>Ga0105248_10001457_pt1 | contig 26372 bp, 19 predicted proteins | sample KBSS34metaG_FD_81524 | JGI IMG/M metagenome (GOLD analysis project Ga0105248, IMG submission 81524) | Switchgrass rhizosphere microbial communities from Kellogg Biological Station, Michigan, USA - KBS S3-4 metaG | ecosystem: Host-associated > Plants > Roots > Rhizosphere > Soil | place... | reverse complement strand
TTAAATAAGGCTTGACCGGGGAATCGGAGCCGCCACCATAACTGGTGCCGGGCAAATGTAAGTTGACCGATGGCCGGGGCTTATATTTTTTGTCCTCAGGGCTAACATCGACAGAACTCTCCTCTGCAGGCAAGTTCAAATGAGGCACTTCAACAGTATCGCCGCCGATATCAGCGGTATCTTCGTCAAGCGATGGAGTCTTCGCAGAAGGCGACGCTATTCCGAATTCCTGGCCAAATTCTTTTTTCAATTCGCGACTGGCGGATCTCATCGACTCTTTGCCGGCCACCTGACTCAAAAATTTCGAAACAGCTGAAGATTGCTCTTTAACCGGTTCTGCATCAGCATGTGGTACTGGCTGTGGCACTGCTGGTGTAATAGGCTGCGAGACTGACTCGGAAACAGGTTCGGCAACTGGCTCTGGAATTGGCTCTGGAATTGGTTCCGAAATTGGCTCTGACACGGGCTCCAGAACAGGCTCGGGCAGCGGTTCCACCACGGGTGCGCTTGCAGACGCAGCGCTCTCTGCCGCTTGCACGGCTGATTCTTCCTGAGCACGAGGCAAAGGCTTTGTTATTTCCAGTGTCTTCCAATCAGCCGGAGGCTGCGGGAGGTCGCGCATTTTTGGCTGCGGATGCGGTCTTTCAAGCTCTACAGTTTTAGCCAAATGTGATTCGACAGGTGTAGAGGCAGATTTTGCCGGCTGCTGTTTGGGCACGACGCTGGGCCGCACCGGTACTTTGCGTTCCGTTGTTTTCGATTTGGAACCACCGCCGAACTGTTTCAGTTTGGGCAACGGACTGGACTGTGTCGACGATGAGGGCTCGGGTGGAATCGTATCGGGTGCGAGGGTCGGCTCGGTAATGACGATTGGATCTGGGATGATCACCGGTTCCTGAATCACCATCGGCTCAGGAACCATAACCGGCGCCGGAACTACGACCGGATCTGTAACCGCCACGGGTTGAGCTTTGCCATCGTCTTCAAACAATACGCCGGCCAGACTGAAGGGATGCTGTCTCCCATCGGGGGTAGCGGAAATATAGCCACCCTTGCTTTCGGGAACACTCGCCGCGGCGACGGGCGGATCTGAAGATTGCTGAATCGGCGAAGTAACCCACGGAGAAATGGGAGGAGCTTTAAGCTCCGCATTCTTAGCGGTCTCAACGACAGGTTTGGGGACTTCAACAAAAGGTTTTGCGTCGTCGACAACAGGTCTGGCAATCTCGCCGGTTTTTGCCGGCAGATTTACAAGAGTCGACCAGGCGTCATCGGCCGACGGCAAGGAGCTTTTTGGCGGAATTGCCACCTCGGACGAAAATCGCTCAGTCCTCTCGCGGGAGCGAGGTCTATCCGCCGAGACATCGGCGACCGGCAGGGGAGCGTTTAATCTCTTGGCAGTAGCGGCCCAGTCCATTGATTGCTTTTCGATGATTTCGGTCACGGCCGTAGGGACTTCGTCGCTATTGGCACTAGCGGCAACGATATCGGCCTCAGCCTGCCCCCCGCTGGAAGTGGATGCTGAAGCCGTGGCCCCACCAGCGACAGTGATATTACCCTCGCCGGAGGCGGTGGAAAGATCCTGTGCCACCTGGCCCCAGGCCGAAACTGGCGGCCTAATGTCCTGGTTTTTAGCTCCATTTACTGCACGAGGCTCAACCGAGCCCGGGAAACGCTGTTCATACCAGGACCGTCTAGTGAAGCCTAGCTGGGAGGAAGGAAGCCCCGTGCCTGCACCGGAGCGGGGTAGCGGCGGCTTTGTGGGGTTTGGGGGAGCAACTGCAGTTTTGGGAAAAGCGGCGCTAGCCTGGCCCGGCGCAGTTTCTCCAGGCAAGATTCGCCCCTTCTGCAAGTCAGAAGAGGCATTGGTCCAACTATTCGCCGCTTGTAGCTCGTCGGGCTCCGCCACCTTCGGCCGAACCTCCTTTTTATTCAGGCACTCTAATGTAAATCTTCCCCACCTGCGAGCACATAAACTGCATTTATTTACTTCTTGCAAGACCACTATCTTCAACCAGGCATGGGTTTTGCTCATGGGGAGCAGGGGAATAGGATTATCAGAAGAAGTTATTAGGTATAAGCTGAGACAGATAATTTAAATGGTCAACGCAAAAAACTTCGACTTGTTGATCAAGGATCAGAAGGCCGAGAGCCAGAACGATCAGGAGAGCACTCTCGCCAAATATGCCCGTGAGGCATATGTGTTTGGCGGCGGCACCGTGGGTGGCGCGGTCAAGGAAGGCATCGGCGCTGTAGTCGAACGCCCACGATCAACCGCTCTGCAAGCAGCCGAGGGCGCGGCGATAGGCACAGCGCTCACTCTAGCCAAAGCCGGTCCTCTGCCGGTGAAACTTCTGGGAGTGGCCGCCGGTGGCTATTTCACATACACATCGGCCCTCTGGCTCAAGAACGATGTGCTCAGCCCTGACCGCTGGAAGCAACTTGGGGGTGTCTGGTCGGACACATGGCGTTCATCGGTAAATACAGACAAAAATTTCAACATAGTCCAGGGCAGCCTCGGACGCCTCACTTTTGATACAGCACTGATGGTCGGCAGTGGCGCCTTCGGTATGAAAGCTGGAGCGATCGGCAAAGATATCGCGCTGGCGCATACAGCTCCTCTCAAAGCAGTAAAACCAAGACCAGTAGTTGCAGACAGACCGGTCATCGCAGAGAAACCAGTCATAGCAGACAAACCAGTCGTCGCAGAAAAAACACTGCCGGTTATGTCGGCTAACGAAATTCTTGAGGGAATAGGTAACCGACGCCTTTCCTCCAGCGAAGGTCTGACGACCCAAGAATTGCAAGCAGTGGCAGCCGTAAAAAGTGGTCGTGAATCTGTTCCCTATGAGACAACTGAGGCTTTAGAACAGCTGGAGGGGAAAGCCGGCTGGCAAATCGCAGTCGTCCAAAAACTGCACACGAAAATGTTTGACGAAACAGGTGCGCTCAAGCCAGGCATGGCCGAGCGTATGGAAACTGCCTGGCAGCTGAAAGATGTCGTCTCAGAAAATCACGCAGAAGATCTGCTTTACCACAATGGCGATCAGGCGAGCATTGCTTCGATCTTTATCGTCGATGGAGTAAAGGACGCTCAACATCTTGCCAATTACGCAAAAATTCACCAGCCGGCAAGTATGGCTTTCTACACTCGCCCTCCCAATTTTGCAGTGGGACCTTATGTAGCCGAATTTGCTCAACAGCCGATTATCCATGAGTTGCAACGACATGAAATGGCCAACGCCTTTGTCAATTACGTCGCCACAGGAAAAGTGACGACTGACGCAGCGGCAGCCAACGCAGCGCACATGACGTGGTATGTCGATCACACTCTGCCGATCGAACTAGCCACCGAATTTTCAGGCAAACCAATAAAAGACCAATTAGCGGCGGCGGCTGCATGGAATCTCACTCTAGCCGAAAGAGGCGTGGTTCGGGAAAAGGGCGGCATACTGGCGGTGCAAGATCGTGCAAAAGTAGATTGGAGCGATCCCTCGGTGCGCGAAGCACATGCTCGTAATCTTCGAGAATTGCAGGAAAAAGGCCGTGGAGCCATTGTCACTAACCTCGGAGAATATAACGCTTTAATAGCACGCTACGTTATAGAAACTGTACATGGCGACAAGCTAAATAAAGCACAACTGGAAGAATTGAGTAACGCATTTGTCGAAGAAAAAGCCAACGCCACCAGGGTCATCGCTGCCATCAAATCTACGCGCTTTAAAGAAGCCCTGGATATCGTTGAGAAAACCGACAAACATGGTGTCTTCAACGGCAAAACAGCCCTGCGACTCACCGTTACGTTTAAAGGTGCGGCCGCTGATTGGATCAATGGTCAGGCAAAACTAGGACGCAATACTCATGATGCAACATACTGGTTGCCCATTGAAGAGCCGGTCCATTTGCAGGGTTTGGATAAATTTCTGTTCTCAAATTCCACGAGACAACTGCCGGATCTGGAATTGACGGCCGGGCGATGGAAGGATTTGTCGGCTGCCGAAAAAGCAATGCCCTTCGACGACCTGGTCTTCAAGCTACGTTCCGAATCTTATCCCGATGCTAAGAGTCCTCAATTTGCAGCCGAGTCTGCAAGGTGGGGCACCAAGCAGGAAAATTATACGAAATATGAAAGCCGCTTTCTGGCATCACAGGAGGTGCCCTCACCCTTCCCGCTGGAGAAAAAATGGGAAAGCAACGGCCTAGTCGGTCGCTTCTTGCCGCGCTCGGACGCGCGCGGGCTTTATCTGGGCCAACACACTAACTGTTGCCAACACCCCAAGGGTCAAGGCAGCACTGCTGCGTGGTACGGGCAAGAAAGTCCAAAGGCCGGCTTCTTTGTCGTTGAAGATGCAAGTCACAACATTGTCGCCCAGTCATTTGCATGGGTGTCGGAAACCGGTGGCATTGTCTTCGACAACGTCGAGGCAAAGGGTCTGGGCAAACGCGATCCAACTGTACAAAAAATATACAGCAACGCAGCCAATGATCTGGTCAGGGACTACAACGTAGTCACGGTTGGCACAGGCGCTACTGACCTCAATCTTTCGCAGTGGCCTCAAGCAAAGGAATTGACCCAGACTTTTGGCGGCGACCGAAATGTCTATCGAGACTCCGACAATCAAGTAGTCATCGCTCATAAGCCGGGTTATGTCATGCCCGAAATGAACTTCGACAGATTTGGCAGACCGACCTTTAATCTGGACGTTATAAACCGTCCAATAACCTCATTAGGTGGGACTTTCAGTGGCATACTGCCGTATCCGCAGGCGGCCAATCAAGGCTTTCCCTTCCTCAACCGTCGCGTGGTCAACGAAGAACTCTAAGCTCTATCTATACTGATGCGGGTCCAATTGATTGTGTGTGAATGTGCCACCACCAAAAGGTAGCGTCAGTGGTCCGGTGGGCAGGTTTTTCGTAGCCAGATCTTTGAGCGGCACTTTTTCAAATGTATTGATCAGTGTTTCATAAGGTTCCAGGCGCGCACCTTTGACCTCATAGAGGCCCCATTTGCCTCGTTCACCAACGGTGGAAAATGTCATATCTTTGCACGCCATTAGAGCGGGCAAATGCTTTTTCTCAGTAAAGACAAATAGCGGAAATTTCAGAGCGTCCTCTGAGAGATGAAACTGATAATCGGCATAAGGCACCAGGCGCTCAGGTTGGAAAAAGAAATAAATTGGACGCTTGACGTAAAAGAGCACGGATGCGCGGCAATCCGAGAAAAAGGCCACCTGTCCCGGTTTATTCTCAAGCAATGTACAAAGATAATGCAGGTCGCGAATCGTGTTGGCATACCAGGCCTCGATGCCGGCTTCCAAACCTATCGTCATGCCGCAAGCGTATACCAGAGCCATGGCTATAAAGCCTTTCTGCACCTCGCCGCGACGTGCAAATACAAATTGACCAATCAGAGCGCCACCCAACAATAGTCCGGCCAGTGGCAGAGCTATCAGAGGCCAGCTGAGTTGATTGTAGGGGACTTTCAAGGCCGCTGGCAGAGCAAAGCCACCGATGGCCATGATTACACCAAAAACCAGGGCGATGCGCGAAACCACCAAAGTCCATTTAGAGACAAGGGGACCATCTGCCGAAGCACCAATAGCAGTGCTACTGTCCGTGCCGGCTCTGCTCCCAATAGCCGCAAGCCAATCGTTAAATGACAGGGCTATATAGACAGCCAGTGGCGCGATCGCCGGCAGCAAATATGGCTCCATCTGCGTTTTTGACAGACCAAAAATTGTCACCACGGCCGCGCCAAAACCAAGGGCCACCCTCTTGCCGTCAAGGAGGTTGTCGGGTTGTACAGCTATAGTCGTTTCTGCGCTGGCATTATCGGCAGTGGCACCACTTACATCATCGAGCTTCGCCCCTTTGCCCAGTACTGACCTGACAGTGCGCCACAAAAAGGCCGGCAAGAACAAGCTCCAGGGAAACAATCCAGCCAGAAGCACGGCCGGGTATCTAAACCAATAACGCGGGTTAGTGTTGGTTAAACCGGCAGCACGGCCAAAATTTTCATAGGCGATAAAATATGTCGGAAATGATCCGTTCGTGGCTTTCCAAACGGCAACCCACCAGGGCAATGCAATGACTAACATCAGCGGGATGCCAAAAAGTGGCTTCAGATCTTTGAGAACAGCAAAAATTCTTTTGGGATTGCAGCGCAAGAGTAAAAGGCTAAAGCACAGACCGACACCGTATATAACCAGCGAAGCCGGACCCTTGGTCAACAGCGCCGCACCAAGGCCCACATAAATGAGCGGCCAAAATTTCTTTTGCCCGGCGCTGATAACCAACATAGTCGATAGATAGGAAAGCCCGAGAAAAGCTGAAAAGAATAAATCAATTTCGGACAATCTGGCGTAGTCGATCACCAGGGGTGATGCCATAAATATGAGCGACGCCAGCAAGCCTGTGCGTGCGTTCGACACACTACGGGTGCTGTGATATGTAAGCGTTGTCAGGCCCAGCGCAAATACGGCGGCAAAAAATCTGGCGCCAAAAGAATTCATGCCGAACATTTTGTAACCGGCAATGATCATCCAGAAAATCATTATTGGCTTGGCGAAAAGTATCTGATAGTTGAGCTGAGGCACAAGATAATTATTGGCCTCGACCATCTCACGCGCGGCAGCTGGATAGTAAGACTCAGAGCCGTCGAGAATGCCGACTGAGCCCAGTTTGAAAAAGAAACAGAAAGCGCCGAGAGCGAGAACAATTAAAAAGGCATGCTTATCGATAAAGGCCCAGAATTTATCCGACACCGCCGATGATGGCGCCACATCGATTTGACTTTTATCGGCTGCCACTGCCATATATACTCCAGATGCCCAACTAGAGTCAGATCCTAGCAATTTACAACTGTCTTCAAATGAACGACAGTTAACTGATTTCGTCCGATTTGAGCATATATCCGCGGTTTCTCACAGTCTTTATCAAAGCGTCTTCCTGCAGTTCCAGACTTTTGCGCAGAAGCTTAAAATGAGCCCTCACCGTGTCGGTAGAAACCATCGCGTCATCGAGCCAGACACGTTCCAGGATGGCGTCGGCAGAAAACACCTGATTAGGATGCCGCATCAGAAACTCAAGCAGACTGTATACTTTCGGGCGCAGCTTGACGGCCACCCCGGCTTTAGTAACCACACACGTAGCCGGGTCCAGTGCGATATCACCTACCGTGAGGACGATACTGGCCAGTGAGGTCGGGCGGCGCAAGAGCGCCCGGATGCGCGCCTGCAACTCCCTGTGTTCAAAGGGCTTGGTTAAATAGTCATCGGCGCCGGAGTCCAGCCCTAATTCTTTGTCGTCAAGCCTGGTCTTTGCCGTCAGCATCAAGACCGGGGTTTTGCCACCGCTTCTCCGATAGCTTTCCAGGACCTCGATCCCGGTCATTTCGGGCATCATCCAGTCCAGAACAACCAAATCGTACTTATTGATACGCAAGTTATCAAGAGCGCGACTGCCGTCCACCGTGACCTGTACGATATGGCCCTGGCTCTCCAGGCCAAACCTGGTCACCTCTGCCAGCGCCGCATCATCTTCCACGAGTAAAATCTTGGCCATTTAACTATAGTATCCTGCCGTTCACCCTATATTCACGGCGATGTCCTACCTTAGGAATAGAAAATTATCAGGAGAAAAAAATATGAAAGTAGCAATCGCCGGTGCCAGCGGGATGCTGGGCTCGGCTCTAAGAAAATATCTGGTCGGCAAAGGGCATGAAGTCACAGCCCTCAAGCGAAACCCATCGGCAAAAGGCGCCGACGATGCTTTTGCCGGCGTCACGACACAGTATCTATCGGAATTCGACGCCGTTATCAACCTGGCCGGGGAAAACATTGCAGGCGGGCGCTGGACCGACGAGCAGAAGAAACTCATACACGACAGCCGCACAAATACAACGACATTCCTGGCAAAAACGATTAAGGCCAGCGACAGTCGCCCCACAGTGTTCATAAACGCCTCAGCAGTAGGCTATTACGGCAACCGCGGAGACCAGGTGGTCAACGAGGAGAGTGCTGCCGGTCAAGGATTTCTGCCTGAAGTCTGCAAAGACTGGGAAGCAGCAGCCATGCAGGCCGAACGCCCAGGCCTGAGGCTAGTTTTGGCCCGCATCGGCGTGGTCATCAGCAAAGACGGCGGTGCCCTTAATAAGATGCTCTTGCCCTTCAAGATGGGCGGTGGCGGCATTTTAGGTGACGGCAAGCAATACATGAGCTGGATATCTATTGATGACATCGTCCCAGCTTTTGAGCACCTTTTGACCAATGACACACTCAGCGGGCCGGTCAATCTGGTTTCACCAAATGCAGTGACCAACGCCCAATTTACAAGTGTCCTGGGTCAAGTTCTGCACAGACCGACCATACTTCCGGCACCGGCATTTGCTCTAAAAATAATACTGGGTGACATGGCTCAGGAAATGCTGCTGGAGGGCTGCCACGTCACGCCAGACAAACTCAAAAAATCCAACTTCAGGTATCAGTATCCCGATCTCAAAGGCGCAATTGAACACGCACTCAAATAATAGCGAATACGGCTCTGACAAAGAAGAGCAGCTGCTCCTCCTCAAGAGGGCAGTGGAGTCAGCGCGCAATGGCATATGCATAACAAATCCGCGCTCGGGCGATAATCCGATTATTTATGTAAATGATGCTTTTTTGCAGATGAGCGGGTTTGAAAGACACCAGGTACTCGGTCGAAACTGCAGATTTCTCCAGCGCGATGACCGCGACCAGGCTGTAATCACAAACATTCGTGAAGCCATCAAACATGAGCAGACCATCACTACGGTGCTGCGCAACTATAAACGTGACGGCACTCTCTTTTGGAATGAGTTGACACTATCTCCGGTGCACGACGAAAACGGCAATCTGATCAATTTCGTAGGAGTGCAAAATGACATCACGGCTCGCAAGGAAGCCGAGACCCGCGTGTCTGAGTTTTATTCGGTCATCTCACATGAGTTGCGCACACCACTTTCTGCAATAAACGGCGCTCTCAGTGTCATTGCCGACGGATCGGCCGGTAAAGTCAATCCACAAGTTTTGCGCATGGTTACAATCGCTCTGGAAAATTCAGAAAGGCTGATCAGACTGATATCTGACATTCTCGACTGGAAAAAAATGGAAGCCGGGCAATTTAAGCTCAACGTTGTCGAGGCCAAACCCGAAGCTCTAATCGATAGTGTGATTAATTCAGTGAAACCGCTCCTCAGTCAGGCTAACGTCACCCTCAAGAAGGAAGTCCTCACAAACGCCTCGATCAATCTCGATACTGATCGCACCTTGCAAGTTTTAACAAACCTGGTGGATAACGCCATAAAATTTTCGGACAAAGGCTCAGAAGTAATAATCAGAGTAGAACCTATCGGTAAGAACACGACCAGATTCAGCGTCATCGACAAAGGTCCAGGCATCCAGCAGGACCAACTAAATAAGTTATTTCAAGTCTTTCAACAACTTGATTCTTCCGACAAGCGCAAAAAAGGCGGCACCGGCCTGGGTCTCTCCATAAGTAGATCCCTGGTCGAATTGCACGGCGGTCAGATAGGCGTGAACAGCGCAGTTGGCGAAGGCAGTACATTCTGGTTTGAGTTTTACACACGCAACTCGGAGGTAAAAAATTCAACTCATCACAATTAATTCCAGGTGCCGGCGCACTTGAGTTTCGTTGTAGGTGAACACAATGGAAAAGCATGAAGCTTTTGATGAATATGTAGAAAATGATCTGCCTGGCGAGAGTGTCGCGGGAGAACCGTCACTAACGCTGTATTTGCAGAATGTGAGAAAGAGTCGCCTGATTAAGGCCAGCGAGGAGATAGAGCTTGGACGCAAGATACATCTGGGCGATAACAGCGCCCTGTCCAAGCTTGTAGTCAGCAATCTGCGCCTCGTGGTTTCCATAGCCAAACGATTCAACAATCAGGGTCTCGACCTGGAAGACCTGATTCAGGAAGGCAATCTCGGACTGATCCACGCGGCTAAAAAATACGACCCGTCAATGGGTAATAGGTTTTCCACTTATGCCACCTGGTGGATAAGACAGTCTGTGATGCGAGCAATCGCCAACAAAGGCAGAACTATTCGCATACCGGTGCACGTTCGCGGACAACTGGCCAAACTGAAACGGGCGGCCAGAGAATTCAATCAGCAAAACGACCGCCTGCCAAACGCCGAAGAGCTGGTCCTATTGACCGGTTTCAGCGAAGAAGAAGTGGCCAAATTGATGGTTTGCTCGGGCATGATACTCTCGCTCGACGACCCTAAGCCCGGCTACGAGAACGAGACATGGGGTACGTCCGTCGAAGACACGCTATCGCGTCTGCCGGAACAAGAGGCGGAACAGGCCATGCTGCGGCGCTGTATCGAGAAACTGACACGCAACCTCACGGCTCAGGAAAAGCAAGCCATTGAATTTCTATATGGCCTGGAAGGGGACGGCCTGTACGACCCACAAATGGTTGCCGATAAATTGCAGGTGGATATGTTGGAGTTGCGACGCATCCAGAAACGCTCACTCAAAAAAATGCGCAGACAGCTCCACCAGAAGACTATCAACGATTTCATATCGGGCTAAATGAGCCCAAAACGACCGTTCACCGGGCATTCACAAACAGGGCCTACTATTGATATTGCCGGTACCTGTAGTCAAAAAAATCACTTAAATAGTAACCAATATGTCCGCATTAAAGCCTCGAAACCTCAACCCTATTTGGCTCTTGACGGTTATTTACTGTTGACGGGCACTGGTAACGAAATATTTAGAACCGCTTCCCGGGGCAGCCGAACGGGCCCATAATTACTGCATCCCCAAGGAGACAAAAGACTTTATATGAGTCTGATCGCACTTTTGGTTGTGGTTGCCGGAACTATCGTTTTTACCCTGGCAAACGATTACTTACCGGTCGGCGGAGAATACATCGACGACCACGCCTGACATAGCTTCTACCGCGCACCGCCGGTGATGCCATAGTACTGGGCAATCAATAATTTGAGTTTTTGAAAATTGAATAGACCGTTTACGGAGTTTCCTGAGTTAGCGGAAATCAGTAAAATTTGCTGTTGACAGGCTGGCGCTCTAGCCCTTATGCTGAGAGCAGTAAGTCACATTCTTTTGTGGCGTCCAACAGATCTCGTAAAGGGCAGGTGCATCATGCAATCCTCCACCTATACAACCAGCTTATATTTCCTCTCCCATATTCCGGGAGCATCGGCCTGCGGCGTGGAAATAGAGACGCGAGATATGCCACTCAGTCGGCAATTTGGCGCAAGCCAGATAAATAAGCTGACATAACCTGATCTAAAACCAACTCGAGTGCAATGTGCGCAACACCTGTCTGTGACGGGCTTGCGGGATGTTCTGAGTAACATCCGGTGAACGCGGAGCCTCTGCGGTAAAGCAGATCTACAAGACTTAGAAAGTCACTGACTGTGCCATTGCACGTACCGCACCGTTGCGCGTACAGCAGCTGGCCCGGCAGGCTTGACTAAAACTCGGTGACACCAATTGTGGTGCCACCTGATTAAACTCGGAAACTTCAGGAGGTAAAACCATGAGGTATGTACTTGAATCTTTGTCCAATCTAAACAATGTCTCCTTCCGCAACGTGCTGGTTGAAAGGGTATTTCTCAATGCCGGTTCGCGTCAGTACTCTTGCGTCGAATCCGACATCATGCCCTTTGGGGCGAGGTTTAGATATCAGAACAGTACAGAACCTACCGTGGACCTGACGAAGCAAAAAGGTAGTGTCCTGTTAAAGGCAAGAACAAAACCACAATCACAGCTGCACAAAGAATTTTGGTCACAATTTTCGCTGCAGGCATGAGTAAACAACAAAGCAAAAACGATAAAATAAACACACGCGGAGAGCTAAAAACATCATGAGCAATCACGACCACTCCTCTTACGAAGTGATCTATCTTAAGAAAGGAAAGCCTATCAAGGCTTGGGTCAAAGGTGTGAGCCTCGAGCCCGAAGCCAGGCAACAACTGATCAACATCGCCCAGATGCCTTTTATCCACAAACATGTGGCTGTGATGCCTGATGCCCATATGGGTAAAGGTACAACTGTCGGTAGTGTTATCCCTACCTTCAAGGCGATTATCCCGGCGGCAGTAGGAGTAGATCTGGGTTGCGGCATGATCGCCGTCAAAACAAATCTAAGAGCCGAAGACCTGCCGGACAATTTGAAACCAATGCGCGCGGCAATTGAAAAGGCTGTGCCAGTGGGTTTCAGCTGGTGGAAAAAGGACCTTGAAAGTGGACACCCAGCGCAAAAACCAGTCAATGAAGCATGGAAAAAGCTGCACGAACGTTTTGACTTGATCCTGGCCAAGCACCCAAGGCTTGATCAGGAATCACTCAGACCAAGACTGCAACTGGGTACCCTCGGTGGAGGCAACCACTTCATCGAGGTGCTGACAGACGAAGCCGGCACAGTCTGGTTCATGCTGCACTCGGGAAGCCGTGGTGTAGGTAACCAGATGGGTACTTACTTCATCAACCTGGCGCGCAAAGAGATGGAAAAACACTTCATCAATCTGCCTGATAGAGACCTCGCTTACCTGAGCGAAGGAGCACAGCATTTTGATGACTATCTCGAAGCTGTCAGCTGGGCGCAGGAATACGCCTACCTGAACAGACAGGTGATGATGGGCCAGGTGATTAAGGCGATTAGTTCTCTAGATAAAATCAGAGAATTTGAAGCCGAACTGCAAGTGATCAACTGCCACCACAACTATGTGGAGAAAGAAGTTCACTTCGGAGAATCTGTCTGGGTCACAAGAAAAGGCGCTGTGAGAGCACAAAAGGGTGATTGGGGTATTATCCCGGGTTCAATGGGGACAGGATCTTTCATTGTCCAGGGTAAAGGAAATCCCGAAAGCTTCAATAGCTGCTCACACGGAGCCGGGCGTACAATGTCCAGAACAAAGGCCAAACGAGTCATTTCTCTGGAACAACACGCCCTCGATACCGCCAACATCGAATGCCGCAAAGACGAGGGTATTCTCGATGAATCTCCCGGCGCTTACAAATCACTGGACGCAGTAATGAAAGCGCAGGAAGATCTGGTGTCAATTGTGCACAGGCTGAAGCCGCTGGTGTGCGTCAAAGGTTAGATAAACGCAGGCATCGCGCGTCGATGCCGGCTAATAAAAACTGAAGACGGCCGTGGGAGGGAGGCGCCGAGAGGTGCTTTCCTCCTTCGAGCGAATCGGATTATTTCCCCATCTTTCGCTTCAGTTCTTCGAGCTCATCTAGAACTTCGCCTTCTTTACGCTTTTCCTCTTCCTGCCATTTCTTGTGATCTAAGTCTTCCTGGCGCTTTCGTTCTTCTGCGGCGGCTTGATCGCGCTTGGCCTGCTCTTGCAGTTCTTTCTGCTTTTTAGCTTCTGCCGCCGCAGCCGACTCCGCCTCTTTCTGCCCTTTTTCTTCGGGAAAAATTTCGTAGTAGTCGCAGACACCGAGACACTCGCCACACTGCAGCACACGCTTAGTGCGCTTGAACAGATCGACTACGAAGTAAAGTTTGAGACCTTCATCGATAGTGCTCTCATAAAAGGTCGTCGCCTTCTTGCAAACTTTGCACTGCAATGATGGCTTCTTACCGCCAATGACGCGTGTGAGTTGCTTACCGACCGACCAGATGATCATTTTTTAGATGTGGGATTGTTGGTCATAAACCATTGCTGACAGCTCAGTCCTGGCTCACCGGCCTGGGTGTGCCTGCGCACATAACGGCCATCGGAGAGCATTTCACGGGCCTTGGCCGTATCTGCAAGGTAGGTTTTCAAAACAGAATCAGTCAAATAACGAGCCAGTCTCTCGTCTTCCACGGGGAAAATTACTTCCACGCGTCTATCGAGGTTGCGCGGCATCATGTCGGCGCTGCCGCAAAATACTTCTTCGGCGCCACCATTTCTAAAATAATAAACGCGGCTGTGCTCGAGGAAGCGACCGAGAACACTATAGACACGGATGTTTTCACTCAGTCCCGGAATGCCTGGGCAGAGGCAACAAACGCCGCGGATAATCAAGTCAACTTGCACACCAGCCTGCGACGCTTCGTACATAAGCTGAATAATGCGTTCGTCAACAAGGGCGTTAGTTTTAAAAATTATGCGACCCTTGGCACCAGCTTTGGCAAATCCAATTTCTCTATGGATCAGCAGTTCAAAGCGCTGGCGCATGTTAATCGGCGCCACCAGCAGTTTGCGGTAGTCGCGCTTGGCGCTGTAACCGGTCAAATAATTGAAGAGGTCGGTAACGTCCGAACCAATATCGTCGTTGCATGTGAGCATGCCGAGGTCGGTATAAAGATGCGCTGTAGTTGGGTTGTAGTTGCCTGTGCCCAGATGGACGTAGCGCTTAATCGAATCGCCTTCCTTGCGCACCACCAGGGCAAGCTTGGAGTGAATCTTCAATCCGAGCAAACCGTAGACAACGTGAACGCCCTGTTTTTCCAGAGCCTTCGCCCATTCAATGTTACTTTCTTCGTCGAAGCGAGCTTTGAGCTCAACCAGCACAGCCACTTGCTTGCCATTTTCCTGAGCCTTGAGCAATGCCTCTACAACCGGCGAGTTTTTACCCACGCGGTAAAGAGTCATCTTGATAGCGAGTACATTGGGATCGCGCGCGGCGGTATTGAGGAAATTTACTACCGGCTGAAAACTATCATAGGGATGATGCAAAAGAATATTGCGTCTGGCGATGGCGGCAAAGACATCTTCTTCCTGCTCCATGGAATCAGGGTCCAGAGCCGGGGGAATGCTCGGCACAAATGTCGGCCATTTGAGATCGTGACGATCCATATTGGCCACATGCTTGAGCGCGCTCAAGGGCATCATGCCTTCAACGAGATAAACGTCATAAGGTTCGATTTGCAAATTGCCCATCAAAATTTCGAGCAAGTTGGCAGGCATAGCGTGGTGCACTTGCAGTCTAACAACATCACCGAAGCGTCTCTGTCTCACGCCTTCTTCAGTGGTTTCCAGCAAGTCACCCGCTTCCCATTCCTGGATTTCCACTTCAGCATCACGCGTGACATGGAAGGGGTAGGACTCAAGGATGGTCATGCCGGGGAAGAGTTCATCGAGATTGGCGCGGACAAGATCTTCCAACCAGATATAGGTGTTGGGCTTGTTTTGCACAATTGTCGGTCGACCGCTTTGCGGACTGTCGATTTTGCCAATCGGGACTAATTGCGGCAAAGTATCGGGGATTTTGACTCTAGCAAAACGCTCTTCACCATTGGTATCGCGAATCAGCACGGCCAGGTTGAGCGAAAGGTTGGAAATATGCGGGAAAGGATGACCGGGGTCAAAGCCCAGCGGCGTTAGCACTGGGAAAATTTTGCGATTGAAACGATCGCGAGCATCCATTTTTTGCTCAGGCGACAGATCATCGTATTCAAAAATTTGGATGCCGGCTTGCTTCAGAGCAGGCAAAAGCGCATGGGAGAGACAGTCATGAGCACTGGCCAGGATGCGGGTAACTTCAGAACTAACAGCGTCCAACTGTTCCGTCGGGGTCAGTCCATCGGGTCCGGTGGTGACAGTGCCGGATTCTATCTGGCGCTTGAGACCGGCCACACGAACCATGAAGAACTCTTCCAGGTTGGAGCCGACTATAGAAAGGAAACGAAAGCGCTCTAGGAGCGGATTGTTTTCATCCATCGCTTCTTCGAGCACACGCCACTGGAACGCCAGCAGGCTGAGTTCACGGTTGATGTACTGCATTGGCAGGGGCGCTGCTTCTTCAGCACCAGTGACATTGACCGGCGCGGCGGCGGTACCTGTTAGTGCACCGTGTCCCGGTATTGCCATGGTACCGGCGTTTGCCAGGGCTTCAGCCTCTTGGGGCGTCAGCTTGGCATGCGAACCTGTAGCCACAATCGCATCCAGTGCAGGGGAGCGCTTAATCTCAGCCGTTTTACGGCTATTGGCGGTGTCTGGGCTTTGCATATATTAAATTGTACGGCATGCGGGCTCTTTACAGCATTGATGTCAAGCGCCAGAGATGGCCATTATTTCAATTAGAAGAGAAATATAACCCAATTTTCGCAGCAATTATCATCACCTTTACAATAGACAAACGACGCGAAAGTATCATCGACTGCATGAATATAACTCTCAAGCAAAATAAACTCCCGGCGAAGCTCCTGGCTGCTCTAGCCTCTCTTACTATCGGCCTGCCCGCTACCGGCCAAGCAGCTCCCGAGTCTAAAACAACGATCCATCCGGAGACTCAAGTTACAGATCATCCGGAGTCTCAAGCGTCCGATCCTTCAGCGGATCCGGATGTGACGGGAACTGTTGAGGTAGGCGGTCCCTTTACATACCTCCCACAAAGCAAGCTCAAAGATATAACGGACGCAGAGCTTGATCAGATTTTCTCCGGCTACAAAGGTTGCTTTGTACAGAAGGAGCCAGTCCGCTATACAAATAACTCCTACAACTTCGAATTGGCAAAAGAACCGATCTCGCCATGTTCAACATTTAAAATCGTCAATTCACTTATTGGCCTCGAAACCGGCGTTCTCAAAGACGAGAATCATCCAATGAAGTGGGACGGCGTTGAGCACACTATCAAACCATGGAACCAGGATCAGACTCTTAAAAGCGCCGTGCAAAATTCTGTCGTCTGGTACTTTCAAAACGTCGCAAAAGAAATCGGTGCGCAGCGCATGCAGCACTACCTCAATCTTTTTGACTACGGCAACAAAGATATCAGCGGCGGTATCACTCGTTTCTGGTTGGAAAGCTCACTCAAAATTAGCGCCTTTCAACAACTAAATTTTTTGGACAGATTGCAATCCTCACAGTTGCCTTTGTCTCAAAGAACAATAAACATAACCAAAGAAGTTCTCTTCCTCAAAGAAACACCGAAAGGAAGACTTTATGGCAAAACCGGCTCGGGTACTGGAGATACGAAGTCATTCAAATCCCCGGAAGATTGTAACTTAGGCTGGTTTGTCGGCTGGGTGGTTACAAAAGACGGCACTTATCCCTTTGCCACCAACATTCGCGGTAAAGGAGCCTGGGGAAAAAAGGCGCGCGAAATCACAGAGACGATCTTAGAAAAGCAGGGACTGCTTTAGCCTTTACCGCCGACCGCGCACAGCACCAGCACCACGTTCACTCATTTCGTCAACAGCTCCGCGGGCCCCGGGGCCACCTCGTCCGCTGGGACCGGCTGCTTTCTCGCTGACTTTGTTGGCTTTGACGAGCTTACGCAACTCCTGAGCCTGGCCCTTGAGCATTGGCAGGCCTTCCTTGTTGCCGAAGTGCACAGCTTCGTAGGTGACGAAGAACTCTTCCAATGCCTGTGGCAATTCGTAGCTCGTGAGAGCACCTTCGCGTCTTTGATCGGCCACAATACTTTTGATGCGGGCGACAAATTGATTTGGTGTCTCGGTCGGCATGCGCTCCATGCGCGCCTTCTTGAAGTCTTTAGCCAACTCCATCCAGATTCTCCAGGCATCATCTTTCCATGGATGTCTGCTGCGCTTACGGCGCCATCTTATGAATAGAACTATGCCGATGATAATACCGGCAACTAAGAACATCAGAGCGGTAGCAATACCGACAAGAGCAAGTACTTTCCGCGGGGTCCATTCTTCATCGAGTGGTATGCCAAGCTTATCGCAAAGCCATTTCAGTATAGTCCAGAAGCTGAATCCTTCATCACGCTTAACTCCAGGCAGCACACCACCAGGAGTGGCATCAAAAGGCACCCAGCCGTAGTCAGGGATATAAACTTCGGCCCAGGTCATGGCGTCGGTCATTCTTATATCCTGAGTACCGGTGTCCTTATTGAAAGAACCAGGATTGAAGCCGTAGACCACTCTAGCAGGCAGCCCAACTGATCTGCAGAGGATTACAAAGCCGGTGGCAAAGTCTTTGGGGTTGCCGGCCTTACGTACAATGAGAAAATCTTTGACGCGGTCCTCGGCTGGATTATAGTCAATGGGTTTATCCAATTCCATGACACAGGCAGCGCGCAATTGAGTACAGATGCGATCTGCTACGGCAAACCAGTTACCTGTCTTTCCGGCGAAGGCTTCACCCATAGCGATCACTTCCTCGGAAGTATCGTCGGGAATTTCCAGATAGTTTTCCAGTTGTTCGCGGATTTCTTTTTCGCGATCTTCTGATATGCCGGGCTCGCCGCGCATAGCCGGCAGATTGTATACGGGGAATTGTGAGCTGAAGCTAAATTTGGTGCCTTTCTTCAAATTCTCCGGATTTTTGATTTCGCCGTAATCGTCGACGACAATCTTCTTACCTTTAAATTTGAGATCCTGGGCCAACCAGGCCGAGGGGAATACAGCATCGGCATCGGTGGCCACTTCATAAGACTGAGAGAGCGTTATACAAGGCAGCTTAGCAGGCAAGCGCAAGGCCGAAGCCTGGTTGATTGGATAGATGCCCTTGGATGGCAGACCGAAGACATAGTCAACATTCATATCCGCGCCGAATCCGGTATCGCGTTTGCTCAGCTCGGCCAGTTTTTCTTGTTCCAGTTCTTTTTCCGCTTCTTCTTCCGGAGTCAGCTCTTTCTCACCGGTGCCAGTCTCCGTGCCGGTGGCGTCATCTGACGAAGAGCCGGGGGCTGCATTATCAGCAGGCGGTTCAGGATTGGGAGCGTTGGGATTTTTGTCTTTATCAAGCACTACGGCATCGGGATCTTTGACGTCTATTTTTGTCTGCTTGATCTTGTCTTTAGAGCGCGTCCATTTGCGTCCATCGAAGTGATCGAAGACGGAACGTCGACTGAAAAATAGTCTTTGCGCCGATACCTTATAAACAAGTACGGTCGAATCAGGCGGATCGGTATCGAGGTCCAGACTGTCGCCGCCCAGTTTATTATCCTTGGCTCGATTGTTTTTGATTCTCTCGGTTGTTGTGCCGTGCTTGGCAGTAGCTTTCTTAGGTGGTCCCGCCTTCTTCGCTTTCTTTTTGTCTTCTTCCTTAGGCTCTTCTTTTTTCTTTTCTTCTTTCGGTTTCTCTTCTTTTACTTTGACTATTTTGCGCGTCTCGACGCCCGCTTCTCGCAGCTTTTTGTCGACTTCGTCCTTATTCTCGAGTTCGCGCTTTTTCTTCTTCATCTCCACTCGTTTGTCACCAAACGGCTTGAAGTCATGGCGCGGCATATCCATGTTTATGGCCGGCTGATTACCGGGCAGCATCTTTAATATTGCTGCAAAATCCAGGTGCTTGAGGTTGGACATGATGTTGTCAACAAGATTGTCCGAACGCGGCACCATAAGGAAACAAATGGCGGAGAAAATCGGCAAAAGCGCAATGGTCAAATAGACGCTGCCCTTCGGTTTACGCCGGCCGCTCATATTGGCCACATCCACCATGGGTGCGGGTTCCATAGGTTTTTGCAACCAATTGTGCAGAGTGCGAGACATGCAATCGAAGTAAAGCATGCAGGTGCCCAGGCAGATGTAGTTGAACACTGCCATACCAAAATAGACACTGCGCACCACAGGCGACAGGAAGCACAAAATCAGCGCACCCAAAAGGGCAGACAAATTTATGTCGGAGCGACTCTTGAGGTCAAACGTGTGCAAGGCAAAGGTGCCGGCGACAAAGTGCACGACAGGCCCCCAGAAGTCTATGGTGCCGTTGTTGGGATCCATAAACTCAGCAGCGGCGTTAGCACCGACGGCGAAAACACCAACGATTACAATCCACTGCATCCAGTTCTGTTTTTCGTTTCTATACTGATAAGAAACAACAGAACCAATGGATGCCAGCGCAACGGAAAGAACAAAAACCGGCCAGGCGGTGTGCACAAAAATGCAACTGGCGCAGATACAGGTCATGGTCATCAAATAGACGACCAGGCGCAGCGGCACCGAATCTTCAGCAGGGGTAAGGTCTCTCTTGTCCGTCATAATGTTTCGAAGTCGCCCTCCCATTCCACTCTGGCGATGACGGTACCGGAGACCGGACCGAGATCGTTCTTGGGAGGTTTCTTACCGGCACCGCGAATGTTTTTGAAATTGACTCCGCCTTTTTCGTCCTTTTCAGAAGCGGCAGCCAGAGCCATTTGTTCCTCGACATCTTCCCAGTTTGGTGGGATTTCCACAACTTCCACAGGGCAACACATAATGTCGCCCTTGCCCGGCACCACTTTGGCGATCTTGTCTATTGCGGGCACCACTGTGACAGTAGGCCTGTCGTTTACTTTATCCCACTTCTTAAAGCTGTCGTCATCAGTGTCTTCGTCCAGATCAAAGTTGGTGCGATTAGCACCGAGTTTGGTGATTGGTTCGACACGGGCCAAGATCTCGGCAATCAATGCCATGTTGGGCGGCATATGGGGCAAATCGAAAAGTAAATTTTGCACTTCCGGACTGTCGGCCGGAGGATTGAGCTTGATACGCGGCATGTGGCCAAGGTTGTGCCCCAGGTGCACGAGCGAATTGACGAGGGCAACAGTGAGCTCGAATTGTTCTGGGGTGCGGTAGTTGGAGCGCAGATTGAGTAAGATATCAAAAATAGGCAACATTTCAGAATCGAATTCGCGCACCATGATAATACCCTGGCGAGCACTCGATCCCCAGTGGATATGGCGCATGCTGTCACCACTGCGAAATTCACGCACCGAACGGAAACTGCTCGATTGCTGAGTGATTACGGAATTGTTTGTAGCGTGCCCCATCGGTGACTGGACGCCCGTGAGTTTGTCCATGAAGTTACCGGCAATATTGAAAATATTGGGGTAAACAGTAATGGTGGCACCATGAGTGTTTTTGCCTGACTTCATACTGATACTGCGGCTCCACCAGGCAATACCGAAGGGGAAGCAGGTTGAAAGTTCAATAGTTTCCAAAAAGTAAATGCCACGCCGCAGACTGGGGGTGGGGAAACTGAAAAATTGGTCGTATTCAAGCTTCTCAATGAAAACCGGCTCGGGCGAAAGCATGACGTCGGCCGGCAATCCATCCGGGCCGCGCTTCTTCATATTTATGGTCATGCGCAGAGCACGACTGGGCACAAGCCACGACAATGGTCCAAAGCGCATAGAACGCTTGAGCTGCACTCGGATACTGGCCGACTCTGAATCGGATAGACCTTCGGGCAATGTGTAGGCGGCTTCCAAAATTGCCAGCTGCAAAAATGGCGTAATGAAACCCAAAATGACAGCCACACCAAAAGCCGAAGACAGCAAATACATCCATTCGGAAGCAACGACAGCGGCAAAGAGGTAGAGAGCAGCGGCCAGGAAAAGCATCTTGAACTGACGCGCTTCAATGTATACCTTGAAGCCTTTTCCCACAGGCAACTTGATGTGTTTGCCACCGTCGCCGAAAGGTAAGCTCTGGTCGACTGTGGCACCAAGACCGGCGCGAATGCGTTCTTTTTTCTTCTGCGCCTTGACGTCTACTTTCGGGGCATGCTTGGATGTGGCGGAATAGGAGCTGTAAGCACCTTTTGCCGCACTCTTGGCCCCTTTGGTATCAGGCTGGGACTGGGATGGTTTCAACGATCTTCTCAATTAAATCAGTGTGACTGACGCGATTGGCTTTGACTTTGGGTGAGACACGGTGACCAAACACAATAGGCGCAAGCATTTTTACATCATCTGGCGTGACGAAATCACGACCTTCCACATAAGCAGCCGCCTGGGCGGCACGGACTAACAACTGGCTTCCCCGAGGACTTACACCCAACAAAATGGACGGATGCTTACGGGTGGCATGAACAATGTTGACTATATAGTTGACCAGGGCATCATGCACGAACACGCGCCTTACTGCCAGTCTAGCAGCAAGTACATCGTCCGTGCTGAGAATACTGTCGACGTGAAAAGCACCGTCCTGCATGGATTTTTTGATAATCTCGCCTTCCTGCTCGACGTTTGGATAACCGAGCGAAAGACACATCATAAATCGGTCCAACTGAGCGTCGGGTAGAGGAAAGGTACCGTGGCTTTCAATCGGGTTTTGCGTGGCGATAACGAAAAACATTTTTTCCAGTTTGCGCGTGACGCCGTCGCTTGTCACCTGGCCTTCTTCCATGGCCTCAAGGAGAGCCGATTGCGTACGTGGCGTGGCGCGGTTGATTTCGTCTATGAGGAGGATGTTCGTAAAGATCGGCCCCTGCACAAAGCGAAAAACTTGCTCTTTCTGGTCATAGACGTTGACCCCGGAAACGTCCGAGGGCAGCAAATCCGGAGTGCACTGTACACGTTTGAAATTGCCCTTAACCGACGAGGATAAACTGCGAGCCAGGAGAGTTTTACCGGTGCCCGGCACATCCTCAAGCAGTATGTGGCCGCCGGCCAGCATTGCAATGACCGCAAGGCGGGAGGATCTGGCCTGACCGACCAGGGCATTGGCCATATTCTGCACCAATGCTTTACCCGCTCCACTAGTCGCAGATGCCGTTCCAGGGTTGGGAGCAGCCGGTGGTTTATTCACGTTTTAAGCCCTTTCTTTCAATTAAATCGGGTACCAATACCAACGAACGCTATCATACCCACCAATAACGTCAGATTAAACGGCCTTGGCGCTAGCGTGTGGGCCACTGTTACAGAATAGCGACTGATAACAAAAATTGCGCGGTTCAATTGTTTTCGATTCGCCTACTGGCAACAGCCCTGGGCCTCCAAATTTCAAATTTAATACCCGGAAAGGGTCATTTTTTCGGCAAAAAAAGCCTAAGCTCTATGCAGGCAAATAGTTATGCTCATATAATCAGGTATGGAGCCTTACTATTTTTTGTCCGCCAGTTTAATAACTCCAGATAACCCTTCGGAAGGATAGATCTCAGGATGTCAACCAATACCAAATTAACCCTGTTAGGATTGGCAGTCGTCGTGATCCTTGGCATTGTGCTACAGACAATGGTTGCAGGCTATCTCAACCAACAGATGGGCAATGAATCCCAGCTGCTGTCGCCGGACGAAGCAGCCAAACTGGCAAAGAAAGATGCTGTGAAAACTCAGAAGAAGTTTGAAGCAGCCAACAAGGGTAAGTAATCTAAGCCTTTAAGTAACCTCAGGCCAGACCGGGTTCATGCACACCCGTGTCTTTACCTATTTCGGCAGGCAATTCGCCGGGCAAATCGGCAGAAGCTTGCACCGCCGCTAGCCCTTCTGCCTGAGCCATCGCTGTTAGGGGTAGGGCTTGAAACTTATAATAGCCGCGCACATGAGTGTAAATCACATGTAGTGACGCCGCCACTGGTATCGAAAACATGATACCCAAAAGTCCGTCTATTTTGGCACCGACTAAGATGGCGAGAAATATCGTCACAGGATGCAGACCGACGGCGTTCCCAATGTATTTGGGCGCTATCAAATTGTCGCGCAACCATTGAGCCAGATTGAAAACTACAGTGATAATAATCACCTGCCAGATACGATCGAGAGGCACATGCTCCATGCCGTTCAGTGCCACCACAACCAGACAGGGCACAAAACCCACCGTCGGACCGATTACGGGTATCACTTCCCAGATTGCCAGGAACAGCCCCAGTACAAGGGCAAATGGCACTCCCAGAAGGAAGTAAACGACCATCATCAGAGCACCAAATGCGAAACCAAGGACGATCTGGCCGCGGAAAAAAGCCTGTAGATTTTTGTCTATCTCAGCGACAACATTGCGCATAGGCTGGTGATAGCTGTGCGGAAACTGGTCGATGATGTGCTCGGTCATGCCGTAGCCTTCGAGCAGATAGTAGAAAGAAACAACCAGTACGCTCAGCCCATAAACCACCCAGGTCATAGTAGACATGGCCAGATCCGAGACACGGTTGAAAATCATGGTGGCATCGGGGTGCGGCATATTTTGCACAAGAGTGGTCACCAGGTCTATTGTTTTTACCTGTAACTGAGCCGCATGCAGCTTGGCATCAAGCGGTGCCAAAAAGGCAAATAGTTTAGATAATTGCTGCGGCAACTGCGAGAAGACTGACTCCAACAACTGATTGACCTGATAAACGAGAGCCGGTACAACAGTTACCAGGGCCAGGAAAAACATGGCGCCACAAAATGTGTAGACAACAAAAATTGCCATGGCCCGGTTTTTCAAAAACTTCTCAAGCCAGTCGACGATGTTGATGAAAAGATAGGAGATCAATACAGATATGCCGACAATGCGCAGGACGTCGCCAAAAAGCGCAAACACCTGAAGCATAATCATGCCGATGAAAAGCGACAGCCCGACTATCGTCAGCTTCCTCTGGAGGACTAACAGCTTCTCCGATTCGGACACTACAATCCTCTATTAGTTACTTTTCGAAAGTTGTTTGATGTAGTCGATTTTTGATTTCAACTCACCAGATATGGTGGCAGGGGTATAACCTTTGATTTCAATCACGCGTCGATATTCAATCATGGCGTCGTCCATCTTGTGCGACTTGAGATAAATGTCACCCATGAGCTCCGTATATTCGGCATTATCCGGCTTTAACAGCAAAGCCAGTTTGGTCGCTTCAACGGCTTTGTCAAAGTTACCCAGCTCATAGTATGTTTGCCCGAGGCGGTAGTTGCAATCACTGTCACCGGCATCAATACTTAGAGCTTCTTTGAATGCGGCCTCCGCTTCGGTAAAACGTTTTTGCCGCTGCAAAATGATTCCCAGATTGACATGGTAGTCGCCGCGCTTGGGCCGCAACTTGAGGGCAACGCGCTCCTCAACCTCGGCGTCCTTGGGCTGGTCAAGATCTTTCAGGGCCAGGGCAAGATTGTTGTGATACCCGGCGCCGGCGGGATAGAGCGCGATTGCCTGGCGGTACAGAGCGCAGGCCTCGGTCAACTTGCCCTCCGACTGCAGAGCAATGCCCTGACGATTAAGCTCTTTGGCGCGTTCTTGCCTGTCCGGCGAACTCATAGCCGGGGCGGGCTGCGTTCCCGTACCTGAAACGCGCGGTGCTCGATATGCAGCAGTGGGCGCACTCCGGACTACAGATGTGGTCGCCGCGGTCTGAGCAGTAGGATTTTGCGCGGCCAGAGGTGGCAGAGCGCTCATGGCCAGCACTTGCAGAGCCAAAACGGAGATGAAAGATCGGAAGTGGCGGTAAATCATCTGTATGAAGGATATTAGCGCAAAAATTACCCAAGGTCACCAGCATCTGATAAGCTGCCTGCAAGGTGAAAAGTAGCTCTCAGATCATTACAACGGTGGCATTGGCCATAACCACGGTAACGGCCGTTGTCTTTCTCATCCTATTTATAGTGTTTGCCGGCCAGGCAGGCAAGTATAAAAAAGATGCCGGTCGGCTGCAGGCCGAACTCTCGCAATCCCGAAATACTCAGGTTTTTGACGGCCAACGCCCGCCGGGCGTGCCCGAGCGCCAGGGCTTTATCAGCCTCCTCGACGGCAGCAAAGACGAAATGGCCGTTCTGCCGCCCAACTCCTTCCAGGGCCAGAAAGACCTGACACTGGTCGTATATCTACACGGTATGGGCTCGACATACATGGAACCGTTTCTTGCCCCCAAAGACAAGACCGTCAGCCAGGCCATAATCGAACATAACGGGGCTGTCGTACTGGCCTCCCCCAATTACCGAGGTCAGTCGGCCTGGTGCAACCAGCAGGCTGTCGCCGACATCGACCAAAATATCCGCGAGCTTATTAACCGTTTCCCCATATCAAAAATCGTCATCATGGGCACTTCCATGGGAGGCTGCTCGGCGCTCGCCTACAGCTATCTCGCCGCCGACGACATCAAAGGCAAGCTGATCGGCGTTGTAGCGGCAGAGCCCGCCGGTGATCTCACCCTGCTTTACGATAAAACCCACAGCCAGATTGTCAAAAGCGGCATGATTGGTGCGTTTGGCGGACCACCACCAGCACAACCCCAGGGCTATCAATCAAGAAGCATTTTAAATAACATGGACAAACTGGCGCCCAATCTACGTTTCGCCGTCATCTCAGCGAAGCAGGACAATGTCATTCCGCCGGATTTTCAGCACGCCATCATCAACAGTCTCAAAGACAAGAAGCTGAGCTGCGAGCTCATAGAAGTTGACGAACAGCATGGAGTGCCGTCCGCAGCGGCCTTTATCCGTGGTCTCGACTATGTGATTATGGGCAACAGCCTCAACTAACGACGGTGCTAGGAAGAAATTTTCTTCCAGGCGCCACGATAATGAAGGGTCTTCCACTTATCGCCGTCTTTGACGAACACTTCAGTGCTGTGTGACTCCATGGCCACGGGATGCTCGCCCGAGATCACCTTTTTGGCGATGAAAGTAACCACGGCTCGATTGCCTGTCACTTTGGCATAGGGTTGATCGATGGTGTAAGAGACAAGGTGCTCGCCTTTGAGCTGATGCTCGTAGCGGTCTTTGATATCAGCAAGAACTGCTTCCCTACCGATGATCATCTTCTTGGTATCGCCATT
>Ga0105248_10001456_pt1 | contig 26372 bp, 26 predicted proteins | sample KBSS34metaG_FD_81524 | JGI IMG/M metagenome (GOLD analysis project Ga0105248, IMG submission 81524) | Switchgrass rhizosphere microbial communities from Kellogg Biological Station, Michigan, USA - KBS S3-4 metaG | ecosystem: Host-associated > Plants > Roots > Rhizosphere > Soil | place... | reverse complement strand
CGGATTAGAAGTCCGCCGCTCTATCCAGCTGAGCTACAGGCGCATGAAGTCGGGGGGCGCCGGAGAGGGAAATCGGGGCGAGAGGATTCGAACCTCCGACCCCCTGCGCCCAAGGCAGGTGCGCTACCGGGCTGCGCCACGCCCCGTCCCGCCGCCGGCGCCAAGTCACGCTACTGTACGGGTCTCCCCGCGGGCCGTCAATCGGGGCGAGCCCACCCGCCACTCGCCTTGACGGCCCCCCGCCAGAGTCCTACCCTTACGACAATTACCCCGACAACTACCCACCAAGGGGGTGCATCGTGGCTGGAGTGAACAAAGTCATCCTGGTCGGCAACCTGGGCTCCGATCCCGAAATCCGGTCGACGACCGGCGGGCAGCGCGTGGCGAACTTTCGCATGGCCACCACGCGCCAGTGGAATGGGCAGGACGGTCAGAAGCAGGAGAAGACCGAATGGCACTCGATCGTCTGCTGGGGCAAGCTCGCGGACATCGTCGAGCGCTACCTCACCAAAGGGAAGCAGGTCTACGTTGAAGGACGTCTCGAGACGCGCTCCTGGCAAGACAAGGAGAATGCGAGCCTGACGCGCTACAAGACCGAGATCATCTGCGAGCAGATGCAGATGCTCGGCCGCGCGGGCGAGCGGGGAGGCGATCCGGGAATGGATCCGGGCCGCAGCGGTGGAGACGAGACGTTCGCGCCCGCGAATTCAGGCGGCGGCGCGGACGACGATCTGCCGTTCTGAACTGAGACGTAAGGCCCGCGCGCCGCGGGCCTCCCAGATGTAAGGTCAAGCGAGTGGAGCCTCTCGCGCGACTCGTCATCGACGAGGAGCGGGGAGGCTCTTCGTTTGTGCGCCGGCCCATTTTGCATAGCACACGGTGTACTTTCTTACGTTCCTGTACCTTCTACTTTCCCCATTCCCCTTCTTACTCGCGTTGCGCTTTCTCCCGGCTCTGCCTGCCTCCACAACGAATGCGATATAGACGTTCCTTGCGCCGATGGCCTAGCGAATGCATACCGCGCAACGTCTACGCGCCTTCCGGCCGTGGTCGCGGCGATGCCGGCTGCGGAGCACCGCCAACGTCCGGCAGGCGAACTTTCAGGAGGAGGGATCTATGAAGGGACTGATCGTTGCTGTGCTCGCGCTTGCGTTGGTGAGCGTCGCTCCGCTGACGGCGAGCGCCGCGAAGCCGCAGACCTACAGCTTTACTCTGATGAGCAACGAGGGCGGGAAATCGAACGTGACGGGAGCCGTCCGTCTGCAGACGGCCGGGGGCAAGACCTTGATTCACGTCTCAGCGAAGGGGCTCAGGGCGGACGCGACGTATGTCCTGACCTACTCGACCTCCACCGACTGCGCGACGGGGGCTGTGACCCTGACCAACTACACCACCAAGGGAAATGGAGATTTGATCGTAACGACGAACACGACGACCGACCTATCCTCGATCGGCTCCATCGGCATCCGCGCCGATACTGAGTCAGGCACCTTGGTCGCCTGCGCGACGACCAATCCGTAGCGAGTTCAACCGGGAGCCCGCTGGGTGCGGGCGGTGGCGCGAACGTTCTAGCGCGCTTTCAGAGAGCCTCCCCCCTCATGGGGAGGCTCTTTTCCCGTTACTGAATGTAACCTAGCGAGCGAAGCCTCTCGCGCAGCTCATCGTCGACCGGTGAGCGCACCGGCTCTTGCGCGCCCGCTTTGTGTCCGGTCTCGTACGTCGAGAGTCTCGTCTCTTTCGCCACTCGTTTCATCACCGGAGTGGTCAGCACATCCTCGATCGGCCGCCCGTCCATGTCCTGCGCGGTCGGGAGTCCGAAGAATGCGAGCACGGTCGGCGTGATGTCGAGCACGGTCGCGCCGTTCACGTTCCCGCCCTTCTTCACGTTCGGTCCCACCGCGAAAAGAATCCCATCCGCCTTGTGCGCCATCACGCCGGGTCCGCCGCCCTGGAATCCGTGATCGGAGCAGAGGAGCACGTCCGTCTTCGGCCCCGCCTCCTTCAAGAAGTCTCCGATCATTCGATCCGTGAACACGTAGTAGTTCGGGATCAGCGTCTTCAGCCACTGATACTCGGCGTCGGAGAGCTGCTTGCCGGGGAGGTCGATGTCCCAGTAGATGTGCGAGACCTCATCCACGCCGCGGAAGTAGACGGTCATGAAATCGGGCTTCTGCGTTTTGTAGAGGTGGATGCCGATGCGATAGAAGGTCAGGTCCGCGGCGTAGATCCACCGCAAGTCCTTCAGGAGGTTTTTCTGCCGTTCGGTGACCTTCGTCGTATCGATCGGCGCGACGAACTGGAAGAGCTCGGCCCAGGAGACGTTCTCGGGCTTCACGCGGAGCTTGGCGACGAGAGCGTCGAGCGAATCGGGATAGGTGCGGCGCGTATCGCGACCGGCCCAGGCGTCGAGGTCGTACTGCACGTAATCGCTCACGAGCGTGCCGTTGACCGGCTGCGCGGGCCACGTCGTCCACCACCCGACGACGCTCACCTTCTTGCCCACGGACCCGAGGATGTCCCACACCGGCCGTGCCCGCCAGAGATTGGAGGTCACCATCGCATCGGCCTTGGTGGTGTCCCCCTTCGCGCGCGCGGCCATTCGCTCCTGCTGGCCCTCTTTCACGAAGAAGTCCAGAACGCCGTGCTTCTTCGGCACCTTGCCGGTCGCGACGCTCGCCCAGATGATCGGGCTCTTGGTGAGCGGCTCGAGCGTGCGGATCTTGCCCGACGCGCCCTGATCCCGCATGCGGGCGAAGTTGGGAACTCGACCCTTGTCGAGAAGCGGCCCGAGGACGTCCCACTCGCCGGCGTCGACACCGATCAGGAGGACCTTCTCGCGCGGTTTCTCGCCCGCCCGAGCGCAGGTCCAGACGCCGAGGCCGAGGGCGAGTCCGACGGTGAGGGTGGCGAGGAATCGAGGGCGGGGAAGCAGGTACCGGCGGGCTGGGCGCCCGATGCGATGGCTCAAGGAATCTCCTGGAACGATGGAAGGATCGGGGTTCATTCGAGCCGAACGATCCTAGCATCCGGCCCGCCCCGCTGCCACTTACACAGCCGGGGTCGGGGTGGGGTTCCCGTCGGGGACGGGAGGCGGGCTAAGGCCGCTCCGGCCTTGACTTCCCGGCCGATCGCCCCTAGATTCATTCGGCTTTCCCTACCTGCGCGCCGCTAGCTCAATTGGCAGAGCAACTGACTCTTAATCAGTAGGTTGAAGGTTCGATTCCTTCGCGGCGCACCATCGTCACCAGCTGTACGTTGCTGAGCAGACCGTAACGGACCCTCCGGATTCCTGCGATAAATACGATCGGGGCATCCCATGCTCAGGCGCTCGCTCTACGCAATGTTCCTGCTGATGCCGTTTTGGGCATCCATGGCGACCGCCGGTGGGGCGCCGGTGGTTACCGGCCTTTTGCCGTCCAGCGGCCTGGTCGGCACCAACGTTCGAGTCCTGGGGACCAACCTTTCGGGCGTCGCGAGCGTCATCTTCTCGTCATCCGATGTCGTCTTTCCGGCCGACTTCATCATTGAATCCGATACCTCAGTCGTCGCGACCGTGCCTTTCAACACCGTGACCGGTCCAGTCAGTGTCAACGGTGCTTCGGGCACTGCCACCGTGCCGGGAGGGTTCACCGTAATACCCATGGTCATTGGCACCACAAACTTGGTGGGTGTCTCGGCTGGGTCAGGGGGGGCGACCTTTTCCGTCGTAGGTGGCGACCATGCCCTCTTTTTTGTGGATCTGACGGTGAGCGGCCTCGATCCTAATGGGGCCTATCTCGTCGACGCACACGAGGGAAATTGTGACAGTTTGGGCTACTCGACCTATAGCTTCGGTTCGTTGTTCACTGACGGCACTGGGTCCGGTGCCGTGCACGGCAGCTTCCCACTGTTGTCTGCGCAGATAGGCCATCTTTTCAGCCCACCCAACGTCCTGTGCCTGGGCACGCCAGGTTACTGCAACTTGTGCGGTCGAATCGAAGCAGTCAGCCCGCCATCCTTGACTTCATTCACTCCGGCCAGCGGCCATCCCGGTACGATCGTCACCATCACGGGAAGCAATCTGTCGGGCGTCCACTCGGTGACGATCGACGAACTGCCTGCGGTATTCAGGATCGTCTCCAATAGCACGATCACGGCCACCGTTCCCGACGGAGCTTACAGTGGTCCCATCGGGGTCCAGAATGTAAGGGCCGTCGTGTACGGCGCCTCGGATTTTGTCGTGGAGTCGCAAACACCGGTTCAGAACACGACGTGGGGACGGATCAAGACGAAGTATCGCTGAACGACAGGAGTTGACGGGATTCCGAAGTTGTCGGAACCTCCGACGCTACCATGAAGGATCCCGCCCACTGGACCCGCCACGATCTGCACCAGCACCTCCAGCACGCCGTGGACGTGGAGTTCTGGACCATCCCGCTCTACCTCACCGCGCTCTACTCCATCAAAGGCTTGAAGGAGCTGAAACCGTCTGACTATCCCGATGCGGCCAAGCTGGTCCAGTCGGTGGCGATCCAGGAGATGCTCCACCTCGAGCTGATCTGTAACGTCTCGAGCGCCGTCGGCTACGCTCCGCGCTTCCATCCGCCGCGGTACCGCGAAGCGCACCGCATTCCCTTCATCCATCCGCGCCAGGAAGCGCTCCCCAAGAATCTGCACGGCTACAAGTGCGAGCTGGGCGCACTGGACGAGAACCGCTTGAAGCTGTTCTGCGCCATCGAGCTGCCTCAGCCTCCCAGGGAGATCCGGTGGGAGGAGGAAGCCTCCTACGACTCCATCGCCATGATGTACACGGCGCTGATGAAAGGGGTCGCGCTCCAATGGGACGCGAGCTACGTCGGAGCGGCGCGCAACACGCGCCAGAAGCTGTCGTTCAAGGAGTACCACCCGCGGAGCGGGCGACATCACGGTTTCAGTCAGACGGTGCAATCGCTGGACGATGCCTTGAGGGCCATGGACGCCATCGTCGAGCAGGGCGAGGGGGCCAATAGCGCGCGCGTGCCGGTCGACTTCGAGCCTCCGCCGCTGGAACCTGGGAAGGATTTCGACCCCGGATGGTTCCGGGGCGAGCTGAGCCACTATCACAAGTTTTCCATCCTGCTCCATCACCGGAAGAAGCTGCCGGAAGTCCACGCCGTGGTCCCGGGCGCCGAAAGCGCGGCCGCCCAGGCGGAGCTGCAGGTGCTCTATCGCCGCTTCCTCTCCGAGCTGGAGGAGAGCTTCCACCTGGACGGCCCGGAGATGAAGTCCACCTTCTGGGACACCATGTTCGCCTTGACGGGTGCATTGATCGGCGCGTGGGAAAGCGGAGCCTGTCCGGACCTCGACCTGGCGTAGACTCGGCGACCATGTCCAACCCCGAGACACCGCAAGCGAGCACCCACAATCTCAACGTTGCGAGCTTTCGCTCGCTCATCACGCCGCGCGAGCTCAAGGCCGAGCTGCCGCTCACGGCCCGCTCGCAGGCGACCGTCACCTCGGGGCGCTCGATCGTCCGTGCCATCCTCGACGGTCGCGACTCGCGCTTCCTTGCCATCGTGGGCCCCTGTTCCATCCACGACGTCGGGGCCGCCCGCGACTACGCGGAGCGATTGGCCACACTCGCCGCCGAGCTCGCGGCCCGCGTTGCCATCGTGATGCGGACGTACTTCGAGAAGCCGAGAACCACGGTGGGCTGGAAGGGTCTGATCAACGATCCGCATCTGGATGATAGCTTCGACATGGAGCGGGGCCTGCGGCTCGCTCGGCGATTGCTGCTCGACATCAACGAGCTGGGGCTCCCCGCGGCCACCGAGATGCTGGATCCGATCACGCCTCAGTACATCGACGACCTCGTATCGTGGGCGGCCATCGGTGCCCGCACCATCGAGTCGCAGACGCACCGGCAGATGGCGAGCGGGCTGAGCATGCCGGTGGGTTACAAGAACACGACCGAGGGAAGGATCGAGCCTGCGATCGACGCGTTTCGAGCTGCGCTCGCACCCCATCGCTTTCTGGGGATCGACGAGGACGGCCGGACATCCATCGTTACGACGAGCGGCAATCCAGCGGGCCATCTGCTCCTGCGCGGCGGACGCGAGCGCCCGAACTACGATCGGCAGCTCATCGCCGAGGCCGCCGCTCAGCTCGAGGACGCCGGCCTGCCGCCCAGGGTCCTAGTCGACTGCAGCCACGCCAACTCGGGCAAGCGCCACGAGCGCCAGCAGGTCGTGTGGTCCAGCGTCCTCGAACAGCGCGCGCAGGGTAATGCGGCTTTGATCGGAGCGATGCTCGAGAGCAATTTGGAGGAGGGGCGTCAGGAGCTCACGGCGGATTTATCAAGATTACGGCGAGGCGTCTCGATCACGGATGCCTGCATCGGCTGGGACGAAACGGAGCGACTGCTGCGCGAAGCCTGGGAGAGAATCGGCAACCCAAAGGGGTACTGATGCGAAAAGTCGTGGTGTACGAGCTGCTGTCCCTCGACGGCGTCGCCGAGGACCCGGATAGCTTCATCACCGACTGGGACGACGTCATGGACGCCAACCTCGCCGCCGTGATCGGGACCCAGGACGCGGTCATCCTGGGTCGCCGCAGCTACTCCGAGTGGGCGCGATTCTGGCCGACCAGCAAGATCCAGCCATTCGCGAACTTCATCAATGGGGTTACGAAGCACATCGCTACGTCGACACCTCTCGACCGAGAGTGGGCCAATGCGAGGTTGATCGACGGCGGCCTCGTGGAATTCGTCCGGGACCTCAGGCGGCAGCCCGGAGGCGATATCGGCGTCCACGCGAGCATCTCGGTCGCGCAGGCGCTGCTCGCCGCAGGCGTCGTCGACGAGCTCAAGGTCGTGATCGCGCCGAGGATAGCCGGCAACGGACGACGACTCCTCGACGGCCTGTCCTCGATTCAGCTCGCGTTGCTCCAATGCGAGGTGTCACCGACCGGCTATCTGCTGGCCGACTATCGCGTGAAAGGCGCCTAGACCACATCGACGCAGGCGCGGCGAGCGTTTGGTACACTTCAGCCATGGAACGCGCATCGTTGCCGCGAGAGCTCCGCCCATTCATGGATGATCAGGGTCGCCTCACCCAGTGGCCGTCCAAGCTGAAGATCAAGCGCATGGCCATCGACTACCTCGCTACTCGATTCACCGCGGGACGCGAATACACCGAGCGCGAAGTGAACGAGCTCTTGCTCGACTGGCACACGTTCGGTGACTGGGCCGTTCTTCGTCGCCTGCTCTGCGACTGGGGCTACATGGCCCGCGAGCGCGACGGATCCCGGTATCGCCTGCTTCCGTCTCCCGTCGAAGAGCCTTAGGCCCGCCGAATCCCTGCCAACGAACCGTCCCCAACGGACCGGGAGGGACGGTGTCCGGAGTCCATCACCCATGCGCCGCCCGCCCGCGAGAAACCCTTCGAATTTGTTCGCTTGACACGCGCCTCTGGAAAGAACAGACTGGTCTGTATGCCGACCAAGAGCAGGCAGCCAGCAAAGTCCGTCGAATCGAGCGATTCTCGCGAGGCTCTGCTCGACGCGGCGTTCAGCGAGATGTACCTGCATGGTTTTCGCGCCACCGGCATCGAGGTCGTGCTATCCGCTAGCGGTGTCTCGAAAGGGGCGCTCTATCACCATTTCGGGAGCAAGCAAGGACTCGGTTACGCAGTAGTCGAGGAGAGGGTCGCGCCTCTGGTGCGGGACCGATACATCAAACCCTTCCGTGAGTCGTCCGATCCCCCAGATGCGCTGCGAAGAATGGGAGGTCGGATGAAAGATGAGCTGCGCAAGGACGGGATCCTCAAGCGAGGCTGCCCACTCAACAATCTGATCCAGGAGATGTCGGGCGTCGACGACGGCTTCCGCCGTCGGCTCGCGCTCATCCTTGGCGAATGGCGCGATGCGATTGCGGCCGGACTTCGCAGTGGCCAGGCCGATGGGACGGTCAATCGCTCCGTCGACCCGGAAGAGGCGGGCACGTTCGTCGTTGCGACCCTTCTTGGCGCGGTGGGATTCGCCAAGAACGCTCAGGACCTCATGCCGTTCGACTCCTGCCGGAAAGTCCTCGAGAAATACGTCGAGACCCTACGGCCCGGCACCTCACCGGCCTGATTTCGGTCTCACAGAGACGAGTTTTTTTTATCGCCGTTAGTAGACCGACCGGTCTGTCTACTGACGGCATCACTCCCGGTCGCTCCTGGCCGGGGCGGCAAGTTCACGAGCAGAGGGGACGAGTCATGTCGGCGAAAGAGAACAAGTCGGCGCTCCAGCGAGGAGCAGAGGCTTTCAACAGTCGCAACAGTCGAGCGGAGTGGTTCGACATCCATGATCCGTCGGTCCTGGCGTACGGACTCGGACCCGAGCCGCTCAACCACGAGGGACTGAAGCAGTTTTACACGGCGCTCTGGACCGGCTTCCCCAACCTCAAGATCACCGTTGAAGACATCGTGGCCGAGGATGAAAAGGTCGCCTGGCGGTTGACCGCGCGTGGGACCCATACGGGCGAGTTTCGCGGCGTGCCGGCCACGGGTAAGGGCGTGAGCTTCGAAGCGCAGTACATCTTCGAGTTCCGCGACGGAAAGATCGTAAAGCGCTGGACGAACCTGGATCGCCTGGGCCTCTTGATGCAGCTCGGCGCGATCCCAGCGCCGGTCTGATTCCGTCGAAACATCACCGAGCGCCGCGGGCCGCAAGCCCGCGGCGGGCCTCGGTTCCGATCAACCCCTCGCAACGCTCATGACTTCCGAATGTCTCGAGGCCACGGGCGAGGAGCTACGCCATGGAAGAGAGAGGAGCTGCAACATACGCCGATCGGGCGCCGGTCCCGTTCGAGCGTCTGGAATCCCTGCGACAGGCCATGCGGGGGATGCTTTGCCTGAAAGGCGCTGCCGGCTATGACGAGGCTCGAATCGTCTGGAACGCCATGATCGATCGCAAGCCCGCGATGATCGCCCGCGCCCAGAGTGCCGACGACGTCGTCACCGTGGTGGACTTCGCCCGCGAGAACCATCTCGAACTCGCCGTGAAAGGCGGAGGTCACAACATTGCCGGAAACGCCGTCTCTGACGGCGGGATCATGCTGGACCTCTCTCTCCTGAAGTCCATCCGGATCGATGCTGCTGCGAGGACCGCGGAGGCAGGGCCGGGCGTCACGCTCGGGGAACTGGACCGGGCTGCCCAGGCCCACGGCCTCGCGCTGCCCCTCGGGATCAACTCAACGACCGGTATCGCAGGACTCACGCTCGGCGGCGGCTTCGGCTGGATCAGCCGTCGACACGGGCTCACCATCGACAATTTGATCGCGGCCGATGTGGTGACCGCCGATGGCCAAACGCGCCGCGCGAGCGAGGGTGACGATGCCGACCTGTTCTGGGGCATTCGCGGGGGCGGTGGCAATCTCGGAGTGGTGACGCGCTTCGAGTACGGTTTGCACGAGGTCGGTCCGGAGATCTTCGCGGGACTCATCGTCTTTCCCCTCGAGGGCGGCCGGGACGTGCTCCTCAACTATCGCGAGATTGTCAGCGGAATGTCTGACGACCTGACCGTGTGGGCCATCATCCGCCAGGCGCCACCGCTCCCTTTCGTGCCGGCCGAATGGCATGGGCGCGAAGTGGTGGTCCTCGCGTTCTGCGATCTCGGGGGCGCGTCCGAGCAGGAATCGGTGGTCGCCCGCCTGCGTGGCCTCGGTCGGCCCGTGGCCGAACACTTCGGCCCCGTGCCCTTCGCTGGATGGCAGAGCACATTCGATCCGCTCCTGGCGCCGGGCGCACGGAATTACTGGAAGTCCCACGAGTTTCGCAGGCTCGAGGACGGAGCGATCGACGCGATGATCGAGGCTGCAGCGCACCTGCCGAGTCCGGAGAGCGAAGTATTCCTCGCGCAGCTCGGTGGCGCGATCAACCGAGTCCCAGTCGAAGCAACCGCCTACCCGCACCGTGACGTGGCCTTCGTGATGAACGCCCACGCACGGTGGCGCGTTCCAGGGCACGACGCGGCGTGCATGAAGTGGGCACGCGAACTGTTCGACGCGACCGCCCGGTTCGCCACGGGAGGGGTGTACGTGAATTTCATGCCTGCAGACGAGGCGCGTCGGGTGGAGACCGGAGCCTATGGACCGAACTACGCGCGGCTCGCGCGAATGAAGGCGCGGTACGACCCCGGCAATCTGTTCCGCGTGAACCAGAACGTGCCGCCGGCGAAAGCCTCTGACTAGAAAGAGACTTTATAGACACCGACGGTGCGAGTGGGAAACGTTCTCGGTTGTCGCGTTGTGCATCCTGAGCACGCATCTGCCACCGAGCATGAGCATCACACTGGTATCGCCGCGGCGCCGTTCCCAAGAGTCCAGATCGCGTGGGCCACTGCCACGCAAGACCACACACATTTGCAGAGGAGTCTAGCCATGGGTTCCGGTGTGCAAGCGAGACTTGGGTTCTTCGCACTGATTGTTGTGGCCGCACTGAGTGGAGCGTGCAGCACGGAAAACGGGAGCATGACGCCGGCCACTGCGCCCCAGGAGATCGCGGCTGCGACGCTCGCGGCTGCAAAGACACCCGCACCGTCGTCGGGTAACGAGAAAGGGGCGGGCGGCGAAATGCCCGCCTTCTACGACGGCCAGCGAATCACCATCAACTCCGTGGAGCTACCGAAAGACGCGTCGGAAGCGGCCATCGAGAAGGGAAGCCTGAATCAGATCTACGCGACCAACGACCTCGACGATCCGCAGGACTTCTTCCCGGTGATCGACGCCATTCAGGGAGACGAATTCAATCCGCTCTGGAGACAGAACTTGATCGTGTTCAACGCGGGATTCACACCGCACCAGTTCACGTCGGACGAGGAGGTCTTGGACGCGGCGTCGGGTTCGAATCCCGAGATTCACCTGATCGCGACCGACGAGGTCTATCGCTGCTCGGTCGTCGGCAAGAAATAGGCTAGTTCGGGGGTCGGGCCGGGGATGCCCGCATGGCATCTCCAGGCCCGCACCCGCTCCGGCACACCGCCAACCGGCCGAGGTTCGCCATGCGCTCGATACTGAGAACCTCAAGAGCGTGGACGTTCGCCGTCCTCGCCGCACTCCTGCTCCTTCCGTCCGCCGCTCCCGCCCAGTGGAGTCAGGTCGCCGACATACCGTCTCGGGACGTCTTCACCGTCTGGGCGAACGGCGACACCCTCGTGGCCGGCGCCGATACGGTTGTCTACATCAGCACGAACGCCGGCACGACGTGGAAGCGTTCGGTTCCCGTGGCCCCAGGCATTCAGCAGGTCCATACCTCGCTCATCCATGACGGTCGCCTCTACGCTGGCACGGATGTCCAGGGGGTGTTCGTCAGCGACGACCTGGGATCTTCATGGAGCAGCTACAACCAAGGACTGAGCGGCCTCGGCTCACTCGACATCGCCGAATTGATCGTCGAAGGGGGGAATCTGTACCTAGCGACAATCGGTGGCGGGCCATGGGTTCGAAGTCTCAGCTCGACGTCCTGGACTCGGTTCGGCACGACGATCACGGCGCTCCAGGCGTCCAACATGACCTCCATCGCGGCTGGAGGCTCGCGCCTCTTCGCTTTGGGCGGTTTCAACGGCACGGTCTTCTATCGCGACCCGGGGCAGTCTGACTGGACGCTGTCGCTCCTCTTCAACGATCGGTTCGCGCCCGGCCTCGCCGGACTCTCTGCCATCTGGACGGGCAAGAATTGGGTCGTAGGGAGCAATATCGGCATCTTTCACAGCGCCAACGGAGCCGAACCTTGGACCGAGGTCGACTTCGGGTTCCACCCCATCCTCTTCGTCGGGTTCGCGATGCGCGGCCACGATCTGTTCACGAGCCTGGGCGCCGGCGGAGGTACGCTGATCGCCCTGAGCCGCGATGACGGTGTCACCTGGAACGGCCTCGACTCCCTGTTCAACGCCTTCGTCTATAAGCTGGCTCGCGTGGGGGACTCACTCTATGCGGGACGCGTCGATGGGCTCTGGCGGCGGTCCATCGCCAACATCGCGTTGCCGGGAGACGATGACCACTCGCGCCTCGTCTTTGCGACCGTGGGCCGAGCCGCTCGAGACCGCGCGCGCTTTGTGTTCACGCTGCCAGAGGGGGGAGTGATCACGATCGAGGTCTTCGACGTGAGGGGCCGCCGGGTGGGCGACGTGATTCGCGACACACGTCCTTCCGGAAAGGGAGAGATCGGATGGGATGCGAGCCAGCTTGCGTCGGGCATCTACTACGCGCGGTTGACGTCGATGGGGCGCCGCGCAAGCACGCGGCTCGTGCATCTGCGCTGATTCACGGGCGGCCGCCCCGCCCGAGTTACTACGGGATGGCCACGACTCCTGGCCCAGCACTGGGGAAGCGCTGGAACACGGCCGGATCGTGGCCGGGGACGATCCACTGCGCCTTCGACGCGATCTTCTTCATGCGATCCTGCGCGGCGAGGTTGGACTTGGCGTCGAGGGTCTGGGCGATGGGGCGATGCTTGTCCAGGTTCTCGTAGAGGTAACAATTATCCGAGGCGACAACGACCGTCCCCTTCGCCGTGCGCACGCCAACGTACTGGGACGCGAACGTGTGCTTACCGCCGGTATACGCGATGATGCCGGGCAGGATCTCCTGAGCGTCGCCATTCACCAGCTGCACGCGTCCCGCCTTGTTCAGACCGGACAGCATCGCCGCATCCACGCTGTCGATGGCGGCATCGAGCGCTTCACCCGCGTCCCCGACGTAGTGCGAGTACTCGTCGCGCTGGATCCAGATCCGAGCGTTGGGGAAGAGGTCCGCGCCGTCGAGATGATCCCAGTGGATATGCGAAATGATGATATCGGTCACCGAGTCGGCCGCGACGCCCGCCGCTGAAGCGGCGTCGGACGGGCGCCGGTAATCCGCGGGCTTCCAGTCGTCGAGGAACTTCTGGCGATAGAAGCCCGCGTCCACGAGCACGCGGCGGCTATCGGGCCCTTCCAGGAGCCAGAACATCATGGCGATATCGACGGTGCGGCTGGTGTCGGCTCCAGCGACCAGCTCGTGCACGGGGAACTTCGGCACCGTGGCATAGCGAATCGCAAAGATCTTCCAGGCGGGCGCCTTCGTCCCAGCCGATGCCGGAACAGCGAGCAGGGCAAGGACCAGCGAAAGGAGTGCTCGCATGGAGACGATCCTGGGCGATCCCATCAGCTCTTCGCTGCGGAGGGCGGCCCCACGTCGTTCACGACGGGCGGAAGCGTCCTCAGGAATCGGTAGATGGCTCGGATGTCGTCGTCGGTCATCGAGCGGAAGGCCTGCCACGGCATCGGCGACCCCGGTATGACCTTTCCGGCGCGGAAGCGCGCGACGAAGGTGTCCTCACTGAATTGAGCACTCCGGCCCGTCTTCGGGTCAGGCGTCAGATTCGGCGGATTCCATGACCGGGTCGGGTCGCTCTCGTGCGTGAACCCGGTCGTGCCCGCGTACATCGGACCCGCGAGCTGGCCCGTGTTGTTGTTGCGCGCGGTGTGACACGCCCAGCAGTTCGCAACCGATCCCGCCAGATAGCGTCCCCGTTCCACGGTGGGTCCCTGAGGAGAATCATGGGGCGGCGGTGATTTTGGACCCACTGGAGTCGTCAGCACCGTGGCACGAACGATCCGGCCGAGCAGGGTGTAATGGTGGCCCGGTACCTGGTGGTGGACCGGAGCTTGCGAGCGCAGGTAGGAGATGACCGCCGTGAGATCCTCATCGGACAGTCCCTGCATCTCCATGAACGGCAGCAAGGCTCTTCCGTCGTGACCCACACCGAGCCGTAGCGCGCGGGCGATCGCCCCGTCCGTAAAGCGTCCGATGCCCGTCTCCGGATCCGGGGTGATGTTCGGCACGCGGAACTCGCCGGGGGGAATCTTGAACTCGAAGCCGCCCGAGAGCGGCACGTCCGCTCCGGCTTCGTAATCCTTCGCATGGTCCGTCGCGCCATGGCACTCCGCGCAATTGCCGACAACGCGCACGACGTAATGCCCGCGCGCGATCACGGCGGAATCGGCGGATGCTGCGATCTCTGGTTCGGGAGGGTTGAAGCGGAGGTTCTGGCGGGACGCGATGAAGATCGCGACGCCTACCACGGTGAGTGCGATGAGGAGTACCAGGCCAAGTAGGATGCGCCGGAGCATTCCGCGCATTCTCGGAAACTTGACCAGGGATTGCAAGCATGACGGCGGGGTGGCTTCTCGAGAGCCCGCCTACCGCCGGCGCGTCGAGGTCGGCGACGCCAGGCCGGCACGAGACCGGCCTGGCTGTCGACCCGGAATCTAGCTCTTCGCCCCCGGCTGAACCGAGAGAACGAGCTTCTCTGCGAACGTGACCACGATCGGCTGACCCACCTTGAGGCTTTGGAAGACGGTGGGATCTTCGACGTGCACCGTCACCATGCCGTCCTCGGGTCCCTTGACCGTGGCGCTCTGTGCGGCCGGGTCCAGCGACTCGATGCTCGCCACGGCCTTGACCACCCGTCCGACCCCGCCTGCCGGCGGCTCATCCGTCGATGCCCGCGCCGCGCCCGTCACTTCGGTCAGCGGCGCGCTCTTCTCCTCCGGCGTGGGCTCGCGCAGCTCGGCGAGGGCGCCAACGGTGTACTCGGCATGGATCGTATCGCCGGGCTTGATCTCGTTGAGCCGCTGCACCTGCTCACCAACGTCGTACGTCCCCGTATTGCCATGCTCGTCCTTGAGGGTGATGGTGCGCTTCGCCGCATCGACCGCCTCGACGTGGAAGGACGTGTGGACGGTAGCCGCTTCTCCGCGTGCGACCGGCGCGCTCGACGTGCTCGGCGCGGTCTGCTGGGATGTCTCCGTCGTCGAGGAGGTTTCCTTCGGAGTCTTGGAGCACGATACCGCTGCTGCGAGCAGAGCGGCCAAAGCCAAAAGAACCATAGTCTTCTTCATCACGGTCTCCTTTCCGTGGGAGGGGTCCATTCCAAACCCCGATTTCCACGAACCGCCCCCCAGGCCAGCCGTGGATAGGTGAGCAACGAGCTTACATCGTCCAGCACCCATGTCCAGAGGGGCGAACAAGGCTGCTCAGAGCCAGCTCTTCGCAGGCATCATACGCCTGGTCCGCTCGCCTCCGTCAGCTCAGGTGCTTCTTGAAGAACTCCACGGTGCGCGTCCAGGCCAGCTTGGCCGCCTCGGCATCGTAGCGCGGCGTCGTGTCGTTGTTGAAACCGTGCTGCGTGCCCGGATAGGTGAACGCTTCGTACTTCTTATGGTGCTCCTTCAGTGCCTTCTCATACGCGGGCCAGCCCGCGTTGATGCGCTCGTCGTTCTCCGCATAGTGGATGAGGAGCGGCGCTTTGATCTTGTCCACGTCCTCGACCGGCGGCTGATTGCCGTAGAAGGGGACGGCCGCCTTCAGGTCGGGCAGCCTCGTGGCGAGGAAGTTCACCATGCCGCCGCCATAGCAGAATCCGACCGCGCCGATCTTCCCGGTGCCATCGTGGCGCTTGCGTAGCATCTCCGCCGCGGCGAGGAAGTCCTCGCGGATCTTGGCCTGGTCGAGCTTCTGGAACAGCTCGCGCGCCTTGTCCTCATCCCCGGGATAGCCGCCGAGCGATGTCAGCGCGTCCGGAGCCAGGGCCATGAATCCCTCGAGCGCGAGCCGGCGCGTGATGTCCTCGATGTGAGGGTTGAGTCCGCGGTTTTCGTGAATGACGAGGATGCCCGGGAGCTTCCTGTCGCTGGCGTTCGCGGGTCGAGCGAGATAGCCCTTGATCGTGCCGCTGCCCTTGGGCGACGCGATGTCCAGCGTCTGGATGGAGAGGCGCTTGTCGTCCGGCGTCACCTGCTGGGCAGCGGCGAACTTGGGCGACAGCTCGTCGAGCAGCATCGCCGCGGTCACGCCGCCCACGGCGAACTTGGCGGCGCCGACCAGGAAGCCACGCCGGTCGATCCCGCCATGGACGTACTTGTCGAAGAGGTTCAGGAGATCTTGCGGATAGTCACTCGCTTGCTTCCGTTCCATCATTCCTCCCGCGGTGGGCTAGGGCGTTGCCACCGGCGTCAGCTGACTTGCCACCTGCTGCCAGTGGCCCTCACGCCGCACCCAGACCACGAGCCCGCGCAGGTAACCCTCCTGTCCCTGACCGCTGTAGCGTCCGGTGATGTGGAGACGCGTCGTATAGGTGGCGACATTGCCGTTGCCGTAGACGCGGATCACTTCTTCGTCCGGGGTATGGGCGAGGGAATCGAACGCGGTCGCTCCCGCCTGCACGTTGGCCATGCGATCCGCACGCGTCAGACGCTGGCCGGCTGGGTTGATGAACATGTACTCGTCGGCCCAGAAGCGCCCCGCGGCGGCCGTATCGCCGCGCCGCAGCGCGTCGTCGTAGGTACGGATGGCCTCGCGAATCTCGGCCTCGGCCTTCGCCGTGGACGACGAGGCCGGGGGCTTGGACTTGGTCGAGGACGCAGCCATGGCGTTCGGGGCGCAGGTCAGGATGATGGCAAGCGCTGCCAGCAATCGAAGCATCGGAACCTCCTGGTTCTAAGCGGGGACTGCCTCGACGACGCTCGCCGGGGTCGACGTCGGCACCACCTTGGTCAGGCGGAAGCCAGACTTCTCGAGGAGCGCGGAGTACTCCGGAACGGTTCGCTCCTGCCCTCCTGGTCCGACCAGCATCATCAAATCGAGCATCTTGCCGGGATGTGGTTGATCGTTGCCTGGGAGCACCAGCTCCACGATCAAGAGCCGCGCGTCCGGCCGCATCGCGCGCCGGCAATTGCCCAGGATGGTCACGCACTGCGGCTCGCTCCAGTCGTGGATGATGTGCGAGAGCAGATACGCGTCGGCGCCTTCGGGAATGCGCTCGAAGAAACTCCCTTCCTCGATCTTCACGCGGTCGCTCACGCCGCGCGCCCGAAGCATCGCCGGCGCGTCGACGACCACGTGTGGAAGGTCGAAGAGGATGCCGCGCATCTGCGGGTTCTTCGCCAGCACGGTTGCGATCAAATGGCCGTTCGCCCCGCCGATGTCCGCGAGCGTCGAGATCCCGGAGAAATCGTACGCGGCGGCGACGGCGGCGGGCTCTTCGCCATGGACGCCGATCATCGTCTCGCTGAAGAGGGAAGCCTTCTCGGGATGCTTCTGGAGGTAATCGAAGATGGGCATTCCGAGCGCCTTTTCGAATCCGCTCTCGCCGGTTCGCAAGGAGTAGGGGAGCTCCCGCCACCCGGCGTCCCACCAGTCGCTCGCGATGGTCAGGATCGAGGCGCGCGCGGAGCCAGGCGCGCCGGTCTTGAGGGCTTCGCCCAACGGCGTCAAGCCGAAGCGACGGTCGGCGCTCTCGGTCAGGATGCCAAGGTTGGCGAGGCCGCGGAGAAAGCGATAGAGGGGCCCGGCACTGGTACCTGTCGGCCCCGCCAGCTCCTCGGCGGTCTTCGTTCCGGAGGCCAGGAGGTCGGCAATCTTCAGCTCGGCGGCCAGGAACAGGATGCTGGAAACCCAGTGCCCCATGGCCATCTGTACGAGCTGAGCGGACGGGGAAGGCGCCGCGTTCGCGGGAGGTGCTTCGGTTGACTCGTAGGGACTCTTCGCTATTTGTGCCATCGCAGGGGAACCCTCATTGTCGACGGAAAGGCGTCAGGGACCCGTGATTCTAACGCGCCGGGCCAGGGGGAAGGGAAGGCCCATGGTCGTGCGGTCCGTCGCTTTGCGGCACGGGGCGTGGCAGGGTACATTCGACCGATGCGCATCGCGACGTGGAACGTGAACTCCCTCAAAGCCCGCCTCGAGAAGGTCGTATGGTGGCTCGATCGTGCGAAGCCGGACGTCCTCCTGATGCAGGAGACCAAGCTGAAGGACGCGGATGCGCCGACGGCCGTATTCCAGGGTCTCGGTTACGAGCTCGCGCATCACGGCGAGGGACGCTGGAACGGCGTGGCCATCGCGAGTCGCCTCGGCATCGCCGATGTCGTCACCAATTTTGGCGAGGCGATGCATCCCGCCGAGACGGCCGATGCGGGAGATGACGAGCCGTTTGCGGAAGCGCGCATGATCGCGGCACGCTGCGGCGACGTCCGTGTGGTGAGCGTGTACGCGCCGAATGGACGCGTCGTGGGATCGCGGTTCTACGAAGCCAAGCTCCTCTGGTACGAACGCTTGGCGCGCTGGGTCTGCGAGGTCTCGGGTCCGGAGGACCCGCTCGTGATCGGCGGCGACTTCAACGTCGCTCCTTCGGACAGCGACGTATGGAATCCGGCCGCGGCGCATGGCGGCACGCACGTATCCCCGCGCGAGCGGGACGCGTTCGCCACGCTCATGCGCTGCGGATTCCTGGACGCGTACCGGCTCCACCACGACGAGCCTGGGCGCTACACGTGGTGGGACTATCGCGCCGGAGACTTCCACAAGAACATCGGGATGCGGATCGATCATCTGCTCGTGACGCGGCCGCTGGAGCCGCGACTGGTTTGGGCCGAGATCGATCGCGAGGCGCGGAAGGGCAAGCCCACGCCCTCGGACCACGCGCCGCTCGTGATCGATCTGGACCGTGAGGGACAGCCGTTCGATGCGGGGTGGGCGTCGGCGGAGGAGAGGATCGCGACCAGGACGAAGTCCGGCCGAAAGGCGCCCTGATTCGCGGCTCTTAGTGGATATCCACCTCGATGGGCTCACCGTCGCGAACGATCACGTCGAGAACGTCGGATTCCTCGATCAGCTTGAATCCAACCAGGATGAGCACACGGCGAGCCCCTTTCGAGCCCGTCCACTCCGCCTGAATGCCCCTGAGGGGTCCGATCTTCTCCGCGGGGACACCCCATCGTTCGGCATAGGATCGAGCCGCGGCCTCGAGCGGAATCACCTTCGTCCACGCCTCCGACCCCGCTCGCACGAGCGTGGGATCGGGGCCGCTCCGCCGCCCAAACATCCAGACCGAGGCTCCCGGGGCAGGGTGGGCGGACCATGTCCCGTCGCGGTAGGTGAGGTCCCCCAGAACCTCGTCGTGAATCACGGACGGAACGCGTATCCGGAACCAGTCGACGATGGAGGTCAGATTGGCCCAGACCGCGATGGCCGCGATGAGAAGAACGATCACGGACGCGCTCGACAGCGCGGTGGCCACGAACGTGACGGTGGGGCTCAACCGGCCCTGCAGCATCGCCGTCTTGACCACGATCACGATTGCCAGAAGGACGATCGCCGCCGAGACGAAGTTGAACTGTCGGTTCGCGCTCAAGGTCGCCGCTTCCCTCCTCGAATCGGACCAGGTGGCCTCGGCGGGGAGTTTACGACGGAGCACGTCCCAGGTCACAACCTCTGTGCTACATTGGCTCCGTCGTGAATTCCTCTCCGCATGACTTTGACGACCGCGTCGCGCTGATCACGGGTGCGGTGCGGGGGCTCGGCCGCGCAGCCGCGGAGCGGCTCCTCGCACGCGGGGCATCGGTCGCGGTGAACGTCCGGGACTCCGAACGAGCCGATGCGCTGGCGAGCCAGCTTGGTGGCCGCGCGTTGGCCGTGCCCGGGGACGTGACCGACAAGCCGGATGCACTCGTCGGACGAGTCCTGGAGCGCTTCGGACGCCTCGATATCCTCATCAACAACGCCGCCTACGCGCAGTCCACGCGCTTCCACGATCTCACCGCGGACGAGTGGCGCCGCGCCATCGAAGTGAACCTGACGGCGCCCTTCCTTCTCACCCAGGCAGCGGTTCCCGCCATGAAGGCACGGAACTACGGCCGCATCATCAACATCTCGTCGCTCGCGGGGAAGACCGTGAGCACGCTGGGTGGCGCGCACTACACGGCATCGAAGGCAGGGCTCCAGGGATTCACGCGTGCCGCGGCCAAGGAGCTGGGGCCGTTTGGAATCACGGTCAACGCGATCTGCCCGGGCATGATCGACACGGAGCTGACGCGCGAGCACGCCACCGACGAGCAGCTGGCCGCCATCGCGGCCAGCTACCCCATCGCCAGGCTCGGGACGCGCGAGGAAGTGGCGGACCTGATTTGCTTCGTCGCATCCGAGGCCGCGGGATACATCACGGGCGCGTCGTGGGACATCAACGGCGGGGATTTGATGCTGTAAGAGAGGCCCCGGCGGCCTCGCGCACCGCCGGGGCTCGCCATGCTCAACCCGCCTTCGGGCGTTCCCTCGCGATCGTGACCGCCAGGGTGTAGCGACGGTCCGCATCGCGCTCGCCGACCGTCACCGTCCCTTGCCACGGCGCGCCCTGCGCGTCGCGGAAGATCCAGTGGCTCGAGCGATCCCTGGACTTCGCGCTCCCGGCCGCGCTCTTCCAGTCGCTCTTGGCCAGCTCCTGATTGATGCGACTGAGGAGCTCGCCCGAGGTCAGGTCCGACGTTCCGCGCACCGCGATCTCCCATCGGTCGGTCGACCCTTCCGTCTTCGCGACCTCCCACGTGCCCATCTCCGAGAGGTGCACGCTCGGAATGAGCCGGTCGGCCAGGCTCGCCCGCGCGAAGCCGCTGCGCGCGCTCCAGTCGTATTCCTCGCCCAGAGCCACTTGCTGCGCGGCGCCCTGGCCGTCCAGGCGCGACACCACGTGGATCGCGCCGTCCATGCCGGACGTGAGGCCGCCACAGGTGATGATCTTGCCGTTGTCCACGAAGCGCTGGTCGTAGACGAGGTGAATCTTGGGGAACTCCTCGCCCAGGCCCTTGATGAGCCCCGCTGTCGTGGTCGCCTTCAGGCCGTCGAGAAGCCCCGCGCTCGCGAGAATGTAGGCGCCGTTGCATACCGACATCGTGATCTTGGCGTTGGCGGAGGTCTTGCGAATCCAGTCGAGCGTCGCCTTGCTCTCGCGCGAAGCCTTCACGCCGCCGCCCGGGACGATCAGAACGTCCGGTTGGGGCGCGTCCGCGAACGTGTGCCTCGGCACGACCTTCATGCCGAATGTCGTGTTGATGGGGTCCGCGGTCTCGGCGACCGTGTACACATCGTATCCCGCCGCTCCAAAGATCTCGTAAGGCCCCACGTAATCGATGGGCTGCACGCCCGTGAAGATGAGAAACGCGACCTTTGTCGCAGGAGCTTGGGCGGCAGCCGATCCCTGCTCGACCAGCGGGACGCCGCAAACCGGACAGGTTCCCGGCTTGTCGTAGACCTTGGCGTCGCAATCCATGCCGCACGGTGCGCAGACGTAGTGCTTGCCGGATGACTCGGCAGCGATTCCGGTGAGGGCCCAAGCTCCGAGAGCCAGGAGGCCGAGGACGAGTGCAGCGCGGAAGAACGGCTTCATGAAGTCCTCCTTCGTAACGTGGCAGCGGCTCTGCTGCCGAATGGATAGGCACGGCTGAACCGTTCGCGATACTGGCCCGGCGAAACCCCGACGAAGCGAAGAAACGTGCGCCGCAGCGACTCCACCGTTCCCAGCCCGCTCTTCTCGCAGATTTGCTCCAGACCCTCCGACGAGTCCTCGAGCATCCGGCGCGCGGCTTCCACCCGGGCCGTGGCGACGAACTTCGCCGGCGTCGTGCCCACCTCCTGGGTGAACACTCGGGCGAAATTCCGCGGGCTCATCGCAGCGCGGCGCGCGAGTGCGGGGACGGAGAGGTCTTCGTCAGGGTGATCGATGATGTAGGTCTGAAGCTCTTGAAGCGGTTTTCGCTCCGCGAGCTGCACCGCGAGCTGGGCGCTGAACTGCGACTGGCCCCCGGGGCGGCGCAGGAAGAGAACGAGCTCGCGAGCGACCGCGAGCGCGACCTCGCGCCCGTGATCCTCCTCGACCATGGCGAGCGCCAGATCCATGCCCGCGGTGACGCCCGCGGACGTGTAGATGGATCCCTCGCGCACGAAGATGGTGTCCGGCTCGACCCGCACTCCCGGGTAGCGCCGGCTCAGATTGGGGCAGGATTGCCAGTGGGTGGTGGCCCGCTTGCCCTCCAGGAGCCCCGCCTCGGCCAGGAAGAAGGAGCCCGTGCATACCGACGCGAGCCGCCGGACGGTCCTCGATTGCTTCCGAATCCACCGGAGAACGGAGCGGTTGGCGTAATAGCGCCCCGTGCCCATACCACCAGGAATCAGGAGCGTGTCGATCCCGGCGTTCACCTCGTCGTAACGGTGGTCGGCGTAGAGGCGGAGGCCCGAGGAGACGCGGAACGGGCCGCGCTCGAGGCCGAGGATCTCGACGGTGTAAGCGTCCTTGGTCTGCCGCCCGTTGTCCTCGAGCCATCGCGAGGTGCGGGAGAACACTTCCAACGGTCCGATCACGTCGAGGATCTGGACGTCCGGGTAGGCAAACGCGGCGATACGGAGTGCGCGGCGCCGCGGGGTCGGGACGCGCTGCTTGGGTCGGGCCATGGGTGAAGAATGCAGCCTCGAGGGCGTGGCGGCAATGACAACATCCCCACAGATTCTGCCAACCTCGCCGCCGGTTGCCACGCCGGGCGGTCGATGCCACCCGCCATGGGTTTCTATTACTATTGCTAGCGGCACCTCCAAGGTTGGCCCAACGTGCTGTCACCCCCACGCAGGAGCGCCATGTCCACCCTCAGCTCGGTTCCAAGTGCCCAGCAGCTCCGCGACGCGGGGCGCAAAGCGTCGGCCGCGAGCCATCCCGGCACGATCCGGTCCTTCTATCCCTTCTGGGACGTCCAGTACCGGCCATTCCTGCTGCAGGCTGTCGCGGCGCTTCCCGCGGATCGATTCGACTTCAAGCCGCAGCCAGAGATGTTCACCGCCCACCAGATCGTGGTGCACATCGCCGAGTGCGAGCGGGGATGGATTCACGGCGTCCTGGAGGGCGAAGCCGTGGAGGATTGGGTTGTTCCGCACGGGGATCCAGCGCAGGGCTGGAGGACGGTCGCCGATCTACCGGATCACGAGGCGCTCTTCGCGGAGCTCGACCGGTGGCACCGAGACACGCAGGCGTGGCTCGATAGGCCCGCTTCGGAACTGTCGCGGGAATTCGCGTGGAAGGGGGATCGGGGGATCGAGCGCCGCGGGACACTGCACTGGATCCTGGATCACCTGCAGGAGCACGACCTTCATCACCGCGCGCAGCTGAATCTCTACCTTCGATTGATGGGGATCGAGCCGCCGTCGATTTGAGCGTCGCTACGCGCGCCGAACACCTCGTCCACCGCCTGTTCGGGGCTCATGCGACGGCCGCGCTCCCATTCGACCGCGAACGCCTTCTCGCCCAGAGCTTCCCGCACGCTGGCGGTGGTCCGGTCCAGGCTGGCCGCGAAGGATGGCGGAACCCGGGAATCGATCGTGTCGCGAATCGCGCTCGAGGCGCCCAAGAGCCGGGCCGCCTGAGACGCGTTCCCCTCCTCGAGAAATTGGCTCGCAAGCTCATCCAAGCCCATGCCCAACGTCAATCGACCACCAAGCTCGAGCAGCGTCCGGAATCCCTCTTCATAGAGCGGCCATGCCCGTGCGCGGTCTCCCCGCCGTCCCAGCACCACGGCGAGGCCGAGGCGGGCCGCGGCGTGTGAGTGCCGGTCGCCAAGGGTCTCCTGGAGCGCCATCGACTGTTGATAGTAGGAGACCGCGAGATCGTGCTCCCGGGTTTGTAGATGCAGATCCCCGAGGCCCTGGAGGGCGATGGCCTCTCCAACGAGGTTGCGTATCTCGCGCGTGATCGCGAGCGCCTCTTCCAGGTAGACCCGACTCGCCGCAAGGTCCCCGAGGTAACGCGTCACGTTTCCGAGACAGGTCAAACTCGTTCCTTGCCAGACCCGATTCGCATTCCTGCGGCTGATCTCGAGCGTTTGCTCGAAGAGCGACCTGGCCTCGTCCCATTCACCGAGCGCCTGGGCCACGTTTCCGAGACTTCCCAGGGATCCGGCGATCGCCTCCTCCTCCCCGATGGCGCGGCGCACGTCGAGGCTCTGCTGATAGTACTGGCGCGCCGCATGGGGGTCGTCCTGCCGGTACGCCAGGTTCCCCGCGGCGTGGAGGACGAGAGCGAGCGTCATCGATGGCTCGAAGGACCCGCGCGCGAGGATCTCGGCGATCCATTGCCTTCCTTCCCGGTTGTACCCGCGAACGGCCCAGAACCAGCCGAGGCCAGCAGCGAGACGCAGAGCGGGCTCGCCCCCCTCCGGGTCCTCACGGCACCACTCGAGTGCGGCACGCAGATTGTCGATTTCCGACTCGATGCGCTCATACCAACGCACCTCGCCGCCGCCCCGGATGTGCTTCGCGGCGCGTTCGGCGAACACGACGCACCAATCGCGGTGCCGGTTCCGTGCTGTCTTGGCCTCGTGGGCTTCGTTCAGGAGCTCCGAGGCGTACTGGCGCACCGATTCCATGCACCGGTAGCGCGTGTCCTCGCCGTCGATCCGCTCGACGACCACGAGCGATTTCTCCACGAGACGAGTCAGGAGGTCGAGAACCTCGAACTCGTCCCAGCGCTCGACGCATGCGGTGGCTGCTTCGAGAGTCCATCCGCCCGCGAACACGGAGATGGTGCGCAGGAGCTGCTGCTCGTCCGGAGTGAGCTGGTCGTAGCTCCACTGGATCGACGCCCGCAGGGTCTGGTGCCGCGCCAGCGCGCCATGGCCGCCCGCGAGCAGACGGAAGCGATCGTTGAGGCGCGTGAGGATCTGCTCGACGGAAAGGACGCGCATCCGTGCCGCGGCCAGCTCGATCGCGAGCGGGATGCCGTCGAGTTGACGGCAGATCTCGATCACGGCCGGGGCGTTGTCCGAGTCAAGGATGAAGCCGTGGCGAACGGCGGCCGCCCGATCGAGGAACAGCGCCACCGACTCCGACGACCGAATCGTTTCGAGGTTGCGAAGCTCGTGGGGTTCCGGCAGCGACATCGGTGGGACCGTGTACGTGGTCTCGCCCGGAACACCCAGGCTCTCGCGGCTCGTGACGATCATCTTTACATCCGGAGTGGCCGCGAGCAGGGCCCGCGCCAGCTCGCCACACGCGCCCAGCAAGTGCTCGCATCCGTCGAGCACGATCAAGGCGCGTCGGGCGGTCAGATGCCGGCCGACGGCTTCCGTGGCGCGAAGGCCAGGCTCCTCCCCGATGCCCAGCGCGGTCGCGACCGCCTCGGGAACATGCTCGGGGTTGGTGAGGGATGCGAGATCCACGAACCAAACCCCGTCGGCGAACTCGGGGGTCAGCATCTCGGCGAGTCGCATCGCGAGGCGCGTCTTGCCGCCGCCGCCCACGCCGGTGATCGTGAGGATGCGGGTCGTTCGAAGGAGTCTCAAGCAATCGTGGGTCACACGCTGACGCGCGACGAACGGAGTGGCCTGGAACGGGAGGTGGTGGGGCGCCGCAGTCGCCTGCTCTCCCGCACGGAGCGCGGAGGCGCGGCGGATGCCGAGCGCCTCTTCGATCTCGATGCGTGCGGTGTGAATCTCCGCCATCCGCCGGTTCACGTCCCGCTCGAGGCAATGTTCGAGGAGGACTCGGATCGCGCCAGGCGTTGCCTCGGGCAGCGCCGACAGGTCCACGGTCGTGTCCAGCGCCCGCGTCATCATCTCGACGATCGTCTCGCCTTCGACGGCCCGCATGCTGGTGAGGCACTCGAAGAGCACACAGCCGAACGCGAACACGTCGGTCCTTTGATCCTGCAGCTCGCCCCGCGCCTGCTCCGGGCTCATGTATCCGGGAGAGCCAGAGACTTCTCCATCACTGCCCGGCGTGTCGCCGCCGTGCAGCACGACCGTGTCGCGATCTTCGACCCGCTTCGACCGACCTCGACCCGCGCTCCGCGAGCCCGAGGATGCCTCGCCCACGCGCTGCGCGAGTCCAAAATCCAGCACCTTGATCAGGCCGCTGGGCGCCAGCATCACGTTCTGAGGCTTGAGGTCCCGATGGATCACGCCACGCGCATGCGCCGCCTCGAGCGCTTCCGCGATCTGAGCGCACACGCGCAGGGCTTCGCTCTGGGGCATCGCGCCCTGGCGCAAGCGCTCGGCGAGGGTGACGCCTTCGACGCGCTCCAGGACGAGCGCGAGCACGCCTTCCTCGGACTCCTCGAAACCGAAGATCGTCGCGATGTTGGGGTGGTTCACGGCGGCGAGCGCGAGGGCCTCGTGGCGGAAGCGCGCCATGCGCTCGGCGTCGTCGGCGACTTCGGCGGGGAGCATTTTGAGCACGACGTCGCGCTCGAGGCGCGGATCGCGGGCGAGAAACACCTCGCCCATTCCTCCCGCGCCCAGCTTTCCGAGAATCCGATAGGGACCAAACCGCTGGTCCGTTGAAGACATGAGGAGTTCCCCTGAGATCGCCTCCGCGACCGGAGGCGTGCGGTCGATTCTACCGCGACAGGGGCGAATGGTTGAGGAATTGCTATCCGACGGCAGGGTTCGCGTGAAGGGATCTACCCTCGGGCCCGAGCTTCGTCCTCGGCGGTGGGACCGCGGAGCGAGCGGTCGATCTGCCGGATGGCGCCCAGGTGGTAGGCGAGGTGAATCACGCTCACCGCGATCCAGCCGGCCTCGTT
>Ga0105248_10001455_pt1 | contig 26372 bp, 26 predicted proteins | sample KBSS34metaG_FD_81524 | JGI IMG/M metagenome (GOLD analysis project Ga0105248, IMG submission 81524) | Switchgrass rhizosphere microbial communities from Kellogg Biological Station, Michigan, USA - KBS S3-4 metaG | ecosystem: Host-associated > Plants > Roots > Rhizosphere > Soil | place... | reverse complement strand
GCCGGACCGGGGGCCGTGCAAAAATACAAATGGATCCCGCCGTACCCGGAAACGCAGGATTATGTAAATCGGGTCGGCCAGCAGTACGGAGCAGCGAAAAAGGCAGCCGCGCAACACTTGGCGGAGCCTGTTGCGCCGCCAGTTGGGGTGATGGAGGAACAACACCCGAAACTGGAGCCGTTTGTCGATGCTGAAGGCAGGTTGCATCTCAGGACGACGCAGCAGTAACCGGCTGTGCGCGATCCTTGTGTCCTTGTTAGCGGTCACGCCTGTGGTTTGTCTGGCGCAGTCCGCTGCCAACCCGCAGGCCACCAAAGTTACCGCCGTGCGCTTTTGGTCCACCGGCGAGACTACCCGGGTGGCGATTGAAGTCTCGGCCGAATTCAAGTACAAATCCGACCATCTGGAAAATCCTCCGCGCCTGTTTTTCGATGTACAGGGGGCTAAACCTGTGATGGCGCAGAAGTCCATCCCTGTGGGCGATCGGACCTTGAAGCAGATTCGCGTCGCAGAAACGCAGCGCGGAGTCACGCGGATCGTGCTCGATCTGGAGCAGGAGTCCGATTTCACCGCATCGCAACTTTCTAATCCGGAGCGGCTCATTATCGAGCTTCGGCCCAAGGGAGCGAATACGCCCGAGCGGGCCGAGGCACCTCCGGAGCCGCGCAAGTTCGAGCCGCCCCCGGTACAAGCTCATACAGACCCGCCTGCACCGAAACCTCTGCCTGCGCCGCCCCCACTGGTCGCGGTCAGCAAGCCGGCGGCAGCGGTTCCTGGAACTGGTGTTCGCAAACTTCCCGCACCTCCCCCACCAGTTGAGATCGCGCCTTCCGTTGCCGCCAAGCCGATTCTGCCCGAACCAAAAGCGGCAGCGCGAAACGCCACGGGAGATCGCTCGCTGACGCGTGTCCTGGGTCTGAAATTGGGACGCGTCGTGCTCGACCCCGGTCATGGCGGTCACGATGTCGGGACACACGGGCCGTCAGGCTTGTATGAGAAAGATTTGGTTTTGGATATCTCGCAGCGCTTGGCGACGCTGATCCAGGATCGGCTGGGCAGCGAAGTCTTGCTGACGCGCAACGATGACACGTTCGTACCGCTGGAAGGCAGAACCAAGATCGCCAACGATTACAAAGCCGACCTGTTCCTCTCGATTCACGCCAATTCTTCACCGGTGAAATCGGTGACCGGCGTGGAAACGTATTATCTGAACTTCACCACTTCCCGATCGGCATTGGATGTGGCATCCCGCGAGAATGCGGCCACCGGGAGTTCGATTTTTGATCTCAAAGACGTGCTGGAAAAGATCGCGCTCAGAGACAAGATCGACGAATCGCGCGAGTTTGCCTCGCGTCTGCAGACGTCGCTGTACACGTTGACCAAGGCAGGCGCGGCAACCAAGAACCGGGGCGTGAAGAAGGCGCCGTTCGTGGTGCTGATCGGCGCGCAGATGCCCAGCGTGCTGGCGGAGATCGGATTCCTGACTAACGCGAGCGACGAAGCGCTGATGCGCAAGACCGAGCATCGCCAGAAGATCGCGGAGGCGCTGTACAAAGGCATCGCGGCTTACGCCGAGACGCTCAGCCAGTTGCAGGTCGCCAAGCGCGAGTAGCTCTCACGTGCCGGTCGTTACCGTCACTACGAAAATCCTTGCTCCTATAGAACTTTGTTTCGATCTTGCGCGGAGCATCGACCCGCATGTCGAGTCCACGAAACAGACCCGCGAGCGAGCAGTCGCGGGAGTCATCACGGGGCTAATCGGTCTGAACGAGGAGGTCACCTGGGAGGCCACGCATTTCGGAGTTCGACAGCGTCTCACCAGCCGCATCACAGCTTTCGACCGCCCGCGGCACTTCCGCGACTCGATGGTGCGCGGCATTTTTACGAGATTCGACCACGACCATTTCTTCACGCACCATCGCGGCATCACGACCATGAAGGATGTGTTCGACTACGGGGCACCGTTGGGAGTGGCAGGCCAGATCGCAAACGTGCTTTTTCTCAAGAGTTACTTGAGGCGCTTCCTGCGGCAGCGTGGCATTGTGATTCGCGCAGCAGCAGAGTCCGCGAACTAGGTCAGTCTAGCGTCCGCGCAAGGCGCCCACGCCGATCTGACCGTGCAGACCTTGATCCGGCCGGGGCACGTCGCCTCCACCGAACCATACTCGAATTGAGCCGCCGGGCATCAGCTCCACGCTCGGATCGCAGATCACTTGACTGTCCCATGGATTCGATCCGGAGATGACAAAGTTTGGGACGCGCTCCCAGCGGACTCCGTCGGTGGAATGCGCCATGCCCATGCGGCGTTGCTCAACCTTATCGCGGCCGGTATAAAGCATCCACCACTGGCCGCCCGAGGTCCACACTGCGGGCTCACCCAAGCCGGCTTCATCGAACGATCCAGCCGCGCCGAGTTCCAGAATCGGATTCGAGCGCAGCTTCTCCCAGGTAATCCCGTCCGATGAGCGCGCGATCCCCAGACGCTGCCGGCGGGCGCGATCCTGGCCGAGATAGAAAAGATAAAACCGGTCGCCGGAACGAATGACGTAGGGATCGGCAGCGGCGCTCTCATCAAAGCTGCCGCGCGGTCCAAGAGGCACCACAGGTTCGCCCTGCCGCGACCAGTTCTTGCCGTCAAGCGATCGCGCGAGGGTGATACGGAGAGGATCGCCCGCTTCATACCAATAGAGAATTTCGTCATTTACAACCAACGCCGATCCGTTCCCGGCCATGTAGCTGCCTTCCCACCCCTGCGGCGAGAGCACGCGGCCGAGTTTGGTCCAGGCAAATCCATCAGCGGAAGTCGCGGCGGCGGTGTGCCAGGTCTTCCCGTCGAATTCGGAATAAAGATTCCAGTAGGCGTTCTGAAAACGAACCACGGAAGGATTGAGCACGTCAGAAACATCGCCGCGAGATAGTACCGGTTCGGGGCGAGCATCCCATGTAAACGGCGCGCGAGGGCCATCCGCTTGCGGAGCTGGCAACCTGAAATCGGCGTAGCGGCCGCAGCCAGTCAGCAAGACGGCGAGCGCAAGGATCAGACCAAGTTTTATCGAACGACACATTTAAAGAGGCACGCGGATGGCGAGCTTGGAGCCGCGACCCGGTCCCGATTCGAGCGCCAGTTCGCCCTCCAGCGCTTTTACGCGGCGCTTGATGCTGACCGGACCCAGCCGCAACAACTCGAGTTCTTCGAGGGAAAACGCGCCAGTGAATGGAAATCCTTCGCCGTTGTCTTCCACCGAGACCTGCAGCTGATGATCGGCGCGAGCCGCCGAAATCGCCACGCGCGACGCCCCGGAATGTTTTTGGATATTGTTGAGCGCTTCGCGGACGATTTGCAGAACCTCGAGCGACAATTCGGTGTCGGCTGGATCGTGCACTTCGCCGCCGGAAAATGAAGTGGCGATACCGGTGTCGCGCTGGAACAGCTCAGCCATGCGGCTAAGCGATGCTGTCAGGCCCATTCCCTCATCCGCAGGGCGCATGCTGCGCACGAAGCTGCGCAGGTCGGCCAGCTGCCCCTGGCATAACTCCTGCAGCTGATGCAATTCGCGAGCGGCGGCTTCCACATCGCGCGCCATCAGTTTGCGGATGATCTCCAGACGCATCTGGAAACTGATGAAACTCTGCAGCGGACCATCGTGAAAGTCGGCAGCGATACGCTGGCGCTCGGCTTCCCGCGCGAGCTGCGCCTGCGACCGGATCATTACGTTGTGGCGCAGCGTGGCGGACATGCGATCTTCCAGATGACGCTTGTAGAGACCCACCGCGGCAGCCGCACCGCCTGAAGCGACCACAGTCCAGACGAGATTGCCGTTTCTGCCGGCCGGTAAGATCAGCGCAAGGAAAAGCGCTGCCACAAAGGTGATCGCGGCGCGCGTCAGATCGTGCAGCAACACCGTGGACGCCAGCAAATAGCTGCATGCCAACGCAGGCTCCCAGTCACCCGGGGCCTGCCATGTCCAGATGGCGAAGTTGGTGGCGTCGGCCACAATCGCGGTGGCCGCTCGTAACGGATTGGTCTGGCCCACGGCGAACACGGCACCCAACGAATACACCGTGTACGCGGCAATGAGCGCAGTTACCCAGTTTTGCTCGAATCCGGCTGTTCGAACGTAAGCCGTGGCGCAAACTACCGCCAGCACCAGACGCGCGATGCGGAGGGCCAGCCGTCCACGATAAGGAACCATTTTGGCTACTAACGGCGGTACAGATACAAACGATGGCTGCGGCCTTCGCCGTCGTCTTCGATGGTGAGGCTCTGAACCGGCTTCCAGGCGGAGAACTCAAAATCGTGCGCCACGATCCGCGCGCCGGTCTTTAGCTGTTTTTCCAGGATCGGCGTCACCAGATTGTTTCCCACCGGCAACAAGTACACGGTGAGAAGATCGGCGGAAGAGTAATCCTGCTTCAGCAAATCGCCATGGATAATGCGCGCGCTGGATACGAGTCCCAAGGTCTTAATACGATCCATGCTCTGGCGGTACAGCGAATCACTTAGCTCGACTCCAGTGGCATCAGCTTTGTATTTCTGAGCCGCCATGATCACCAGGCGGCCATCGCCCGAACCCAGGTCGAACATTTTCTCGCCCGCTTTCAATCCGCCTAACTGGAGCATCTTATCTACGACCGCTTGCGGGGTTGGATAATACGGCGCGAGTTGGTCGTCCTTAGGTGCTTGCGCCGTCAACAGAATCAAGCAGGAGAAAGAAAGAGCGAGGACTACAACAGCAATGCGCATTAAGGTTCAATATATACCCGGACGCGATTACTCGGCTGGCCATCCGTTTCGATATACAGCTCGGCGGGACCGTAATTGACGATGTTGGGGACTTCAATTTCGACCAAATACATGCCGATGTAGCCGGGAGCGAGAATGGCGCGCGTAACCTGCACGGGAGCGCGATCGAGAAACGCCCGGACCGGCGCGGCCACGGCGTGAGGAGTGTCGGCTGGAGCCGGAAGACCGGTGGGCCAGGTGGGAACTACGCGGCCCAGCCCGGTGGCTAGAATCTGGATGCGGGTATTGGAATGCGCTGGATGCATCGCATCGAGGAGCACGCCATTGTCCGCATCGATGAGCAGCGGATTACCATCGCGCGGGTCCAGTTGAATAGCGGGTGACGCCGTCACCATGGGCACCGACGGGAGCAGCCGCGATCCGGCGGGACCGTCGATGGAGAGCGCCAAAGCATCGCCGCGCATCTCGAATGGAATCTGAATCTGGGATTCGGTATCGCTAGCAGCCAACACCGGCACCGAAAGTCCGCCGGCATTCGCGGAATTAACGCGAGCCCCTTCAATACTGAAGAGCGTTCCTGGAGCCGCGGCACGCGCGATCAGTCCAGCCGAAGTAATCACGCGAGGATCGCCGGCGCGATGCGGTGCCATGGTCTGATACAGTCCGTAGCCTTCGAGAGCAACCCATAGCTGGATCGCGTTCGAGTCCAGCATCACATCCGCAGCGGGAACTGTGGGTAAGCCGGTCAGGGCGGACCAGGATACGGGCACAACGCTCAGGGCGTTAAGATTCGTGCGCGCCAAGAAGACGCCTTGATTGGTGGCGACGTAGATCGCATTGCCTGCGGAATCCGCGGTCACGCCGCGCACGCTGACGTCGGGAAGGTTCGCCGAGATATCCACCCAGGAGAGTCCGCCGTCGATGGTGTGCAAAACACGCCGCACGCTGAGCACTGCCAGCGCGACTCGCGGATCGGCGGGATCCACCCAGAAGGCAGCGACAGCTCCACTCCCCTGATTGCTGCGATACTCGGGCTGCCAGTTGCTGCCGCCATCCGCCGAAACCATGATGCCGCCATCGGCCATGCCGGTATAGATGTAACGGTCGGCTCTGATGAGCGCCGTGACGGCAACACCGCGGTCACCGCTCCAAACCTGGCGCAGCGCGCGTTCGTCCTCAGCCTTGGCGTTAAACGTCGGACGCCAAGCTTGACGTTCGCCAGGCTGCCATTCCACCACCATCGCACCAACCAGCTCGATCTGAGATCCCTGAGGTCCTTCCGGAAGGCTGCGGATGCGGGCCGAAGGCAGGTTCGGCAAGGTCTCATTGAGGCTGCTCCAGGATCGCCCGCCGTCCACGGAGCGAAACACCCCGGCCGATCCGGCGACTACAATTTCATCTTCATTCGTCGGGGATACTGCCAGGTCGCGCAGGCCCTCTCCGATGATCGACAGGCCACGGAAAGCGGTCAGATTCTCCCAATTCTTGCCGCTGTTATCGGAGCGGTGGACGAACTGCCTAAAAGCGTAAACCCGCGGAGAAGCTGAAGCAGGATTGCGAACTTGCGCGCCATTTTCGGGGATTGTGATCGTTCTGCCCTCAGGGACCGGGGGGGCGAGAGATCCCGGCGCAGCGGCGACCCAATGGTCTAAATCGTTGGTTACAAATGTCTTTCCCGATAATGAGCGAGCCCAGATCTGATCCCCGGTGGCGGAGTACCATACGCGATCCACGGGACCCGTAGCCAATCCGGCCAGCTCCAGATCTAAGGCGGAATTGCCCACACGCCTCCAGTCCGGAGCCTGGGCGACCGCAACAGCGGCCAGTACCAGTCCGGTGAGGCCGACCCGCAGCAGCGGCCCAAGTGTGGCTTTGTTACCCATGGAACGAGTCCATTGTATCCTTACCTATCGGCGGAAAAGGCTCGAACCTGATGATTCCAGTAGCCTGAGGAACCCAAAAATCGGTTCGGATCTGGGCTTGCAAGTGCACTTTTAATGCTAGACTAGCTCCATGTCTGGGTCTGGACAGCCAGGCTGCAGGTGGGGTGTCTCCGTTTTTTGGCCGATAGAGCAATGTTGGTAAGGATGTTCCAATCCGCGGCGGTGAGGTTTTCGCTTCTGACAGCGATGACAGCTGTAGCGTGTCTCGGCCAGTTCCTTCCCTCCGATGCGTCCAATTATGCAGCAAAGGTAGTGACGTTGACGGGGCAGGTTTCGGTTCTAAAGGATTTACAGCCATGGGCGATTTCGGCGGGCGACAGCGTCCAAGTCACTCAAGTGATTGTGACTGGTGCGGATGGGCATGCGGTACTGCAAGTCTCAGATGGAAGCACAATCGAGGTTTATCCCAACTCGAGATTTGTTTTCCGTAAGAATCCCGGCAACTGGAGAGACTTGATCGATGTATTCCTCGGGAAAGTACGGGTGCACATTGAGCATCTTGGCACGGTTCCAAATCCGAACCGCGTAGTGACGCCGACGGCCGTGATCTCGGTACGTGGCACCACCTTCGATGTTACCGTAGATGACGGTGACGAGACCACCACGGTCGAGGTCGAAGAGGGAACAGTCGAAGTGCAGCATGCGCTCCTGGGCGGGAATTCAGCCATCGTCAATGCGGGCGGAACGTTCCGGGTATATCGGAATGAGCCGATCGCGCAGCGGATGGATAAGGGCAATGCTGCCCGTCAGGCTTTGCGGATTGTTGTAAACGTGATCGCGATCGTAGGCCGCTCGAGCGGGCCAGGATCGATCAAATTGCCGGGTGGCGGTTCAGGTCCTGTGGGTGACACAGGTCCGTCGGCGCCGCCGTCTGCACCTCCGCCGCCACCACCGCCTCCTCCCGCGCTTCCGTAGGCTCGGAAATCCGGAGGACCGGAAAACCGGTCGCCGCGTGCGACACTAGCGGGTAGGCGCTTATGAAGCAACTACTTCTGTTCTCCCCGCTGCTTTCGATCACTTTGTGGGGGCAAGCGCCCCCCAGCGTCGCGGCATCCTGGGACGTCTCCAGGAGCGTTGGCGAACTGGCGGCGCAGATCGCGCAGCTGAAGCCCCTAGTCGGTCGGCTGACTCCTCAGACCTGGGTCCAGAAGGGCGCTCCCGACGCTTATGTCGCGCAGTGGCAGGGAGCCCAGCAGGAGCTCGGATACCTGGACCAGACGACCAAGACTTTGGAGAAACAGCCCGAGAAGCTGACGGCGGCGTTGGATGTTTACTTCCGGCTGCAGAGTGTGGAATGGCGCCTGCAATCGCTGGTGGAGGCCGCTCGCAAATATCAGAGTCCCGCGGCAGGGGACCAACTGGCGCAGGCCCTGGGCGAGAACGCAACCAAGCGCGATCAATTGCGGCAGTACATCACCGACCTGGCCGCGCAGAACGAGCAGGAGTTCGCCGTGGTGGATCGGGAGGCGCAGCGGTGCAGGGATGACCAGAATCGGACGGCTGCTCGTCCACCGGCGGCGCCCGCGAAGAGAAATACTAAGGCGAAGTAGGAGCTAGGAATCGTGAGCGAGACCACAACCTTTGCGTGCAGCATCTGCGAGGAACCTTCTACCGAGATCTGCGTGTATTGCACCAAGGATGTTTGCGAGAATCATCGCTGCGCGAAGTGCCAGCGGTGCAGCGATTGCTGCCAGTGCGAGCAGCGCCGGACCCAGGATTGAAATGGAGCAGGCTGAGACTATCGGGACTTCTTCTTAGCGGCGGAGATTACGGAATCCCGATCGCCGCGCGTCCAGGCCGCTTGAATTTCCGGCTCGGGCATCCCCGCGACGCGTCCCAGCAAGATAAACGCCGGCAAGGCGTGGCTGAGCGTTTTCCAGCGCGCCATGTCGATGAGCGCATCCATCGCGCGCGTCCGTAGCTGATCCAGCACCATGGGGTCGCGGCTGTCGGTCAGCGTTTGAAGGGCCCATAGCGCACGATTGCGATCCGACCAGGAAAGGGAGTTCAGCATCTCGATAAACCAGGTGGCCGAGATGCGGACTTCCGAAGACGGGTCCAACTTGGCAAGCACGCTCAGCGCCACCAGGCTGCGGGCGGCGTTATTCCGGACTCCGGAATCGGCATCCTTGAGAGCATACTGCAGATCGTTGACGATGCCGCTTTTCCGGGTGGCGTAAACCAGAACGTAGGCGGCCATGGCGCGCTGGGATTCGTCCTCAGAACTCCGGAGGACCTCGCGGATCTCGGCCTGATGGGCGTCGGCCAGCGCCGGGAACATCTCCTGCACCGCGCGCGCAGCGCCGTCGGCCATCAATGGATGACCATGGGTCAGATCCTCATCCGTGGAGCCGCGGCGGGAGGCATCATGCGCGGCCTCCAGAAACCGGCCGTAGGCCGCCACGATCTCCTCGGGCAGAACTACTGCGCCTTCGGGAGGCTCGCGCAAATCGAAATGGGTTGCGCCGCGCTCTTCGATGCCTACGTAGAGAATTGTGCGGCCGGCATCGCAGCAGACCGCTTCCAGATGCGACTCGACCACGCCTGGAATCTGGTCCAGTTTGCCTTCAGCATCGCCTTTGGAAGCCGGCAGGAGGTCGCCCTCCCGCACACCCAGGATTTTGCGGACCTGAGATTCGGAAATCTTTCTGAGTCCGTAGAAGTCAATAACGCCGACGCGTAGATCCTGCGCTGAGACGGCAGTAGCTACAAGAAGGAGAAGCGGGATCGTACGGCGGAGCTGCGGCATTTAAGTGAACTGCTTCTAGACCGACTGCGCCTGTTTCTCAGCCCAGGGGCCGATCACAGGAAGAACCACTCGTTCCCTATTGTAGGCCTTGTACATCAAGTACAACCACAGCACGAGAGCTCCCAGCCAGTAGGCCAGGGACAGTAGGAAGGAAATAATCCATCCGACGAACGGCAAAGCCAGGATAACGAAGGAAACCATGGACAGCACCATGCCGCCGATGATGACCGCGAGCCAAAAGAAAATCGACTGGAACGCGTGAAAACGGACGGTGGAATTGTGATTGTACGGCTCGATTACCAGGAACAAGATACCCGTGAGCACAAAGCCCAGGTAACATACCGCCGCGACGACGTTTTCCTCCAGACCAGCGGCTTGCGTGACGTTAGGAGCAGGACGCGGCGGCGGCTCGCTCGCGGTAGCAGTCGTCGCCGAACCCATAGGCGCTCCGCACTTAGCGCAAAATTTTCCTTGCCCTTCAGCGCCGCAACTGGTGCAAAATGCCATCTCTCAAGTGTAGAACGCTTTAATGAGCACGCCTGCGGTGGAGCCCAAACTCACAGATCACGTGTGGCATCTGCAGAACTGGGATATTCAGGATTCCTTCAGGGTGGTGCGATAGAATCTCCGCTAGGGCTGAGGATTTCTTCCTCCGAGGATCTTCGGCCAACCGGGAAGAGCGGCGGTTTCGTTTCAGGACCGCCCAATCCGGGTTAACTTTCTCGCAAATATCCATTCACGGGTGCTAATACTAATCCATGGATTCTCCGCAGCAGATTCAACGCGTTCTGGTAGTGGACGATGAGCCCGCCCTATTGAAGGCGGTTGTAACAATACTTGAGGGGACGGGATTCCAAGTATTTACCGCCAAAAATGGGAAAGAAGCACGCGCAAAGGCTTCAGAACATCAAATAGACTTGTTAATCACGGACCTGGGGATGCCGGAAGAGGATGGGATTGAACTTGTCCGCCGATTGAAGTCGGAGCGCCCAGGGCTGCGAATCATTGCGATGTCTGGAACCTTTGGACCAGATCTCTTGAAAGCTGCTCGACTCCTCGGTGCAAATGCGACGCTCAGCAAGCCCATGACCGCTTCCCAATTGCTGGATTGCATCCACAAGCTGAAGATCCAGGCAGATTCCTAGAGCATGATCTTCCGGAGCAGAATTCTAAGTGTGGCGGAGAGGCAGGGATTCGAACCCTGGGAGGCCGTGAAGCCTCAACGGTTTTCGAGACCGCCGCATTCGACCACTCTGCCACCTCTCCGGTGAACACCAGTTTATCATCGCCCGACTGTATTACCCCAGTGAGCCCTGAGAGTAGGGCTACTCCCGCCGCGATTTCTCCATACAAACACGCACTTGTCCGATATGTGGTCTCGTGCGCATCACAGTCGGCGGCTTAGCTCTAGCTCTGATCCTGTGCCTCCCCGCTCGTCCTCAAACTGCATCTCGCGTGGATCTGACTCAGATGGACATGGGAGATCTAATGAACGTCACGGTCACTTCCGTATCTAAGAGAGAGCAGACTCTTTCGAAGACTGCGGCAGCGGTATTCGTGGTCAATCAAGAGGACATTCGCAGAAGCGGCGCCACCAGCATCCCGGATCTTTTACGGATGGCTCCGGGCGTGAATGTCGAGCAGATCGACGCCAGCACATGGGCCATCAGTATCCGGGGCTTCAACGGCCGCTATTCCAATAAGGTCCTGGTGCTGATCGACGGCCGGGCGGTTTACACGCCCTCCTTTTCGGGCGTGTTCTGGGATCACCTAAATATGCCTCTGGAGGACATCGAGCGTATCGAAGTAGTCCGCGGCCCTGGAGCCACGGTATGGGGCGCAAATGCGGTCAACGGAGTCATAAGCATCATCACGAAGTCGTCCAAGGAAACCAAAGGCGGACTGGTCACGGCAGCAGGTGGCTCGCAGCTTCACGGGCTCGGTGAATTGCAGTACGGCGGCGGGATCGGCAAAAACGGGAGTTATCGTGTGTTTGCCAAGTCCTTCGATATCGGCAACTCAGGGGCGGCCAACGCTCCTGCCAACGACCGCTGGCGAAGAATCCATGGAGGATTTCGATCCGATTGGGACCTTACGAATCGCGATGCGGTCATGGTGCAAGGCAACCTGTTCTCGAACCGGGAAAACGAGACAGTCCGTCCTGGTTTTACCGCGACGCCATTTGACACCTTCACTAATATGACGGTCGACGCCGCCGGTGGCGATGTCTTGGCGCGCTGGAATCATACCCTTCGGGGCGGATCTCAGACCACGGTTCAGGCTTACTACAACACCTACCGGCGGACCGAATACGGAGTTCCAGAAGTACTGCGGACGCTCGATTTCGATTTTCAGCATCACCTGCCCGCGGGAAATCGCAACGATCTAGTCTGGGGGCTGGCGTATCGCCTAAACACCTCCAGCTTGTCCGCGGGATATTCCATAACGTTAACGCCGCCATCGCGCACCGACAACCTGTTCAGCGCGTTTTTGCAAGATGAAATCAGGCTATCCGATGCGCTCTTCCTCACAGTGGGCCTGAAAGTAGAGCACAACGCGTACACCGGCTTGGAGAATGAACCCAGTGCCCGCGTCGCCTGGAATCCTCCGGGTAGCCCGCGGACGGTTTGGGCGTCGGTATCCAAGGCGATACGCCAGCCTTCCCGTGGCGATACCGACATCCACGCACCCCTGGCAACCCTTCCTTTCGGCCCCGGTACGGTCCAAGTGCTCCGCTTATTCGGCAATCCAAACATTGCGGCCGAAACGATCCGTGATTACGAGCTGGGGTATCGATCCGAGCTCACTCAGAAACTTTCCGTGGACGTGGCCACGTTCTTAAGCTTCTACAGCCATCTTCAAACCAGCGAACCGCTGCCCATGACGGTCATCCCGGGTTCGCCCGTGCAGATTTTTCTCCCGCGGACCTTCGGAAACAACGCTCGTGCCACAAATTACGGCGGAGACATATCTCTGAACTGGAATGCGAACCCGCGGTGGCGAATCAGTCCGGGGTATTCGTATCTGCACGCCACTTTGCACCTGGATGATCCGTCGGGTCAAGGTGCGCTAACAGCGAAGATCGCCACGGACTTTCCACAGAATACGTTCCAACTCCGCTCGCTTCTGAATCTATCGCAGACGATGGAGTTCGATCAGTCCCTGTATTACACAGCCCGCTTGCCTGGCGGAACGATTCCCGGACACGCCCGCCTGGATTTGAGACTATCGAAGCGGTTTGGTGAATCCACTGAAATCAGCATCGTGGGGCAGAATCTGCTGCGGCCCCGTACAGTCGAGTATGGCGATTCGAATGCCTTAGTCGGAACCCAAGCCGTGCGCAGCGTTTACGGAAAAATCACGTGGCGATTCTGAGCGGCTGCGAATGGAAATCGCTACGTCGACTCAGCTTGGTTGCGCTCCTGTGCGTGACCTTCGGAGACAACATCGCAGGGCAAATCGATGAGTATCAGGTCAAGGCGGCGTTTCTCTTCAACTTCGCAAAATTCGTCGAGTGGCCGGCGAAGTCGTTTTCCAAGCCCAGCGATCCCATCGTCATCTGCATCCTGGGCCAGAATCCTTTTGACCACCACCTAAGCGCGGCGATCCAGGGGAAGGTATGGGAAGGACGGGCCTTCGCCGTTCAGCTAGTCGTCAATCTTCCGCCGAAATCGCGATGCCAGATTCTTTTCGTCAACTCATCCGAGCGGCAACGTTTTCGATCCTTAGCCGCGAGCCTGAAGGGCAGCGGAATTCTAACCGTCGGCGAGACACCTGGATTTGTCGACGACGGCGGAATCATCAACTTAAAACTGGAAGACGGCAAAATCCGTTTCGAGATCAACGTGGACGCCGCCGAGCAGGCCGAGTTGAGCGTCAGCTCGAAGCTCCTGAGTCTGGCTCAGATCGTTAAGAAGTAACTACTGCGGGCGGCGACCGTCGAACGCATCTTCCAGCAGATTTCGAATTCCATCGCGAGTGACGGGGCGCGGATTGTAGTAGGCGTTTTGAACCGCGAGATCCGCAGCGCGATCCAGTTGATCCCGCTTCATGCCGAGCGCCTGCAGCGATACCGGCGCGCCCAACGACTTCGCCAGGTCATAGAGCCCTTCCGCGGCAGAACGGGCGCCTAGCGCCCGAGCAATGCGTTCCATGGCCCCAGGAGCGGCCGAGGCGTTGTAGGCCACGGCATGCGGCAGTACCACCGTGTGGGTTTCGGCGTGTGGCAGATTGAAAGTTCCACCCAGGGTATGGCACAGCTTGTGGTGCAGCGCCATGCCTACGGAACCGAGCGACACACCGCCCAGCCACGCTCCATACAATGCGTTTGAGCGAGCCTCCAGATGATCTGGCTGCTTGACGATTTCCCGAAGGCTCCCGGCCAACGCGCGAATACCTTCTTCGGCGATCAGAGAAACGATCGGATTGGCGTCGCGGGCATACAGCGCTTCCACGCAATGCGCGATGGCATTGATGCCGCTGGTGACCGACATCGCCACAGGCAGCGATAGGGTGAGCTCAGGATCGTAGATCACGGTCTTCGGCAGCACTCGCAAGTCGCGGCCGGTCTTCTTCAAGCCTCCTTCGGTAAGTCCCCAGATGGGCGTCATCTCCGATCCGGCATAAGTAGTGGGGATGGCCAGAATCGGCAATTCCGAAGTAAGCGCAATCGCTTTTGCCAAGCCCGTTGTCGATCCGCCGCCGATTGCCACGCAGCAATCCGCACTCAGCCGTTGCGCTTTATCCCGCGCCGCTGCGGCAACTTCGGTCGGCACGTGCATCACGGCGCCATCGAACACGCCGGCGGAATGTGCACCGAGCCGTACCACGATATCGGCTCCCATGGCTCGTTGTTCCGGAGTGCACAAGACCAGCGCGCGCTGCGCGCCTAGCTTGCGGACCTCATCGAGAAGACTATCGAGCGTCCCTGCGCCGAATACAACGCGGGACGGGAGAGCGTCATAGACGAACGGCAACATTACTTTTTGAAGCGAGGTAAGCGCCCACCAGGCTTTCCAAGACCTGCAGCGGGACGCTGCCGGCGCGCAGAACCACATTGTGATACTCGCGTAGCGCAAATCGATTGCCGAGAGCTTTTTGAGCCTTCTCGCGCAGCTCGATAATTTTCAGCTCCCCGATCATGTACGAACACGCTTGTCCGGGGTACACCGTGTAGCGTTCCACCTCACTGGCCTCGATGCCGTAGTCGATGGCTTGCTGCCGGGTCCAGCGTTTGGCGTGCAGCCCAGTATCCACCACCAAACGTCGCGCCCGGAACAGTTCTGCATCCAGTTGGCCCAGTTGGCCTTCGATGTCGTCGCCATACCACCCGGATTCGGCCGCCAGGCGCTCCGCGTAAAGTCCCCAGCCTTCGGTGATGGAAGAGATGCCGCCCAGCGCGCGCAGTTGCATGAAGCGCGGCAGATCTTTGTTCTCCACTTGCAGGGCGATATGAAAATGATGTCCGGGCACGGCTTCGTGATACAGCAAGGAGCGCAAGCCGAACGTGGTCATGCGTTCGATGCGCCGGGGAATCTGGACGATGCCGGGACGGGAGCCGTCGGGCGCCGGAGCGTTGTAGTTAGCGGCGGCATTCGCCTCGCGGAAGCGCGGGAACGGTTGCACGGTAACGGGCGCCTTCGGTCGCAGGTCGAACAACAATGCGGCGCGCTTTTCGGCGTCGCGGACGATGGCGTCGGCATCACGCATAATCTGCGCACGACTCTCGTCCGACGTCGGGTTCGGGTATTGCAGATCTAGTCTGAGTTTCTCAATCCGGTCCTTGACGGGTCCGGCGGTGCGGCCCAGTTTCCGCAAGAGAGCGTCCATCTGCGTCTCCAGGCGCGAAACCTGCTGCAATCCGATTTCGTGAATCTGGTCCGCGGTGAGGTTCGTTGTCGTGTATCGCCGGAGGAAGTAAGCGTACGCCTGTGCGCCACCTTGAAGGCGCCACAGACCGGCATCATCGGTCGAGCGCGGCAGTTGCGATTGCAGCGTCTTGATGGCGTTCTTCCACTCGGGATAGATCCGCTCAGCCACGATCTTCTCTGCCTGCGCACGGAGCTTCTCCCGCTGCTCTGCCGGAATGGCCGGCACCGCGGTCATCTTGTCCGCAAACGTCGTGACGAATGGATTCTGGCTCGGCGACGGATCCACGAAGCTCTGCATCTGCTTGATGGTGGCTTCCAGAATGAAGCGCGGAGGAATTACACTCTTCGCCGCAAGCCGTCGCGATTCGGCGACCGCCTCTCCCATCCTCGTGCTCACCTGACCCAGCGCGGCAACGTAGTTTTCAGCGTCTCTCGGTTTAGACAGCGGACGCGAGACCGTGAGCCCTTCGACGGCTGAAACGTTCCAGCCGTTCATCTGCTGTAGCGGAAAGCTGTAATCGAGATAGGGCTCTTCCGATGCCACGATTTCCAGCTGCCAAGCCATTACCTGGCCGGCGATGCGCTGCGTTTCCGTGACGCGGGCAGGATCGAACTGGCGAAGGTCGGCCAGGCCTCTGCGAGCCAGCAGTATCCGGGCATTGGTCCAAGCTGGACTGAGCGGAGTAAGCTGCCGTTCCAGGCGATCTTGCTCGTCGCCGCTGAAATAACGCAGCGAGGTGGCAAGATTGGGGTTGAGACGGACCCATTCGTCCGTAAACTCGCGGAAGAAATCATCGATCGTGCGAGGCCTCAGCGAGCGCACGTTCTGCGCGAATCCGGCCTTCGATGCGACTCCGGCGCCGGCAATCGCAAGACACGCGGTTCGACGGGTGATCATACTTCCCCCTGTTTCGAGTTTAGGCCTGGCCGGCGTGGGCCCGCGCAGTACGCTCGTTCAAATCTCTTAGGATGCTCAGCTCGTTTGCGGTCGGCTCGGCGGTGGCGTCCAGCTTCGAGGCAACTTTCAACGGCCAGCCGGTCGCGGCGATCACTTGTTCCACCGTAATCCCCGGATGCAGACTGGTCAAGGTGAGTTCCTTGGTCAGCGGATCGGGCGTCAGAATACCCAAATCGGTAATCACGTAGGTCGGACCCTTGCCCGGCAGGCCCAGCTTCTGCCGACTATCGCCGCCTTCGAAATATCCGCCGGACGTTAAGAAATCCAACTTCTTGACGAACGCGCGATTATGATGGCGCAGCGTGATCATTACCTCGCCGCAGAATCCGGCGATCTCCTGGGCCCCGCCCGATCCCGGCAGACGCACCTTCGGCTTGTTGTAATCGCCGATGACAGTGCTGTTGATATTGGCGAATTTGTCGATCTGCGCAGCGCCCAGAAATCCGAGACCGATGCGGCCGCCCTGCAGCCAGTAGGAAAAAATCTCCGGAATCGACACCACGGCGTCGGCGGTTTCCGATAGTTCTCCATCGCCGATCGAAAGCGGCAGCACGTTGGGCTTCGCTCCGATGGTGCCCGATTCGTAGATCAGCACGGTATCGGGTGCATGCGTCAGGCGCGCCAGATTTGCAGCAGCGCTGGGCAATCCGATGCCGACGAACAGCGTCACGCCGTTGCGGATCATGCGCGAGGCCTGGATGGTCATCATCTCGTCGGCGGTGTACGTAAGCTCAGGCATTGGTAGGCGCCCCTTCCAGGCTCCGCTTGAATTCCGCGAAATCCTTAGTCCCGAGCACGTGCCGGTCGATCCATGTTTGGAACGTCGCCCGTTCTCGGGCGACAACGTCCCAAGCTTTGTAGAACGCGTTGTTGCGCTGGTAATAACCTTGCGCGTAGGAGGGGAACGCGCCGCCCTTCACTTCGCACACCGCACTCAACACCCACGACGGCAGCACCACCGAATTGGGCGGAGCGTGCAGGTCATCGACAATCTCTTCCACAGTGACGATGGCGCGTTTCGCCGCCAGCACTGCTTCCTTCTGTACGCCGACCACGCCCCACATCAGAACGTTGCCGCGTCGATCGGCCTTCTGTGCGTGTATAACGGTCACGTCTGGCCGATGCGCCGGAATCGCAGCCAGCTTCATTCCCGTAAACGGGCAATCTATAAATTTGATGCGCTGGTTATACTTCACCAGGTCGGTTCCGATGTAGCCGCGCAGCATGCCGAACGGCAGTCCCGAGGCTCCGGCGCTATAGGCCACCGCCATACCCGCGTGGGCATGCTCTTCGATCTCAATCGGCTGGGGCCAGTTGTTTTCGACCGCGTCGCGCAGCCGATGCAGCGATCCGACGCCGGGATTCCCTCCCCACGAGAAGACAATCTTCTTGACGCAGCCGGCGCCGATGAGCTGATCGTAAATTAAATCCGGCGTCATACGGATCACCGTAAGATCCTTCTTCGCCTGCCGGATAATCTCATGCCCGGCGGCGAAAGGGATCAGGTGCGTGAAGCCTTCAAGGGCGATCGTGTCGCCGTCGCGAACTGTCTCGCGGATCGCTTCTGAAAGTGAAAGTATGGAAGCCAAGAATTTCTATTTTGCCACGGTTAGGCTCGCAAAACTGAAAAGATGCCGAGGGTTATCCACTAGGATGCGCTTGAGAGTGTCGCTGTTTTTGTTTGCGACCTCCCAGATCCATCGATTCAGCAATGTACCGTCGTTGGGCATCTGCCCCTCTTTCATGTTGGGGTGCGGCCAATCCGTTCCGGTGATCACGTGGTCGGGGAATTCTTTGGCCAATGCCAGCGCAAACGGCAGAGCCTTGCTCCAATCCTCTGGCTTGCCGCTGCCGGTAAGACGTTCCGGGCACGTTAACTTGGCGTAGCAACTTCTCTTGTCGCGAAAGAGCTGCAGAAACCGCTGGAACTGCGGATCGTCCACTCCGTTGTCGATCGCCGGCACCGCCATGTGATCGAAAACCACCGCGATCGGAATTGCCTTGATGTGCGATTCCAGGTCTTTGAGATCCGCAGCTTCGCAATACAGATCGATATGCCAGTCGTTCTTGAGTTTTCCAGAGTCGGTCAGCCGTTTTAGCCTCTTCGCCATCGCGACCATTTCTTCCGGCGGAGGTGGATTCGTCAGGCGCTTCACGTAGCTATAGCGCACGCCGCGCACGCCGGCCGCATCCAGCGCCGCGAGTTCGTCGTCCGAGATGTTCTTATCCACGAACGCCACGCCCAAGGCTCTGCCGTTGGCTCTCTTCAGAGCATTCAGCATGTAACTGTTGTCGGTGCCATGGCACGTCGCAGCGACAATGACTTCACCCGAAAAACCCAGAAATGCATCCAGCTCTTCCAGCTTTTTCCAGGGAGCAAATGCCGGATCGTATTTTCGATCATCCGACCAGGGAAAGGGCGTCATCCCGTTGCTGTTCACGTGGCAATGGGTATTGATAGCTCCCGGCGGCATTTCGAATGATGGCTTGTCAGGATTCGGATTCGGCTCAATGTTCTTAGGACGAGCGGGGACCTTGTTGCGAGGCTTGTCGTTATAGTGATGGCGGTTTACCTCGCGCGTCTCGGAGACCATGGTGTAGTCACGGCCCTCTTCCATCTGATACTTCTCGGAAAGATGGTTGACGATGACGTCTTCCAGATCCAGTCCCAGGTCTTTGCGGAGCCGGTCACCTAAGGGACCCTTGCGATCCGGCTTGTCGCCCAGAGCGAAGTTAACTGAGACACGTTTGCTGGGGCCTTCCTCATCGCCCACAATGCAGAAGGTCCAGGGAGTGAGCGTCGTCGCCACGCGATTTCGCAGAACCGTATTCTTAGGCTCCTCGGTAACCGGATCTAACGACTTGTGATCCTTGAGCAGGGCATGCAGTTTTCTGAGAAGTTCTCCATTGTTCTCCAGAAAAAAGCTCTCCATCTCCTTCGAACATTTGACCTCAAGATTTGGCATGTTTCATTCCATTCTAATGAAGATGTTCGAAGCTGCACTGCCGGAAACGCTCCGAAAAACATCTGCTATAATCGCGCCGGAGGGACGATCATGTCCTTAGTTCGAGGAATCCATCACATCACTGTTTGCGCCGGGGGCGCCCAAGAAGATATTGATTTTATGACGCAAGTCTGCGGACAGCGTCTGATCAAGCAGACTGTCCTTTTCGACGGTCGATACGCTCACTATCACCTCTACTATGCCAACGCGGACTGCGAGCCGGGCTCGGTTTACACGACGTTTCCGTTCAATCGCGTGAAGGGCCGTCCGGGTTCGGGCCAGATCCAATCCACGGCCTACACGGTGCCCAAGGGATCCATTAAATTCTGGGAAGAACACGTGAAGCGCCACAAGGTGCCGAATGAAGGCGTCAAAGAACGCTTCGGCGCGAAATATCTCCGCTTCAATCATCCCTCCGGATTGCAGATCGAAGTGATTGAAGACGATTCCGATAAGCGCCGCGGCTGGACCACCGACCAAGTCAGCGGCGACGTCGCTATGAAGGGCTTCCATGGACCTATGCTTTCGGTGCGAGAAATCGGCGAGACCGAACGGTTCTTTGTGGACGCGTTGGGATTCAAGAAAACCGGCACGGAAGGCAACTATCATCGCTTCGAAGTTTCGGGCGGCGGTCCCGCCCGGACTGTGACGTTGATTCACGAACCGGACCGCCCTTCGGGAAGCTGGGTATTCGGCGCAGGCACGGCCCACCACGTCGCGATGGATCTGGAAAGCGATGAGAAACTGGCCGAGCAGAAGGGTATCTACGAAGAGCTCGGCTACACTGATTGCTCGGAGATCAAGGATCGCAACTACTTCCATTCGATTTACTGCCGCTGCCCTGGTGGCATCCTGGTGGAATGTGCCGCCACCGCTCAGGGTGCGTTCGCCCGCGACGAGGATCCGTCGGAGCTGGGCACGCATATGCTGTTGCCGCCGTGGTTCGAGGAAAAGCGCGCCGAAATCATGGCGATGCTCGATCCGATTGTCGTTCCCGAGGGCAACATCCCGAAAGACGCCAAGAAGGTCGCGAAAGCTACGCTTCCGGATACACTACCCGCGGCAGGCGGAACCGATGCGGCCGGCGTTTCCCGGCGCAAAGCCGAATTTGTCGGCGGCGATAAGTCCACGAAGTAGCGGTGCCTATCAATACCCCAGTGGTCCGCCTGCGGGAGGCGGGCCACCCGCGGGGACGCGCCGAGCGCGCCGGGATTTTGCTTCACGGACGCTCCCGCACTAAACAAGAGATGCTGGACCTGGCCACAGGTCTGGACCTAGGTGGCACGCGCTGGATCGCCCCCTACGCCGACAGCGGTGTGTGGTATCCGGGACGCTTCATGGAGCCGATCGAATCCAATGAGCCGTTTCTGACGCATTCGGTAGAGCGATGCCATCGGCTGGTAGTCGATGCCGGCGAGAATGGCCGCCTGGCGCCATCGCAGATCTTCATCGTTGGATTCTCCCAAGGCGCGTGCATCGCGATCGAATATGCGCTGCGCCATCCAGGCTGCTGCGGAGCGATCGTAGTATTCAGCGGCTGTCTCATGGGCCCGCCGGGAACAGACTGGCGACCGGCCGAAGGCCACACTCTGAACGGCCTGCGTGTCTTCATCACCGGCAGCGATATGGACGAGTGGATTCCCGAGGACCGTTCTCGTGAGGCCGCCACGGTGTTAACAGCTCTGGGCGCCGATGTGGAACTGCGGATCTATCCTTCGCGCCCGCATATCGTCAGCAATATGGAATTGGCGGAAGCGCGGACCTTTCTGGAATTCCAAATGCTAAAGGCACCGGCCTAATCTGCCGATGACTCTACGTAGGAGTCGGCGAGTCGCGTGTTAGGATAAAAATTCCGCAAATGAGTCCCGAAAGCATTCTTTCTTTGTGCGCCTTGGTTCCCATCATCTATGCAGGGCTGTATACGTTGACCGATCCTTCCAGCTCCATCCGTGTGGTGAACAAGGTGCTTGCAGACACACACCGGATGGAGGCCAGCACCTTGTTCGGGGACCTGTTCGCGGAGCCCAAGCCCATAATTGACTCGCCTACTAGCCGGCGCCTGCTGCGCTTCGCCGGGCTGGCGATAATGGCTCTCGCGTTATTCCGTCTACGCTCGCTCTAACAGGATCGCCATACCCTGGCCCACGCCGACGCACATAGCGGCAACGGCCCGCCGTGCGCCCGTTCGGTTCAAGTGCATCGAAGCGGTCAGTACCAGTCGCGCTCCGCTCATCCCTAACGGGTGGCCCAGAGCGATCGCTCCGCCGTTGGGATTCACCTTCTCGCTATCGTCGGGCAGCCCGAACGCACGTGTGCAAGCCAATGCCTGCGAGGCGAAGGCTTCGTTCAGCTCCAGAAAATCGATGTCGTCCATCTTCAGCTTCGCTTGACTAAGCAGCTTCTGGACCGCTGGAATTGGTCCAATGCCCATGTAGTTGGGATCGACGCCCGCTGCTGCGGCGCCCACTACGCGCACGATCGGCGTCAGGCCAAATTTCGCGGCGGCTTCCTCCGAAGCTACGAACAAAGCGACAGCACCATCGTTGATCCCCGAGGCGTTGCCCGCTGTTACTGTGCCGCCTTTGCGGAACGGCGCCGGCAGCTTGGCCAGCCCTTCCAGTGTTGTATCGGCGCGAGGATGTTCGTCTTCGGCGACCATGGTCACCGCTCCCTTTTTCCCGGGAATGCAAACTGGTTCGATCTCCTCCGTGAAAACGCCGGCTGCTTTGGCCTTGGCGGCTTTCAGCTGCGAGGCCAGTGCGAAGCGATCCTGCGACGCACGATCGACGTTATACTTCTCCGCCACGTTCTCCGCGGTCTCGGCCATCGAGATAGTGCCATACTTCTGCTCCATCAGCGGATTGACGAAGCGCCAGCCCAGCGTCGTATCGAAGATCTGCGGATCGCGTTGGAACGCCGCGGATGGTTTGGGCATGACCCACGGCGACCGGCTCATGCTTTCGACTCCGCCGGCGATAGCCAGCGACATCTCATCTGTACCGATGCCGCGTGCCGCTACTGCCACAGCTTCCATTCCGGAGGCGCACAAGCGGTTGACGGTCACACCCGGCACGCTCATCGGAAGATCCGCCAACAGCAGCGCCATGCGTGCCACGTTGCGATTATCCTCGCCGGCCTGGGTGACGCACCCGAAGTAGACTTCATCGATCGACTCCCAATCAGCATTTGGAAAGCGACGCTTCAAGGTAGCCAGTGGATGTGCCGCCAGGTCGTCAGCGCGGACGCCGGAAAGTGCTCCCCCAAATCGCCCGATGGGCGTACGGACACCTTGGCAAATGTATGCAGTCGGCATATATCTTTATGATCGCAAGCGCGTCAATGGTCCTGGTCAGTCGGCGTGGCGGCTCTTCGCGAGACAGCATACACTTCCGTGAACTCCGCCCCAAAAAGAAAGATCTGCGCCGAGTAGTACACCCAGAGCAGGAACAGCACCACGGATCCGGCGGCGCCGAAGGCCGAACTGGCAGTTGTGTGCGCAAGGTACAGTCCGATGAGCAGTTTTCCGATCGAAAATAGAAGAGCAGTGACGCCGGCTCCCGTCCACACGTCCCTCCAGGCGACCCATGTGTCCGGAAGGATGCGGTAGAGCATGGCGAACAGCACCGTTACCAATAGCAGCGAGATCGCGAAATTCGCAGCTTGCAGCAGGAATTCAGTCGCAGGAAGTTGTTGTGGCACAAACTTGACGGCCGCCGAGATGAGCGTGTCGATCAGCAGCGAGACCACCAACAAAATTCCTGCCACCATCACAGCCACAAACGATACCAGGCGCTTAAAAAAGAACTGCCGGACGTAGCCGCGTCCGTGCGGCGGAACTTCCCACACCAGGTTCAGTGCGTCTTGCAGCGCTCCGAAGGCAACCGTGGCCCCAAAGAAGAGGGAAACCACGCCGGCGATGGTCGCGAAGGAACTGCTGCTGCCGCCGCTATCCACCATTCCGCGTACAATACGGGCGGCTCCCGGCGTCAACGCGCGCGTGGCCCATTCGATTACATCGCCGCGAGCCTGCCGCTGGCCTACGAATATTCCGACGGCCTCCACAACGAATGACAGCACCGGAGCCAGGGACAGCAGCGCATAGAACGCTAAAGCTCCCGACAGCATGGAGGTGTTATGCTTCTGGCACCTTTCGAAGGTCTGGTAGAACAGCGAAGCGGTTGTGCGGATTTTTCGCGTCACTTCACGACCATCATGGCCGAATTCGGGCGAGGCATGCCCGGACCCTTCGCGGACGTCTAGGCAAACCCGAACAGACGCACTGCGTTCTCCTTCAAGATCAGCGGACGCACCTCGTCTTTTATGTTGATCGCCGAGAAGTCCGCCAGCCACCGATCCGGCGCGATCATCGGATAATCCGAACCAAACAGCATCTTCTTTTTGAGCAGGCTATTGGCGTACTGAATCAACGTCGGCGAAAAATACTTGGGCGACCATCCGGAGAGATCGATGTACACCTGCGGCTTGTGCATACACACCGAGAGCGCTTCATCCTGCCAGGGGAATGACGGATGCGCCAGGATGATGGGCATGTCCGGGAAATCCACGGCGACATCGTCCATGTCCATCGGATTGCCGTACTTCAAGCGAACGCCGCCGCCGCCGGGCATACCCGTGCCGATGCCGCTGTGTCCCGTGTGAAAGATCACCGGCAGCTTGGCCTCGGCCACCACTTCGTAAAAGGGATACGCGGCTTTGTCATTGGCATGGAATTCCTGCAATGGCGGATGCAGCTTAAACCCGCGAATGCCTCCGGACTTGATCAGGCGCTTGGCTTCGTCCACCGCGTCTTTGCCGCGCATGGGATTCACACTGGCGAAGGCGATCATGAAGTCGCTATTCTCCGCGGCAAAGGCGGCCACTTCCTCGTTCGGCACGGGCGGACGTCCGGTGATCTTCTCATCCACGGAAAACACCACACATCCGATTTTGCGTGAGCGATAGTATTCCGCCAGATCCGCGCGCTTGTAAGAAATACCAGTGTTGCCGAAATACTTGCGGGCGGCTTCATCGGCAGCGTTGCCGGTGGGTTCGGATTCGATATGCACATGCGTATCGATAGCGACCAGATTTTGGATATTCACTAGACACCTTTCTGAATAGAAATTACACGCGCGGATGGGCGCGGCGAGTACAGATCAACAACCAGCGCCGCACGATTCTTTAGCACCGCACCCTGATTGAGGGACCCCTTGTCGGTGACCTCGTGTGCGTCGATCGACGGCGGCTCCGGCATGAGAATAGCGCGGGCGATGCGCTGGGAACTGCCGGTCGCCTCTGCCGCGAGCTCGTTCAACAGGCGCTGAAACTTCGCGCGCACAGCGGGATTGGCGACTGTATCTGCTGCTGGGGCGGTTGGCGGCAACTCCGCCAATTCACGGCAAGCATCCAGCGCTGGAAACACCAGCACCGTGACGAAATCACGATCATGTCCGGCGATCACAGCATCGTGAGCGTATGGCGCGCAGCGGCTAAGAAACTTTCCGCGCAAAGGCCCGGCGCTAACGAATGTTCCAGTGGACAACTTGAAGTCTTCGACTATGCGGCCGTCGAAGATGAATCCGCGCGAAACGTCCGCGGGATCGACGAAGCGCAACGCGTCACCGATGCGATAGAAGCCTTCGTCGTCGAACGCGAGCCGCGTGAGATCCGGCTGCCGCCAATAGCCCGGCGTCACGCTGGGACTCCGCAAGCGAGCTTCCAGCTTGTCTCCCATGGGCACCAGCTTCAGTTCCACGCCGGATGCAGGAAGGCCGACATCGCCCGCGCGCCGCAAATCCTTGCCGGGAAACAGAGCCGCTGGACCAGTTTCCGTGGATCCCAATCCCGTGAACATCATGATGCGCTCACCGCAGGTTTCGACAGCCAGTTGATCCAGCTCATCCCACACCGGCTGCAGAAGGCCGGCGCCCGCGTAATAGAACATCTTCACCCGGCTGAAGAATCGCTCGCGGAAATCGCGGCGCTCGCGCAAGAACGGAATCAGCGACTCGAAGCCCTTTGGCACGTTCAGATATACGTTCGGCTGGACGTCGTATAGATTGCGCACCGAGGCCGCCATGCCCGCGGGCGTCGGCCGGCCTTCATCGATATAGAAAGATCCGCCGTTATACAAAACGAACCCAACGTCGTGGTTGCCGCCGAAGGTATGGTTCCACGGGAGCCAATCGCAGATTACGGGCGGTTCGTCATCCACCCAGCGAAGAATGCTGCGGACGATCTCCTGATTACTGGTGAGCATCCTCTGCGTGTTTTCGACACCTTTGGGAGTGCCAGTGGAACCGGAAGTGAACAGAATCTTCGCGACCGTGTCGGGCGTAACGAGATCGTTCGCGCGATCGACATCCGCAGTGGCCGTGGTCGCAGCGAGAGCTGCATACGCCGTGGCCTGCAGTTCTTCGGGATTACCGCTGATGACGAGTTCTGCATCGTCGGGTTTCACGGCTTTGAGCGCGTGACGATAGGGTGCGGCGTCGCTTACAAAAACCAGTCCCGGCGTCAGCAGGTCGAATATGTGCCGCAGTTTGCCGAAATCGCTCGACACCAGCGAGTACGCGGTCGAAATGGGCGCGTAGGGGATGCCGGCATAGTAGGCCGCGAAGCCCATCACCGCGTGTTCCAGATCATTACCGGACAGAATCGCAATAGGGCGCTCGGACGAAAGATTACGGTTGAGCAGCGCCTGCGCGACGTTGCGAGCCGCAGCGCGGAATTGCGCGTAGGTCAGCGTGCGCCATGCGCCTGTCGTATCTCCATGCGTTTCTCGTTGCCCCATGAAGACGCGGTCCGGAGTCTTGTGCGCCCAGTAGTCGAGCTTCTCGGTGAGCTTGGCGGGATAACTGCCCAGCGGGTGCACCGGAGTCACGTAGATCGCGCCATCCGCCCCGTGCGTCATGGTGACATCGCGCGGGCCGAAGCGAACGTCGCGCAAAGGTATGGCCGCCGTCATTCTTTGGCTCGATCCCATTCTGCGAAAGTACTTCCTGCTGCGGCAAGCCGCTGGAGCAGCGGAGCGGGTTCCCACACGTCGCCGAACTGTTGGTGGAACTCACGTACGCGATCGTAAACTCGTTTCAAGCCCACCG
>Ga0105248_10001454_pt1 | contig 26378 bp, 19 predicted proteins | sample KBSS34metaG_FD_81524 | JGI IMG/M metagenome (GOLD analysis project Ga0105248, IMG submission 81524) | Switchgrass rhizosphere microbial communities from Kellogg Biological Station, Michigan, USA - KBS S3-4 metaG | ecosystem: Host-associated > Plants > Roots > Rhizosphere > Soil | place... | reverse complement strand
GCCATAGCCGCACAGCGAGCTCAGCGATGCGCCAAACGCGAGCAGCCAGAACGCCGGCTTGCCCGCCAGGATGCGGAACACCGCGCCGACCGGCACCGCGTCGCCCGCACGTGCCGTCGGCCGCGGCAAGTCGCGCACCACCCAGCGGAACAGCGGCGCGATCGCGATCCCCGCCGCACCGACCGCGACGAACGCCGTCTGCCAATCGACCAGCGCCGCGACATAGCCGCCGAACAGCACGCCGCCCGCCAACCCGACCGGAATCCCCAGCGAATAGATCGCCAGCGCCCGCGCCCGCCGCTCGGGGGAAAAATAATCGGCGATCAGCGCATAGGACGGCGCGACTCCGCCCGCTTCGCCGACTCCGACGCCGAGCCGGTACAGGAACAATTGCCCAAAGCCGGTCGCCGTCCCGCACAAGGCCGTGAACCCGCTCCAGACTACGAGCGACCACATCACCACGCCGCTCCGGCTGGTGCGATCCGCCAGCAGCGCGAGCGGCACCCCGAGTGCTGAATAGAGCAAGGCGAACGCGAGCCCGCCGACCGCACCGAACTGCGCGTCGCTCAGGTGCAGCTCGGCCTTGATCGGCGTCGCCAGGATGCTGAGGATCTGCCGGTCGAGAAAGTTGAACGTGTACACCAGCAGCAGCATCGCGAGCACGAGCCCGGGACGGGGTGCGCGGCGAACGGTGGCGCTCATGCTGGTGTCCTTGTGATGGCGGTGGCAGAATGTCCCGCCCCTGAAAAACCAACCACCGTCATCCCCGCGAAGGCGGGGAGCCAGGGCAGCGCGCGATGTCCTTTGTGGCCCTGGCTCCCCGCTTTCGCGGGGATGACGGGTGGGGGGCAGGGTTTTCCCGCAAGAGGCGTGAACGCGACCGCCCCATCCCCCCGCCGCCGCTCAAAACCGCGCCGTAAGCGTCCCGAACACCTGCCGCGGGTTGCCATAAAAGGCGGTGGCAATGCCTTCCTTGCCCAAGGTCGGGACATACGGCCCGTTGGGCACGGGCGCGTTGGTGAGGCTGATCGGATTGCCCCCCTGATCGATGCGGATATATTGATATCCCGACGTCTTGTAATGCTTGTCGGTCAGGTTCTTGGCGTGCACCCCGATCGAATAGCGGCCATTGCCGAACGTGTACGTCAGATGCGCGTCCCACAGCGCATAGCCCGGCTGGTCGAGGAACGGGCTCGCGGTTTCGAACTGGTGCGTCAGGCTGCGGTAGGAGACGGTGGTCGAGGCATTCACCTTGCCCGGTCCCGCCGGCAGCTGCGCCGATAGCGTGCCCGACAGCGTCCAGTCCGGCGTGTTCTGGAACTGGCGGAGGTTGGCGACATCGGCGCCGGTAGGCCCGATGAATTTCTTGTACTTGGCATCGATATAGCCGAGCGTTCCCGCGGCGGTGATGTTCGATCCCGCCCCGGCGAAACCGCGCGCGAGCACCGCGGTCGATTCGAGCTCGACGCCCTTGATCCGCGCCTTGGCGGCGTTGGTCGTGATCCCGCAGAAGGATTGCACGCCGCCGATGATGCACCCCACCGACCCCGGGATCTGCACATCGGTATAATCCGAATAGAAGCCGTCGAGCGCGAAGGTCAGCCGCCGTTCGAAGACCGCGCCCTTCCAGCCGACTTCATAGGATTTCACCACCTCCGGCCGGAACAGCAGGTAATTGTAGATTTCCTGGTAGCTACGCGAGTTGTCCTGGTTGACGTCGGGCGCCGAGGTGCCGGACCCACGCGGATCGAACCCGCCGCCCTTGAACCCTTCCGAATAGGACACATAGAGCAGATGGTCGGCATTGGGCTTGAAGCTCAGCGACGCGCGCGGCGTGAACCGCTTGAAATTGGCGGTGCCGCGGAAATCGGTCGAGATCGGGGCCGCGCCGAACGGCACCGGCGTGCCGCCGAATTCCGATGTCAGGCCCAGATAGCTCGCCTTGAAGATGTAGGACCGGCGCTGGTCCCAGGTATAGCGCCCGCCCAGCGACAGGCTGAACTGCGGCGTGAAATCATAAGTGAAATCGCCGAACACCGAATGCGTCTCGGTGCGCACGTCGCCCGCGGTATAGGCGTCGAAATTGGGGAAAGTGGTCGACAGCAGCACGTCGAACCCGGTCGAGGCCTTGGCCCCCAGATAATAATAGCCGACCAGGCCGTTCAGCTTGTCGCTCTTGTACGCCAGCTGGAATTCCTGGCTGACCTGCTCGTTGCGATAGACCGCCGGCACGTCGACATCGACGGCAGGCAGCGCGTCGAAGTCGATCGGCGTGAACGAACGGTCCTTGCGGAACGCGCTCACGCTCTTCAGCGTCAGTCGTTCGCTCAGGGCCGCGGTCGCGACCATCGACAGCCCGCCCGCCTGGATGTTCTGCTTCGGGCTGTTGAGCCCGGCGCGCGTATCATAGGGGCTGGCCTGCACCGGCGTCCCGGTCAGCAGGCTGGTGATCAGCCGCGATCCGTTGCGCGCGTTCGACTTGTCCTCGGTATAATCGCCGGTGATGCGGATGTTCATCCGCTCGTCGGGCGACGCGAACTCGATGGTCGCGCGTCCTGCCCACACATTCTTGTTGTAATTGGGGATATCCAGGTTGGTGTTGCGCCCGAACCCGCCGCGGGTCAGCCGCGCGCCCGATACGCCGACCTTGAACATGCTGCCGATCGGCGTCGACAGGCTGACGATGCCGTCGGCCTGGTCATAGGAGCCATAGCTCGCCTTGAAGCTCGCCTCGGGCTTATCGGGCAGCCGCTTGGTGACATATTTCACCGCGCCGCCGATCGTGTTGCGGCCATAGAGCGTGCCCTGCGGCCCGCGCAGAATCTCGATGCGATCGACTTCGTACACGTCGAGCACCGCCGCCTGCGGGCGATTGAGATAGACGTCGTCGAGATAGATGCCGATGCCCGCCTCGAACCCCGGCACCGGATCCTGCTGGCCGACGCCGCGGATGAACGCCGCCAGCGTCGAATTGGTGCCGCGCGCGTCCTTCAGCGTGGTGTTCGGAGTGACGTTCTGCACGTCGGTCAGGTCGACCACGCCGGTTTTCTCCAGCTTGTCGGCAGACAGCGCCGTGACCGCGATCGGCACGCTGAGCAAAGTCTCCGAGCGGCGCCGCGCGGTGACCACGATGTCGCCTGCGCTCGCTTCCTCCTGCGTCGGCGCGACTGCCGTGTCCGCGGCCGGAACGCTCTGCGCGTAACCCGGCGCAGCGGCGAAGGCGGCCAGCGCAGCGCCGGCACGGAGCAGCGCGCGCGCGGAAATCAGGCGATTCATCGGCTTTCCCCTCCTGCGGCGCATCCAGAACGGCACCGGTAACATCCGGGTTGTGCGCCAGTTGGACTCGCTATACTGAGACCTGAACCAGGTTTCAACTTGGGAAATGGAGGGGGGTCGAACATGGCCGTGGAAAGTGTCCCGAATGCAACAGCGCCGGGCCCGGACGAAGGGCCTTCGGCGGCCAGCGCCGGCAAGGCGCCGCGCACCGAGCGCGGGCGCAGGACCTTGCGCGCCATCCTCGATGCCGCGGCGGTCGAATTCGGCGAACGCGGCTTCCACGAAGGGTCGGTCAGCGGCATCACGCGGCGCGCCGGCGTCGCGCTCGGCAGCTTCTACACTTACTTCGATTCGAAGGACGCGGTGTTCCGCGCGCTGGTCCGCGACATGTCGGACCAGGTCCGCGAGCGCGTCGCTCCCGCGATCCGCGCGGCCCCCGACCAGATCGCCGCCGAGCGCGCGGGCCTGCGCGAATTCATCGCCTTCGTGCGCCTCCACAAGGAGATCTACCGGATCATCGACGAATCCGAATTCGTCGATCCCGAATCATTCCGCCTCCACTATGCCACCACCGCCGACCGCATCGCCACACGCCTGACCGCCGGGGCAGCGCGCGGCGAAATCCGACCCGAAGTGTCGGAGGTCCATGCCTGGGCGATCATGGGCATGAACGTGTTCCTCGGCCTGCGCTACGGCGTGTGGCAACAGGACAAGGAACCCGACGACATCGCCGACACCATCGCGGCGTTTCTCGCCCACGGGCTGTCGCCACGCGATTGAGACGGCCTGGCTCCCTCTCCCGCTTGCGGGAGAGGGAAGGAGCCGCCTTCAGGCGGCGGGAGGGTGAGGGTCCGAGATTGCCGCGGGGACCAGCTTCCACGTCGCTCCCTCACCTTCCCGCCGCTCTGCGGCGGGCCCCTTCCTCTCCCGCAAGCGGGAGAGGAGACAGTGTCATCCACCTAGGCCCCCGAAGCCCGCCCCCTCACCGTGACAATTCACAAACCCAGTTCACTCCCTCCCGTTGCAAGGCGCGCCGGCCCCGCAGGCGCGCATCGAGACTTGAGGGTAAGTAAGATTTCTCTTACCTATCATCGATCGGAGGAACCAACCCATGAACGCGCTGACCGTGTCGGTGAAGGGCCAGATTACGCTCAAGCGGGAGCTGCTGCGCCATATCGGCGTGCATCCTGGCGAGAAGATCGAAGTGATCGAGCTGCCGGGCGGCGAACTTCGCATCCGGGCCGCGAAGTCGCGCGGAAGCATCGAGCCTTTCGTGGGGTCGCTCAAACGCGAGGGACAGCGGCCGGTCTCGATCGAGGAGATGAACGCGGCGATCGCGAAGGGATGGGCTGGCGAGCTGTGAGGATCACGGCGGACACCAATATTCTCGTGCGGGCTGCCGTTCTCGATGATCCCGCACAGTCCGAACGTGCCGCGGCCCTGATTACCGGGGCGGAACTGGTCGCAGTGACGCTTCCAGCCTTATGTGAGTTCTGCTGGGTCCTGAAGGCGATCTATGCTTTTCCGGCCGACCAGGTGGCGGAGTCGATACGCCATCTGGCCGCTGCTCGTAACGTCGCGATGGACCGCGAGGCCGTCGATGCCGGACTCGCGCTGCTCGAAACGGGTGGCGATTTCGCCGATGGGGTCATCGCCCATGAAGGGCGCTGGCTCGGTGGCGAGACCTTCGTGAGTTTCGACAAAAAGGCTGTTCGGCTGATCGAAGCGCGCGGAGAACGGGCGCGCGTTCCCGGGTAACGCTTCCGCCTCGGTGCGTTGGTACGACGCCGCCGACGGCCCTAAGCTTCGATGAAATGCGGCACGAACCGCGCGAGGTTGCGAGTCACCATGCCGTCATCCTCGCGAACGCCGATGCCGGCAGCCACGTCGCCGACGATCCAGGCACCGATCACCGGATAACGGCCCTCGAACATCGCCGGCGGGTGATAGGCCTGGCGGATATGGCCCTCGGCGCCATAGCCTTCGTCGAGCACCGCTTCCGCGGCGCCGTCGTGCAACACCTGGATGTTGGCGCCCTCTCGCGAGAACAGCGGCTTGCGCACATAGGACGTGCCGAGCGACGCGGCGGCGGGGTCGTCGTCGAAATAGGCCGGCAGCAGGTTCGGGTGGCCCGGGTGGCGCTCCCACAGCAACGGCAGGATTCCCTTGTTGGACAGGATCGCTTTCCACGCCGGCTCGATCCAGCGCACGCCCGCCGCCGCGAGCCTTGGCGCATAGGTTTCGCGGAACATGAACTCCCACGGATAGAGCTTGAACGCGGCCTGGAGCTCGAAACCTTCGGCATCGACGAACTTGCCGTCGGCATTGAGGCCGATATCGCCCATCTTCACGAACTTCGGCTCGATCCCCGCCTGGGTCGCGAGATCCTCGAAGAAGCGGACGGTCTGGCGATCCTCGGCCGCGTCGCCGTCGGCGGCGAAATGGACGAAGCCGCCCGTCGGAAACAGCGTCGCGAACCGCTCGAGCAGCCGGTCGAACAGGCTGTTGAACTGGTCCGCGTTCGTCGGCAGCGCGCCGGTGGCGATCAGCTCTTCCAGCCAGATCCACTGAAACGTCGCGCACTCGAATACCGATGTCGGCGTGTCGGCATTATATTCGTACAGCCGTGGCGGACCGGCGCCGTCATAAGCGAAATCGAAGCGGCCGTAGAGCGAGGGCTGGCGGGTGCGCCAGGATTCGGCGACGAAATCGTGCTGGGCCGCGGGAATCGCCAGCCGGTCCAGCAAGCGCTCGTCGCGGACGACTTCGTCGACCAGATCGAGGCACAGCGCGTGGAGCTGCTCCGCGGCGGGCTCGATGCGTCCTTCGATCTCCTCGAGCGTGAAGGCATAGGCAGCGCTCTCGTCCCAATAGGGCGCGCCCCCGGTGTCGTGATAGATGAAGCCGATCGCGTCCGCCTTCGCGCGCCAATCGGCGCGGGGCTCGAGCGTCACGCGCCGCACCGTCCGAGCCTAACTCTCGCTCTTGTCGGTTTCGCGATGCTGCTCGATCTGCAGCACCGGCTTGGGCGGCGCCAGGCGCGCGAGGACGTCGTCGGCCGAGGATTGGCCGGGCAGGATCCCCGCAAGGCGCAGCTTCTCGTCGAGATCGGCGCCGGTGCGGCGATCCTCGAGTTCGCCCGCGGCGCGAAGCTTCTCGCCGCGGATCAGCTGCCGCTCGCGGATGCGCGCCAGGCTGTCGGCTGCCGAACCGAGCGTATTGCCGGCCCCGCTCGCGGCGACGGTGGCCTGCGCCCGCTGCACCGACTCATTGACCTTCACCACCTCGACTTCGCGGCGGAGCTGTTCGATCTTGCGGTCCGTGGCGGCGATCGCCGTGTGGATCTGCTCCTCCGCCTGGCGCATGTCGGCAACCTGCGGCGCCTTCATCGCGATATCCTGTTCGAGGTCGGCGATCCGCTGCGCGACCTGGCGGGCAAGATCGATATTGCCCTTGTCGATCGCGGCGCGCGCCGAGGCCTCATATTTGATCGCCTGCGCGCGAAAACTCTCGACTTCCGCTTCCAGGATGCGGCGGCGCGCGACCAACCCGGCGAGATCGTCGCGCGCCTTGCCCTGCGCCTTGTCGGCATCGCGGATCTCCTGGTCCAGGATGCGCAGCGCATTGGCGTCGACCACCGCTCCGGCGGCTTCGTTTCCGGCCGCGCGGCCGAGCGTGAAAAGCTTGCTCCAGATTGCCATATCCAGTCTCCGGGCAGTGTGGGGTTAAGCGGCGGGGGCGAAATTCTGGCGCAGGTCGGTTGCCGCCTCGATCGCGTTTTCCGCCAGCGCGCGCAGCTCGATCACGATCGTGTCGAGCGACGAGGTGGTCGCAAGCTCCCCGAACAGCTCATAATAATCGCGCCCCTCGACCGTCGCGATCCCGAAGTTCGAAAGCGGCACCAGCTTTTGCGCCTTGAGCAGGAATTCGTTGAACGCCGCGCGGTCCGGCTGCTCGTCGCACGGCCACAGCAGCACGGAGGCTGCGATCTGCGCCTCGCTGACGTTGACGAACAGCTCCAGGTCGCCCTGCTGATGCATCGTCGCCAGCAGCACGGGGTCGGCGCCTTCGATGATGCGCACGCTGAACTCGCCGGACGTGACGGCTTCGACACCGTCCAGCGCGGCCTTCAGGGTACGAACGGTCCAGGCGATGTCGGTCATGGTCTTTGGCACTCCCGTACTGGGCCGGATTTTCGAAGGAGTGCGCCTAATAGAAGATTTCCACAGCTGTGCCAGCCACCTCCCGTCGCCCACGGCAATTGGATGTGAAGCCCAGTGCGTCCTTCGATCCTCCCCGGAACGGGGAGGGGGACCGCCGAAGGCGGTGGAGGGGGAGTTCGGCTGGGCGATTCCCTCGTGGAGGGCCCCCTCCACCATGCTTCGCATGGTCCCCTTCCCCGTTCCGGGGAGGATCATGGCCCCATATCCAACACCCACCTCCCATCGCATCCCCCGCTTCCCCGGCGCCGCCGCCGGCCCTATGCTGGCCCTCACAATTTTCGAGGACCCGATGTTCGAACGTCTGTTCGGCCGTAAACAGGCACTTGCGGCCAATGCGCTACCCGTCATCCGCAACGTCACCATCGGGCGCACCGTCGTGCTCGATCCGTTGGCGTGGCGGCGGTTCGGCAGCGAGCCGAAGTTCCCGTTCGACGGCGACACGCTGCAGATCGTGGCGCAGGGGCTGGTCAAGCTCGACGATGGCGGCTTCGTCCACCGCTTCTATACCGACGACGATGTGATGTTCCAGGCGGTGTCGAGCGACGCGGCCGGAAACGAAGTGACCGACGTCACTTTGTTCGCGCCGTGGCGGAGCCTCTATCCGGGGTCGCCGGCCGAACGCCCGGCATGGCGCGAGCGGCTGATGGCGCGGACCTTCACCGACGCCGGACTGCCCGAATATCGCCGCTTCTGGTTCGGCGACGAAGCCCCGCGCCAGGAGCCGGTGACCTTTTGGGAAGACCTCCACGACGATCGCGACGGCGTCGTCGACCGGCGCATCTTCCAGACGTCGATGCTGTTCGCACGCGAGCTGGCGGGTGACGGGATCGAACTGCTGCTCGCGATCGACCAGGAAAGCCAAGGCGGTGACGTGTCGTTCGAGATCATGCTAGGCGTGGTGCTGGAGCTCGGCGAGTTCCGGGCCTGAGAGGATGATGCGATGATCGATGCCGGCAGCTTCGGGGCGAGTGCGCTCGCCTTCCTGATCGCCTTCGTGGCGGCGGGCGCCTTCACCATCCTGTTCAAGATCATCTACCAATTGGCGACACCCTATAACGAGCGCCGGCTGATCCGCGACGGCAATGTCGCGGCCGCGGTCACGCTGGGCGCGGCGTTGCTCGGCTATATCCTGCCGCTGGCCTCGGCACTCGCGCATACCGTCAGCCTCGCCGAGTTCGCGGCCTGGGCGGTGCTGGCGGGGGTGATCCAGATCGTGACCTTCACGATCGTCCGCCAGGTCGTGATGCGCGACCTCAGCGACCGGGTCGAGCGCGGCGAACTCGCCGCGGCGATCTATATGGCGAGCATCTCGATCGGCGTGGGGCTGCTCAACGCCGCCTGCATGACCGCTTGAAGGGACCGGTCATGAAGCGATCCAGATCCGTCGTCCTGACCAGCCTGATGGCGGGCACAGGCTTTTCGCTCAGCGCCTGCGACATGGCGGATACCGGCAAGCAGGTCGACGCGCTGAGCTATACCACAGTGGCGGAATGCCGCGCCGCCGGCGCCGTCCCCGCCGCGCAGTGCGACACGGCCTTTGCCGAAGCGCAAAAAGCCGACGACAAGACCGCGCCGCGCTTCGAGGACCGCCAGACCTGCGAGGAGCAATATGGCGTGGCGCAGTGCGTGCCGCGCAACAATGGCAGCTTCTTCACGCCGCTGCTGACCGGCTTCATCATCGGACAGGCGCTCAACGGCGGCGGCTTTCGCGTCGCACCCATGTATCGCGACCGCGACGGCGTCTATTATGGCGGCTACGGCGGCCGAGTCAGCCGCGACTATGTGACGGGCCGAACCCGGGTGGGATCGGAAGCGTTCAATCCGGTGGCGCGTGCGCCGGCACGCGTGCAGTCGCGCAGCTCGATCATCTCCCGCGGTGGGTTCGGCGGCGGCGGGCACGGGTTCGGGGGATAGGGCTCGGGCGCGAGTGCGCGAGGCCGGCGATACGGTCGCCGGGACCTTCGACCTGCTCGGCGGTAAGCCGTCGGGTCGCCAGTTGAGGTCGTCAATTATTAGATCGTTATCCGACTATCCGCTTTCGGTGACCATAGCCAGGACATGGAAGGTCGTCTAATCAGCCGCTGAGCATGTCGATATGCTCATCGCGGTGCCACGCAAGCGCCAGTCCGCTCGGGTGATCCTTGGGTGAGCGAGGCATCGAGAGCACGCGGCCATGCAATGACCGGTATTCGGTGTCGACGAGGGTCGCCGAAACCTGAATTTCGCAGTTTTCAGATACGGTGATCAGTCCGAGATCGAACAACGTGTGTAAGTCAGCGCGTAGGAGCAGCCCATTCTGCACAGCGTTTGTCTCCGGACCCCGATAGGGGTGGATGTGCGCAGCTTCCAACAGAGGCGCAATTTCGCAATCGGACATCGCGCACCGGCCACGATACGCCTTCATCAGCGCCCGCCGAAATCCGGCTTGGCCTTGCCGTCGCTTGATCATCATCGCGATCAGTTGACGACCGTCTTCGACAGATGCCGGATCGAACGAGGAGTGCCCTAAGAAAGCGTCCTCTGGCGCGTGGCCTGCACCCAGCTCTCGCTCGGCCAAATCGAACGCGCGCTTGTCGGTCGCCACATTGATACCCAGCACCGCGCGGGTGTCCCGTTCGTCGCGAGGCCAGTCACCTGCGAGGCGGATACGTTTGACTCGGCTTCCACCATAGGCGGCGCCTTCGGCTCGTCCAAAGACCTGCATCGCCCGTGACAATATGCGGAACTGCTCATCCGGTGACGCCGCGAGTTCGGCACCTGTGAGGATCGCCCGCTCTTCGAGCGGCAAGTGCAACACCTCGTCGCTATCAAGCCACACCCCGCGTAGCCGGTATCCCCTGTCTCGCGCTCGTGACAGCAGCAGTCTGAGCGCCCTGCCATAGTCGAGATTGCGAGCACCCGGTGCTCCACGCGTACCACTCCGACTATGGTAGACGATATCGCCGCGGTCGAGATCGAGATGCGCATCGAGAGGCCGCCCGTCGTCGTCGAGTACGTGCAATCTCATCGAACCCCGCCCGATCGGCTGCTTGTTCCTCTTGCGCTGCACCGTGGGTCCATCAGTCGAGTTCGTGTCCGGTCAGCTTGCCGACGGTCCTCATTGCGATGCATTTTTGATGTCCCCTTCGCGTGGGGCAGCGATCTATCGGCCCCGGCGGGCGCTAGGCAACCGCCGCAGGGCCTAATATTCATCCAAAGCCCTCGTCCTAGACTCGCTTGGACGCGTCGGACTGGCAATGCGCTTTTTTCTCGAGTATCGCGCGCGAACATGGTAGCGTCCCCAGGGGGCAAAAATTTTACATGGGCGCGGAAGCAGCAGTAAGTCTCTTTAGTGGGATCGGAGGATTTGAGCTCGGGCTCGCGCATGCCGGCATCGCCACGACTCTCATTTGCGATAAGGATCCTGTTGCCCGCGCCGTGCTCGCCGCCCGCTTTCCTGACGCCGCAATAGTTGGTGATGTCGCCGACCTGCGCGCACTCCCGGAGTGCACCTATCTCGTCGGGGGCTGGCCATGCCAGGATCTCAGCCAGGCCGGGCGTATGGCGGGCATGGCCGGTCATCAATCCGGCCTCGTGTCGCACGTCTTTCGCCTGCTCGACGGCGCGGCCCGCAAGCCGCGCGTAATCCTGCTTGAGAACGTCGCATTCGCTCTTTCGTTGAAAGGCGGCGAGGCGGTCCGGCACGTGACCGAACAACTTGCGAAGCGTGGCTATCGCTGGGCCTACCGTGTTCTCGATTCTCGCGAGTTCGGTCTCCCGCACCGTCGCCGCCGCGTTTTCATCTGCGGTATGCTCGACGGCGATCCCGCCGCGGTGCTGTTCGACGGTCTCGATCGCGAGAGCTCTCCGACGCTCAACCCGGCCGACATCGGTTTCTACTGGACCGAAGGCAATCGCGGGGTCGGTTGGACACCTGACGCCGTCCCGCCACTAAAGGGTGGATCGGGCCTCCACATCCCATCGCCGCCAGCCATTTGGAACCTCGACACGGGTCATATCACCGTACCCAGTATTGAGGACGCCGAACGGCTCCATGGCTTTGCACCGGGCTGGACCGAGGCGGCCCGCGGTCCCAACCGCGGTGATCGCGAGCGCTGGCGCCTCGTCGGCAATGCCGTCAGTGTCCCCGTTACACGTTGGATCGCCGAGCGCCTGACGCTCGACACGCCGACGACACCGGAGGTCGAGATGGCTACCCATCGGACCCGCCACGTCGCGGCCCGCGGTGGCCCGAACGAGCCCACTCTTTATGCTACGTCGCGAGGCGAGGGACCTTCGGACGAACGCCGTACACCGATTGCGGCTTTCGGCCTGACCGGCGAGACACCTCTCTCTCGTCGCGCGGCCGAGGGGTTCCTCCGCCGCTACATGCGCAGCAAACTGAAGAAGAATTTGGCATTCGCGAATGCGCTTGCCCGTCACTGCGAACTCGACAAGCTGCCCGACGCCTGACGCTCGAAGCCCCGCGTGTCGCGGTAGTCCTGGAGTGCTTCGAGCAACGAGTCTAGAAAGGTTCGAATACGGTCGAGCTTCGCACCTAGATCGACCGTATCGAACTGCGTGCCGACCGCTTCGAAACTGTCGAAACCATGCGCAAGCGCATTTCGTTGCTGCCGGACAACACTCAGGTCGTCCCCACCCAAGGTACCTGGTGGTGGTCGCCAATGAAGCTCCATACGATCAAGGGTTTTAAGGATGCGTCGATTGTCGACATTGCCCACGAACGGTAATCGTCCGGCACGGTCCCTCCAGCTAACGGTGCCCGGCACAAATCGTGCGAACTCACGCAGCACTGTGTCGTGCGACGATCCTTGCGCCAGCTTGCGTTCGAAATGTGCCCGCACGATTTCCTCCTGCCAGAAAGCTGCGAGCGTGAGGTAGCTGCAACGGCTCGCCTCGATATCGCGCCGGATCGCGGCGAAGGCGTGTCGCACTGCATCCTCAACCGCATTGTACATCATGATGAAGGTCGCGGCCCTAGATGACGCGACGATCGCGCCGATCGCGAACAGGTCGCGTCCCGCACTCGCGCTCGATCGCTCAAGCTCCCCCAGCGCCGAAAGATAGCTCGCGACCTCGTCCGATCGCTGCGCGAAGCGCGCACGGAGGTCCATTCAACGGCCGAGCAGCGAATCGCGCACAAACTCGATCCGCCCGAGCAATTTCGGTGCACTATTGCTCGCATCGGTGCGCACCAGCTGTTCGAATTCCCGCGACCGAAGCCACCCAGTCGGGGGATCGGTTAGCTTTGGCTTTTCTCGCAGCGCCAAGTTGGTGCCGACCGCCACGGCCTCGAACCGAACGCGCGGCACGCGCTTGCCACCATCGGGTCTGTAGAAGGCGTGCACGAAATTCGCGCGTACAAACGCCATCGTACGCATGAACTCCTCGCGCATCCGCGCCAGTTGAGCGTCGTCGGCTGATCGATTGAGCTCGTCCATCGCCTGGTCAAGAAACTTGCGCACGTCGTGCCGGAACTCCATCCGCCGGTCCGAATAGACGAAGAAGCGCGTCACCAGCTCCTGTCGCTCGCTCTGTGCATCGACGCCCTTGGCCATATGCGGGGTAAGCGCCTTGAACTCTGGCGACGCCGCACATTCGATCACTAGGTCGAGGAAGGGTCCGCGATACACCCCTTTGCGGATCTCGGCGTCCTCTAGGCGCTTCCCCGAGGTGTTCAGCCGCCGGAACAGCTCGATGCGCGTGCTCTCGTCGGTCCCCTGGTCGAGCACGAACGAGCGAATGGGCGTGATGTTGAACCGCCGCTGCACTGACGGTGGCAGATCGGCGAAGTGGAAGCCGTTGAGTATGTCGAGCTTCTCAAGGCCCTCGAGCGAGAACTCGTTCTTGGCAAACCGCACCAAAGAACGGAGGCGCTGCGACCCGTCCACGATCTCCAGACGACCATCGACATCATGGAGGAAGATGGGCGGCACCGGCACGCGTAGCAGCAGGCTCTCGATAAAATAGGCGCTCTGCTCGTCACTCCAGGCGAGACTTCGCTGATAGTCAGGTACGAAGATGTCGCCTTCGCCCTCGGCCGTGTCCCGGAACTTTGAGAGCACCAGCTCCACCGAGAAATCGGTGACGATGTAGCGCGCCTCGCGCCGCACCGCCTCGACGCACTCGGCGACCTCCTCCGGATCGGCAAGTGCGGTGAATAGGTCCGCCACGATCAATCCTCCCGATTTTCCTTGCGCACGAGCATAACCGTGACACTGCGCGATACAACTGGGTGTCATCCCGGTCGGCGCCTCCCGGCTGGTACGGACCTTACCAGTTCAAGCAACGGCGCCTCGAACGAGCCATCCTTGACAACGCATTCCCAGATCTCGGCGACGCGATAGCCTGCGGATTCGAGTTGGGCTCGCTTCGCCGCGTCCCGCGCAACGTTCCGCGCGAACTTGTCCTGCCAGAATTCGGCGCGCGTTCGCGGCGTGGTCGCGAACCGACAACCCTCGTGGCGATGCCAGAAACATCCATGGACAAAGATTGCGAGGCGCCGACTTGGCAATATGATGTCGGGCGTGCCGGGTAACCCGCGCACGTTGACACGATAGCGATAGCCGGCGGCGAATAGGGCCCGCCGGACTGCAAGCTCCGCGTGCGTGTCCGTGCGCCGTACCGCACGCATCATTCGGGTGCGGACCGGGTCGACCTTTCCGTCCCCTCGAAATTCGTTCCAAACTGGTGACATCGCGTGCGATCCTCTGTCCAACGGGTCTCAGTTCGGCCAAGATAGCCGTTCGGGGGCAATGGTCGGAACACCATAGTGGGTCCGTTGCGTGAGCTTGGGGGAGGTCGCGAGGTGCAGGTCGATGCCGGCTCGGGTGGCGGATGGCGCAGCTGGTCGAAGAACGAATGGAACGATGCGCTGGTCGATGCGGTATTTCGTCGTCGTCCGGCGGGCACCATCATCCGCCGGATCGACACGACTCAGGCATGGATGGCGCGGATCGCCGGGGCCAACGAGGCCCAGGGCGGCGCCGTGCGTGCTGCGTTCCTGTCACTGTTTCGAGGATTTCATCTGTCTGCGAAGGCGTTGTTCAGCCCGGCGAGGCTTACCCGCGGCTGGACCCCCGACAGCACGCACTTGCCTTTCTTCGCCGAACTCTACCTGAGCCTCGTCGTCGCCAGCGCCGACGAGCGCACCGCCGACCTCGGTCGTTACCGTGAACGGCTCGCCGAGCTGACGGGCATCGGGTCGGGCGCCCTGATAGGCCACGAACTCCCAAATCTGTGGCGCCAGGCCGCCCTTTGGTCGACCTCGACCGCTGCCTCGGACATCGCCCGCCTAGTCCTGCCGGCGCCAGGAAACGAAGCGATCATTGGTATCGCCAAACGTCTCGCCTTTCCAGGATATCACGATCAGCAACGGCTTGCGACCTTGCTCGCGCGCACCGGCCTCGACGACCTCGCGCCGGTCACTGATCTGCTCGCGGGCCTGAGCCGCGATCTCGCGGGTTTCTCCCACCATTTCCAGGCCGAGTTCCGCGAGTTTCGCGACCGCTATCAGCGCGATCCTCTCGATGCCGCACGCACGCCCTTCTGGCAGGCGTTTCAGGAGGTTTGTTGGGCGAGGGGGGATTTCTCCACACACACGAATGGCTCGCTCGATCTTGAACTCGACCCGTCGGATCCGCACGACGCGCGGTTGACGGTGCTTGCTATCGGCACAATCCCCGCGCTCGACGACTGGATGCGGTTTGACGATCAGGCATTCCCGCAAGGTATGTGCGCGTTGACCCGCGCAGACTGTCGCGCCGGTCGGATGGTGGAGGCGTTGCAACGCGACGCGGTGCGCGATGGACCGACCGCAGTGCTCCAGGCGCGACGCCTGCGCCTCGGCCTGCGCACCGGCCTTCTCGCTTTTGCGCGCCAAGATCTTGACCGGTGGACCCTGGCCGAGCGGCTCGCAACCGGCGAGGACACCTGGTTGCTCGCGCGGCACGACGTCGCCCCGCGGCTCGGCGAGGCGCTACGCACGCGCGCCGGACACCCGCTCTACCGCGCACAATTGTCCGGCAGTCACGCGTGGAAGCTGATTGGCCCGCTGCCTGTCACCGACGCGACCCAGACTCTGCTCGCTGGACTTTCGGGCAACCGACTCTTCGACGCACGTATGCCGAGCGCGCGGATCGACTTGTCGGGTTCGGTCACACTCCCGGGCGGCGTCTACCTGCGGCGTCCGCTACTCCCGGTCGTCCGCGTTGAGCTGGCCGACAGTTGTAGCTACCACGCGATCGGCCCGGACGGGAGTTCGCTAGGCGACGGGACAATGGGCGACCGAGGAGGTTCGGTCTTCACTTTGCCCGCCGATATTGCGACGGAGGGTATCGCACAGCTCCGAATCGATGCGCACGGGACCGAAGGGCTGATCGCTTCACGGACGATCGAAGTAGTGGGGCGGTGTACTGCCGAGCGAACGGTGCCGCTGTCGCGCCCCGAACATTGGATGGTCGACGACGATTTGGGCGGCCTTGTCGCGCTCGCTCAACCGGCATCACCTGTTCAGGTCACGTCGATTGTCGCACCGCCTTGCCTACGCGTTGGAGCCTGTCCTGTCGCGCCCTCGCGCGCGATCCCCGCTGCCGACCTGTCCTCGGACCTCGTCGAGATGTTCGCGGCGATCCTATCACGCCGCCAGGTGTTACCGGCGCGGCGCGCGCTCGAACTGCTTCACGATCGACATGGCGGATCGCCGTCCCAAGGTTGGGCAATCCTCGCCACCTTGGTCGAGAACCACATGGTGCGCTTCGTGTCACCGCGGCACTGGCACGGTATCGCTTTAGCCGCGATCGCGCCTCAGGGATGGCTTGACTCTCGACGCGACGGCTGCCGGGCGCGTGTGATCGGTACTCTCGGCGAACTCCAGCGCCTTCGGCTTGCCGACGCGGCGGCGAGGGTCGGCGTTGCCGTCGTCGTGCACGTCGGCGACGATCCCGGATCAATCGGCGCCACTGAATTCGTCGCAACAGATGCCGCCACCGCCAAAGCGATCCTCGACGCAGTCGGCATCCCGGCACGACCAGCCGGGCCGACCCGTCCGATAGCGCCACTCGGCTATCTGCCATACCCGACCGCCGATTTACCGACCGGAATGCGCTCACGTTGGTGGAAGCCTGTCTACGGCATTTTTGGCGACCATCGCTGCGACGATCCCGTCACGCTCGAACTGCGGAACTTCGAGCGGCGAGGAGACTTGTTCGTGCTGACCACGCCCGACCGGACCTACGTGACCGATAGCCGTCGCTGGGGATTGCTCGCCTGGGGCATCGCGTACGACACCACCATCGGTGCCATCACAGCCGATGGCAGTGTTGCCCTGTCACGCCCGTACCTGATGCTGCCGCCATCTGTCGCTTTGGCGGCTTTGGTGCTGGGCGGGGGCATCGTGGCGCGCGGCGCCAGTGGGGGTCTCATCTACACGAGCGGCGACACACACGTGCTGGTCGACCAACTCGGCGCCTGGTGTCGCGGCAACCAGCGAGGCGCAGACACGCCGACTGACCTAGTCCGCACGCTCGCCCGCGATCCGCGCCGCCCCGACGCGGCGATCGCACTCGGTCGCCAATCGCGTGTGCTTGACGCAAGTGCAACCATCCGCACTCTGGCGACATGGTAACGAGCAGTATGGTCGGTCACGATCGGGTCCTCGCGTGCGTCGAACACGTCCACAAGGGCAACCGTGGATTCTCGCCCGAGTTTGTGCGGCTTGTGCCGGTCGCCCGGTGGAGCGATAGCTGGCTGCCCGTCGAGGACGCGCGCAAGGAGTTTCCGGACGAAGGGCTGATCTACTGGCCGCGTCCCAAGGGCCATCGGTTCGAGGATGGACAGGCTTGGATCGTTGAGATCGAGCTACGCGAGACCGGTGAGGACCATTATTGGGTTCGCGCAGGAGCGAGAGCCACCCGACCGTGGGAAGCAGTCAGCGTGCCAGGCGCCGAAGATATCGTCACGCTTCGCCGGACGCTTGCCGCCGACCATTTCCCGCTTTCGCCGTCTCCCGTCGGCCTCGCGCTGGTCACACACCCCAAGGTGGACGCGCTGTGGCTTGCACCGTTTGATGCGATACGCGACCGGCGTGGCTACGAGCACGGTTTCGCGGCCGGTTGGTCCCGCTTGCTGCACATCGACCCAACGAACTTCTTCGACATTCAGCTGGGTGGCATCGATCGTCGACTGTTCGATCCTGCGAGCCACAGGGCCGAACCGGCGGGTGCGTTCGTCGTCCAATCCGATGATCAATTGGTGGCGGGTGCCGCGCGGCGCCTGAGGCGTTGGGACAAGGAGGCGTTCGCGGCGCTCGGCATCACACAGGTTTTGGTCGAGGCCCACGCCGCCCGGCTCGCTCGTGTCGTCGACCATGACACCGCGGGCCACGATGCCGCCCATGCTGAAGCGCTGACCGAATTACTCGCGACCGCGACCCTGGCGGCAGGTGCGGCGCAAGGTCTGGCGGAGACGGTCGCGCTTCACCCCGCCGTCGCCACCGACATCGAGGCACGGGTGAGCGCCGGGATCGCCGAGCGTCGGGCTGAGCTCGAAGTCGAGTTCGAGGCGTATCGGAGTCAACTCGCAGCCGCGTCGTCGGCAGCACTTGCCGCTGAGGAAGCTCGCCTCGCAAAGCTTGGCGAGGAGCGAGCGCTAATCGAACAAGCGATCGCGACCCTGGAAGCAGAGTTCCGAAGCGCGGTCGACCGCCGGATTGCAGCAGGTCTCCCGGGCCTTGCCGACAGTCTCGTAACTCGCGTGCTGCTCCAGACCGATACGCTGGCCCCCCGCGCACGTGCGGTCGACATGGTGCCTGCTGATGCACCTGGGCCCGCCGTCACTCCACTGACTAGCACTGGTGCCGTGCGCGCCGCCCTGATGGCCCGTGCCGCTCACGATCGCGTTGACGGTGTGCTCGCGGTGGTAGCCGCCGGGCTGCTGCTCGGTCGGCGTGCGCTGATGCTGACCGGAAGCTCCGCTGCCGCGCTCGGTAGCAGCGTCGCCACGACATTGGGTGGTCCGACCATGCTCCAGGTGGCCATGTCACCTACGGTCTTCTCCCTGAGCGATTTCCTCGCGCTCCCCGTCACCATGGCCGGACAAGCGATCCCGCTCGGCGCGGCCCTGACACGCGCAGCTGAGCGTGACGAACCGGTCGTCCTGGTCCTGCACGGCGCCAATCGCGCCCCGCTCGAAGGTGCCCTCGCCGATCTCGTCGATATGCTTGAGCCGGGTGGCAGTCGTCGGTTCGCCTGGCGAGACTCCACCGGTCACGAAGCTGTCGCGCGTCTCGATGGTCGGTTGCTGGCCATCGCCACCCTCGCGCGAGGGCCGACCGCGTTCGCGATCCCGCAAGGTCTCGCCAGACGCATACCGCTCCTCGACGCCGACCGCGCGCTGTTCACCGACGACGATGCAGTGAGCGAGGCTCCCGAGGCGACGCGGATCACATCAGCATTGTTCGACTACCTCGCCGCGAAGTCTGCTCCGCCCGACGAGATCGCGCGGTGGCGTGCCGTGCTGCCGGCCGATCGCACCGCCATACTGTCACGCTATCTCGCCGTCACCACCGAAATCCTGCCCGCGTCCCTTCACGTCACAGAGACATTCGCGGCCATGTCCCTCGGCCGCAATAGGTTTGATCCGGCGAGTGTTACCGTGTTGGGGGGCGAGTGGCCTGAGGGTTTCGATGTCGCCGATTATCATCGCCGCCTCGCGGCATTGTTCGACAAGGGGGACGAGTATTGATCGACCCATTGAGCCGCTTCGAGCGGATTCGTGATCTCTACCTAACGTACCTTGAGACTGCGTTCCGTATTGGCGCCGAGCCCGTGCAGGCCGCGCGACGGAAGCTACTTGAGGATACGGACGCCTTGTGCGCCGATCCGCTCGTGGAGCCGCAACCACGCTATCGCCGCAGCGGCCTGCGAATCGACCAGCTAGCCGGTCCGGCGGGCGGGACCTGGATGCCGAGTATCGACGACGCCACCCGCGAAGCTTTCGTTCGGGTCGCTATGGCCGGCCTGTTGCCGACCACGGAGGATGCCGCGTCCGGGGAGACGATTGGGCGATTCCAGCTCTTCACTCACCAGTTGCACATGCTGCGTCGCGGGGTGGTGTCGGGCACGCCAGGCATTGTCACGTCGGGCACCGGCTCGGGGAAGACTGAATCCTTCTTGCTCCCGATCATAGCCGCGATCGTTAATGAAGCGCGGCGTTGGCCCGCAAGCCCGGAGCTCGCAGGCTGGCAACCATGGTGGAGGGCCAGCGGCGCGGCTGACTGGACAACGCTTCGCGCGACCGGCGCTCCCGATGACCTGGTTACCTTCGCGCGCGATGCCGAAGCGCGCGGCCGCCCAAAGGCGGTCCGAGCGCTGATCCTCTATCCGATGAACGCACTGGTCGAGGATCAAATGGTGCGCCTACGTCGCGCGCTGGACAGCGACGCGGTGCACGACGTGATGGACTCGGCAATCGGCGGAAACCGCATCTTTTTCGGGCGCTATACGAGCGCGACGCCGGTTACCGGATGGCTTCGTCACCCGCGATTGACCGGCCGCCGCGAACGTTCCCGTGTCGAGCGCAAGGTCCACGACCTCTATCTCGCGAGCCGCGAGGCCGAGGAAACCTGGGCTGCCGCACATGCGGAGGTTGTGCGCCAACGCGAAGCCGGCGAGGAAGTCGACGAATTTCTGCCGTTCAATTTTCCGCGACCCGCTGGCGCCGAGATGATCTCGCGCTGGGATATGCAGCGCCATGCCCCCGACTTGCTCATCACCAATACCAGCATGTTGTCGACCATGCTCGCGCGCGAACTAGACGAGTCGATCTGGCGTGACACCCGTGCCTGGTTGACCAGCGACGATGATGCCTATTTCTATCTGGTTCTCGACGAACTTCATCTGCAGCGCGGAACTGCCGGAACTGAGGTCGCTTTCCTCTTAAAGGCTTTGACCCAGCGTCTCGGCCTCGACGATACCTGCCACCGACACAAGCTCCGAGTCCTCGCGTCGAGCGCGTCGCTGCCCACCGAAGGCGCGCTGCGCGAAACGAGCATTTCCTATCTGTGGGACATGTTCGGAACCGGCGGGTTAGGGGCAGCTGGCCAGCGCGAACATTGGGCCGAGGCGATCGTCCCCGGCGAGACCGAGCCGCTCGGGCCTCTGGGGGGCGGCCCGCTCGACGCGGCGCTCGTCGCGCGGTCGATCGACGCGGCGCTGACCGGGATCGACGCCTCGCGACCGCCCGCTGCAGGCCTGACATGGTCGACGCTGTGCGATGCGCTCGGCGTCCCGCCCGGCGACACGCCAATCGTCGCGGCCGTCGTGCGGGCCGGCGAGATCATCGAGCATGGTTGCCTCGACGGCGAGGCGACCCGAGCGACCGGTCTTCCCGACATTGCCGCGGTACTGTTCGGCGCTGCGTCCGATGGGGTGCGCGCGGTGCATGCGCTCGTCCGACTGCGAGCGATCTCGGAACATTGGGAAGAGTGGTTCGGGGAGAGTTTCCCCGGCTCGGTACCGAGCTTTCGGCTCCATCTCTTCCTCCGCGCACTTGAGGGGCTATTCGCGGCGCCGATTCTCGCGAGCGGGGACAGCGTTGACGCGCGCCGCGCCGCACTCTTCGGGGACATTACGGTTGAGCGCGGTCTACGACTCGGGACGCGTCTGGTCGACGGCCGTAAGGCGCGCTACCTTGAACTGCTCTACTGCGAAGGTTGCGGTGTGTTGCTGTTCGGTGGCATCCGCGGGCTGTCGCCCGATGGAACGGGCGCGGTCGAGTTACTCCCTCACGACCCCGATCCCGAGGCCTTACCGGAGCGCGCCAAGGCACAACAGTTCGAGGCGCTTTCCTATGACGATTTCGCCGTGTTCTTGCCATGGGTCGATCGATTCGGACCGGCCTCGAATGAACGCCCTAGCTCGTCTACCGCGCACGGTGACTGGGTCGCAGCCGATCTCGACGCGTTCACCGGTTCAGTTCGCCGGCTTCCCCCAGGTTCGACGGCGACAGGGGTTGCAGGCTATCTCTACGTGTTCGGTCCTGGCACCGATAGTTGGAATCGCGATAGCGCAAAGGAAGGCACCGCAGTGCCGTGCCAATGTCCGGCCTGCGAGGAAAGTTATCACTCGCGCCCTGTGACCATGCGCACCTCACCGCTTCGAAACTTTCGAGTCGGCTTTGCCAAGACAACGCAGTTGCTCGCCAGTGAATTGCTCGCCTCGCTGAAGGAAGACGAAACCAAAAGCCGCCTAGTGAGCTTCGCGGATTCTCGGCAGGACGCCGCCGGTGCGGCTCTCGATATCGAGCGGCGGCATCACGAGGACGTGCGACGTGAGGTGCTGGTCGACGAACTTGCGCGCGTCGCACGTGAACGTCCGTCCCGTGAAACACTCGCCGCCGAGCTCGCCGACATCGATCGTCGCATTCGCGAAGACCTCGATCAGGCCGAAGCCGACGGATGTCTGCGCCGGCGCCCGATCGTCCGCGCAGCTCTCGCCGCCGGCGACGACGATTCGGTTGCGATGGTCGAGATCGTCGATCTCGTCGAATCGAGCGAACTCGTGGTCAAGCCCGCACTCGCCAGGTTGGTCACGCTAGGTATCCATCCGACCGACCCCGCCGGCGTCGCCCCAATCAACGTCGCAGACGCGTCCTTCGCCTGGGAGCAATTGTTCGATATCGACGATGCCGGCCAGGTTAGCTGGAAAACGGACCACGCATTTGCCGCCCAACTACAGGCCGCGCGCGTTCATGTCGTTACCGACCTGCGCAAGCTGGTCAACCAAACGGTATTCAATCGCAGCTACTTCGCGCTCGAGGAAGCAGGGCTGGGCTATCCGTGTCTGGCGCTTACCGGCCGCACACGTGAAGCGGTAGCGCCAGACGATGCCATGCTTCGTGTCGTCGCCGACAATTATCGCTATGAGCCGACGGAATGGGGTAGCAACACCGCCAGGGCGTGGAGGGTCTGGGGCGACCTGCCCGACAGCGCCCGACTGCGCCGATTCGCGGATGCCGCATTCGGAACCGACGCGCCGGACCGGGTCGACGCATTCCTTGAAGCGATGCGCAACCAGGGTCACCGCGACGGTTTGATCCAGGCCCTAGCCCTTCGTGTCCGCCCGGTCGGCGCCGGCCACCCATATTGGCGCTGCGACAATTGCGGCCGTGTCCACCTCCACCGCGGTGCCGAGCGTTGCACGCGTTGTCGGCGCGCGTTGCCAGCCGAAGCCGGAGGCACCGCCACCGAACTTCGTTCGCGCAACTATCTTGCCAAGCGTGTCGAAGGCGGCGTCGGCGGGATTCGCCTACGGTCCGAGGAGCTGACCGGAATGACCGCGGACCCGTCGGCGCGTCTACGGCGGTTTAAAGGCATATTGGTGCGCGACACCGATGACATCCTACCCGCCGGCGAAGTCATGACGAGCCCCACTAAACCGTCGCTCGAACGCGCCGCCCGCGTCATCGACCTTCTCTCGGTAACTACGACCATGGAGGTCGGCGTCGATATCGGCGACCTGCGCGCTGTGTTCCAGGCGAACATGCCGCCGCAACGCTTCAATTATCAGCAGCGCGTCGGCCGCGCTGGACGTCGCGGGCAGGCCTTTTCGACCGTACTCACCGTTTGCCGCAGCCGCAGTCATGACCTTCACTATTATCGTCATCCCCGCCAGATTACCGGAGATCCGCCACCGCCGCCGTTCCTCACAAAGGGATTGGCGTTGATCGGACAGCGCATGGTCCGCAAGACTTGGCTGCTCGCAGCGTTCCGCGACTTGCGTGGCCGTGTTCCAGCCGGCACGCCCTGGCCGGCTGACTTGTCGCGCCCGGACACGCACGGCGAGTTCATGCCGGTTTCCGATTATCTGAGCGGGAACTGGCGCGTGCGGATAGCCGACGCCCTAGCTCGCACCCGATCTGCCGCCGAGGCCTACGCCGCGTGGTGTGCGCTCGATTCCAATCTGGACGTCGCCGACCTGCTCGACGGCATCGATCGAGATACGATCCTGATCGGCCTCGACCGCGCCGCCGGTGATGAACTCGCCGCGCACGGGCTCGCCGAAGCGCTTGCCGAGATCGGTCTGTTCCCTATGTTCGGCATGCCGACCCGTGTTCGCAATCTCCACACGCGCCTCGTATACATGCCCGACGAGCAGCAGATCGTCGCGCGGACGATCGATCGCGACCTTGAGGTCGCGATCCAGGAGTTCGCGCCAGGCCACGAATTAGTCGAGGACAAGCGTGTTCACCGTGCGATAGGCTTTACCGGCGATCTACTCGCCGGCCATATCCGAGGCGGCATAGCTCGAATACGTGCCGCTGGCGCCGCGCTGTCCGCTCCGCTTCGCCTCGTCCAATGTCCCGTCTGCACGGCCTGGACAAACCTGGGCACCTCGACCGATCCGACGGTCGAATGCACTGCCTGTCTGGCGATCGTACCGACCGACACCGCGCGCCCCGCCTATGTCCCGGCTGGATTCACTACCGAGTTTGCGCCACGTAGCCAACGCGATACGGACACGACCTCGACCCGGGCCAACAAGACCTCGATGGCCGAAGCCCGTCCGTTCCAGGTGACTGCCGTTCCGTCGAGCAACCTTGAGATCCAGTTCGATGCCCAAGCGCGTGTCTACCGCCTCAATCGTGGCGAGTGGGACGGGACGCAATGGCTCGGTTTCAACGCCACGCCACTCGAACTAAACCTGTCGGTCACGGAGCGACGCCGTCCCTCGGGGGGGGCGCGTCACCGAGTGCGGACCTATGTCCAATCGATCCTAGTCGATCCCGCCCACCTCCCGACCACGACAAGCTTCGCCGCAATGCCTGGCCCGAGCCCAATCCAGGATTTCTTTCTCGCCGCGCCACGGGTGACGGACGCGTTGGTGATGGCCCCCGCCGAGGTGCATCCCGCGCTCGCGCTCCTGGGGGGAGTCCGGGGACCCGGCAACTCGTCGCCGACCACCATCGGCTTTCGTGCCGGCGCGCTCTCGGCGACCTTTATGTTAGTCTACGCCGCCGCGATCCGCCTCGATGTTGCGCCCGAGGAGTTTGAAGTTCTCGAACCACGCGTCGTCTCCACGCCAGATGGACGCACTCGGCCGGTGCTTCACATGTGCGACATGCTCGTGAACGGCTCGGGGCTGTGTGCTCGGCTCGTGAGCGAACCGGCAGCACCGCTTGTCCTCGACCTCGTGCGTGAGATCCTCGACGGCACCGGAGGCGGACCGCTAGCAGACCTGCGCCGCCACACACATGCCGGGTCTTGCGATCAGTCCTGCTATCGCTGCCTGTCTCGTTACGGCAACCAAGCTTACCACGGCCTGCTCGATTGGCGCCTCGGCCTAGATGTGCTTGGATTGTTGGATGAGCCCGGCTTCGCCGTCGGGCTCGATGGTCGCTTCGATACGCCCGGACTCGTCGACTGGCCGGAGCTTGCGGCACGGTATGCGCGCGACGTGTCCGAATTGCTCGGCTGCACCGAGCGCCGCACCGTTGACAACCTGGAGCTCGTCTGCGTCGCGCCTGATCGTTGGTTGGTCGTGATCCACCCCTTTTGGGATTGGGAACGGCTGTTGGTCGATCGCGCTGCTCTCACCGCCTTTGGTGACGCGAACGGTCGGTTAATCCCGGCCACGACCTTTGATCTTGCTCGGCGTCTCGTCTCGACGGTCGAACTTGCGCGACGCTGACCCGCATGGTGCTCGGACGCACACGACCCTTCCAGCCCTCGCGACTTGCGTTGGTCGCGCGATGCGCCTTGCGCTACTTGATGGAGACGGAGGCCTCGCCTCGGCCTTCACTGCCGCCGGATCTGCGCACGCTGTTCGGGCGCGCTGTACACGACATTATCGACCAAGGTGCCGCTGCAAACGGTGACGTCAGAACCGCTCTAGTCAATCACGTCGTGCAAGCGCTCCACGCGCTCGACGTTCCAGTGCCTCGCTGGGCGACGCGACACGGTCTAGCGCCGACGGATATGGTCGCGCCTTCCACACTTGCTGAATGGGTACGGTTCGCGACCTTACGCCGGGCGGAGGTATATCGCCGTAGCAGTGGCGGCACAACGCTCGCGCCGGTGCCGTTCGGCCGTGAGATCCTGCTTGAGAGTCCACGTCACGATCTCGCCGGGCGAGCCGACCGGGTCGACAATGGCGCCGGGAAGACAGTCGTCACCGACTTTAAGATCGGTAAACCTCGTCTGGCACTTGGGGACGATCACCGCGTTCAGCTGCTCGCCTACGGACTGCTTGTCGCCGAACGGGACAAGCGATCTGTCGAGCTCGTCGCGATTTCCCCGACCGAACGTCACACATTGGCGTTCGACACTGCAGCGCGCGCGGAAATCGAGGCGGTATTACGCGCGGCACGGGACCGGTTGCCACGCAACGTCGAATTGGAGCCAGAGGCGCTCGCGACGCCGGGCATGACTTGTATTGGCTGCCGCTTCCGGCTCATTTGTCCGACCTATCCACGCTGGGCCCAGCGCCATTGGCGCGATCCGAACGTAAAGACACCGCTCGATGTGTGGGGTGAGATTCGCCGAGTCGATCTGCGGAATGACCTTGCCACACTCGTCGTTGTAGCGCCCGACGGATCGCTTGCGCGCGTGAGCGGCGTGCCAATCGAGCCTGCGGCGGAATCGCCGTGGTCTGGCATGCCGGTGTGCCTCTACGGCCTTGTATCGAGCGAGCGAGCAGGGGGAGGCCATCGACCGGTCAATTTGATGGCCGTTAACCTCGCCCGCCCGATCGGATCGGCATGGGGCGCGTGGATCGATCTCATTGCCGTCGGTTGCTGACGGCCAAGAGGTGAATCTCCACACCAGAGTCAGCCCCAAAGGCCACCCGTTCGTCAACCGCATCGCCATCGATCCCGACAACG
>Ga0105248_10001453_pt1 | contig 26383 bp, 9 predicted proteins | sample KBSS34metaG_FD_81524 | JGI IMG/M metagenome (GOLD analysis project Ga0105248, IMG submission 81524) | Switchgrass rhizosphere microbial communities from Kellogg Biological Station, Michigan, USA - KBS S3-4 metaG | ecosystem: Host-associated > Plants > Roots > Rhizosphere > Soil | place... | reverse complement strand
GTCTTTGCTGTCGTCTACGTCTTTGCGGACGGCAGGATAGACAATTTCTTCTTCTACTGTGGCGTGGACAAACAACTCCATAAGAATCGTTTTTACAATTTCGCCTTGTTCTTTTTTATCATCTGTTTGGCTGAACTGAAAGAACAGGTCGTCGACTTTCTCGTGGTCCGCGTGCAGAATTTGCTGCACTTCGGCCTTCTTCTGATCCATCTTGGCTTCCGCCGGCTTACGCGTGGCTTTCATGCGCACCTCCCTGTGTGTGTTTCCACTATGGAGTGACAGGTAGGGCGGCGGAAGGTTCCAAGGGATGGCCGCTAATAAACGAAGAATTAATTGGTAGTCGTTTGGAACTCACCGGTGGCTTCGTTTGATAGTATTAGTACTACAAATTGCGTAAGGGCACATCATGGACTCATCAAAAGTTACTACACCGATTCTGCAAATGCTTCGCGGTGGCTGTGGCATGAGTGATATTTTGCAATACGCATGCCAAGCTCTAACGGAGAGTTTGAATGCCACTCGCTGCGTTGCTTGGATAGTGGTTGGAGATGGATTCGAAGCGAAGCAGGAATTTTCGGTTGATGGTAAAAATCATTTCCAGGGCGCAGTCCTCAACAGTATAGATTCAATGAATGTCGTCCTGCAATTTCTCTCCCGCTTTACGGATGAAAGCAAGATTGGCGTAATCAGCGTACCAAACATTGAGGAAGATGCTGCTATTCAAAGTACTCCCCTGACCCTTCGGCCTCGATTTGCGGCCGCTGATACGAAAGCTCGATTGCTGGGACAGTTGCGATCTCGCGGTATCTTTTCTGGCTTCATCGATATTCAACAGAGTGAGCACACCCGCGATTGGACTGAGACTGATTGTCACTTTTTTGAGGAGGTTTTGCTGACACTCTCCGTTATGGTTCAGCTAATTTTTGATGTGTGCAAGGTCGGAGCCGATTTTGAAGATTTGAATGCTATGCATAATTTGACAATCATTTTTCAAGACATCGAGAATCACAAAGATGTATGGAAGAAGGCGGCCACACTTGTGGCTTCCCACCTCGGTTTTGAGCATTCGCAAATATATCTGGAAAGCAAAGCCGACGGTACCGAAATACTTGCGCCTCAAATTGCTGGCGCAGCAGGACAATCTTTGGATTTAACTGATTCTACGAATGAAATTGTTGAGGTGTTTCGTGCGGGAAGGGGTAAAATCTGCAACCTTATAACGGATTCCGGCCAAGTATGTCCCGCTCCAGTTCAAGGAGTTATGACCAAGTCTTGGTTTGGTGATGAAATGGCGGTTCTCTTTCCTCTGAAAACTGAAGAGAAGAGTTTAGGAGTTCTGTGTCTTTGGCAGCGGCTTCCGGACAGCCCTCGCTGGATAGTTCAACAGCGCGATGTAGGTTTGACGTTTGCGCAGCTGTTTGCTGATTATGCCAAACGCAGTTCTCTCGATCGCCAATAGTCTCGGCTAACTGTCTTAACGCTTCAAACTCAAAGAAATTCTTTTACGTGCCACATCGACTGACAATACAGTCGCTTGTACCTTCTGTTGTACAACCACCACTTCCGACGGATCTTTGACAAAACGGTTCGTCAATTCGCTCACGTGGACAAGGCCATCCTGATGCACACCGATGTCTACGAAGGCGCCGAATGCTGTGACGTTTGTCACTATGCCCGGGAGTTTCATGCCTTCGGTCAGGTCGTTTATTGAATGCACGCCTTCAGCAAATTTCATTGGTTCAAGTTTCGGTCGCGGGTCGCGGCCCGGCTTTTCCAATTCTTGCATGATGTCTTGCAGTGTCGGCATACCGATCTTGTCTGAAACATACTGGTTCAAGTCGATACCCTTGCGCGCTTCGGGCTTGGCCATAAGCTCGGCTACAGACATTTTCAGATCCTTGGCCATCGTTTCCACGACCTTGTAGCTTTCCGGGTGCACCGCGCTGGAGTCCAGAGGATTTGCAGCTTCGCGGATGCGCAAAAATCCAGCGCTTTGTTCAAAAGCTTTGGGGCCGAGGCGGGCTACTTTTTTTAGTTCGGCTTTTGATTTGAACGGTCCGTTTTCCTGGCGATGTTTGACGATATTACCGGCGATGCTTTTGCCCAGGCCGGAAACATACGAGAGCAGCTGCTGGCTGGCGGTGTTCAACTCTACGCCGACCGAGTTAACGCAACTCATAACTGTGTCGTCGAGGCTGCTTTGCAATGAGGGCTGGTCTACGTCGTGCTGGTACTGCCCGACGCCGATTGATTTGGGGTCGAGCTTGACCAGTTCAGCCAGCGGATCCATCAGTCGTCGGCCGATAGAGACAGCACCGCGGACGGTGAGATCTTCGTTGGGGAATTCTTCTCGTGCTACAGCAGAGGCCGAATAGATTGACGCACCGCTTTCGTTAACCATTACTATTTGTGGTTCGGTCAAACCGTTGCCGGCCCAGTCTATGCCACGGAGGAATTCTTCGGTTTCGCGACCAGCCGTGCCGTTGCCTACGGCAATTGCCATGGCGTCATGCTTCTTGGCCAAATCTATGAGTTTCTTTTCGGCGGTTAGCTTGGATTGTTTCGCGCCTTCGCCGGAGCCCTCCATGTGAGGATAGATCACATCGTGGTGAAGGAGGTCGCCCTGTCTGCCCAGGCAGACAAGTTTGCAGCCGGTTCTAAAACCGGGGTCAAGAGCAATGATCGATTGTTCGCCCAGCGGCGGTGCCATAAGTAGTTCGCGCAGATTTTTTGCGAACACTCTTATAGCTTCGTAGTCGGCTTTCGTTTTCAGTTCGGCGCGTAGCTCTGTTTCCATCGAGGGAGCGAGTAACCTGTCATACGCGTCTTCGACTGTTATTTCTACCTGGTGCATGCAGCTGTTTTCGCCGGTACCACTGCTTGCGCCTCCGCCTTGCAGGAAGTTCTTATCCATGATGATAAGCGCTTCTTCGTCGTCCGGCTCCAGCGTAATTTTTAGAATGCCTTCGGCTTCGCCGCGGAACATGGCAAGAATTCTGTGTGATGGTGCCGAGGTTACTTTTTCGGTGCATTCAAAATAGTCTTTGAATTTTTGACCTTCCTGTTCTTTTCCTTTTACCACTTTGGAAGAGATGACGCTGGCCTTCGACCAGTAGGCTCGCAGCTGTTTGCGCGCTTCCTGATTTTCACTCATCCATTCAGCCATAATGTCGCGGGCGCCGGCCATTGCCTGGTCAATGTTTTCCACGCCTTTCTCAGCGCTGACGAAAGCCTCAGCCGCTTTTTTAACGTCTTTGATTTTGAAGTTGAATATTTCAGTGGCCAGCGGTTCAAGTCCTTTTTCGCGGGCGACGCTGGCCTTGGTTTTGCGCTTCGGTTTATAGGGAAGATAAATGTCTTCCAGATCGGTCAATGTGGTGGCAGCGTTGAGCTTGTCTCTCAATTCATCGGTCAGCAATTCGCGTTCGGTTAATGACTTGAGCATACCGTCGCGACGTTTGTCGAGTTGTGTCAGGCGCTCACGCATGTCTCGTATGTCTGTAATCTGCACTTCATCGAGCAGACCTGTCGCTTCCTTACGATATCGCGCAATAAATGGCACAGTACAGTCTTCGTCCAGGAGCGCCATGGTAGCGGCCACCTGATTGACCGAAATCTTCAGCTCCTTGGCTATTTCCTGCGCGTAGGTATTTACGGGAGTTGCTGTGCTGGTGGTCATCTCGGTGCTGTCCTTTGCTCGGGCCATTTGTCGTCACTATTATATCTGTCTATAACCAGCCGTTTGCCCTATGATGGGCATTTTGAGAAAGTTAACCCCCTGGGATGTCAGCCCATTGATGAAACCTTTGGAAAGCGTTAAGAATATGGCAATGTCCGCCATTCGTATTCACCAGTTTGGTGGTGTCGAACAGCTACATCTCGACAATGATGTACCGATGCCTGAGTGCGCGGCCCATGAAGTCCTGATTGCCAGTTATGCCGTTGCCGTCAGTCCAACTGATATTTTGGCTCGCATGGGAAAACTGGAAGATTTTTTGCATGAGCATTTGCCGATTATTCCCGGTTGGGATGTATCTGGAGTTATCGAAGCTATTGGTTCTGAAGTGACTACCTTTCGCAAAGGCGATGAAGTATTTTGTCGCCCCTGGACAGGTCGAGCCGGGACATTCGCCGACTATGTTGCGGTGCCTGCGGAACATGTTGCATTCAAACCGAAAAACATCGCACATGAGTTGGCTGCCGCCGTTCCATTGTCTTGTCAGACGGCATGGGGCGTGCTTTTTGAAACAGCAAAGCTACAGCCTGGTCAAAGAGTAGTGGTGCACGCTGCGGCCGGAGGCGTTGGAGTTTTTGCCGTGCAGTTGGCTAAGCTTCATGGTGCTTACGTTATTGGCACTGCATCAGCGCACAATCAAGATTTTGTCCGCGAGCTTGGAGCCGATGAAGTTTTGGATTACAGAAAATATGATAGTGCGCCCCAGCCCAAAGACATTGATCTGGTTTTTGATACTGTTGGCGCGTCTGTGCACGAGCTCTCCATGTCCTGGCTAAAGCCTGGTGGTATGCTGGTTTCAATTGTCCACCTGGAGCCGTCACAAGAGCTGGCTCGGAAATATAGTGTGACTGCCTGTCATGCCTTGCCCAAGCCTAGTGGCGCGCGTTTAACTGCGATTAAGGATTTGATTGAACAGGACAAACTGAAAATTATCGTACAGGAGGTTCTACCGCGCGATCAAGTGCAGCGTGCGCATGAACTTGTACAGGACGGCCATGTGCGCGGCAAGATTGTTGTTAAATGGCGCTAGCGATTAAGCCACCTAGGCATAACTGCCATCTTGATTGCGGATTGAAATTTCGCCGGCGTGCAATTCTACTTTGCCGCCGTCTTCGGTTTCCACAACGAGGGCACCACTGGCGGTGATATCGACGGCTTTGCCGCGCAATATTTGACCGCCGTTATTGCTTTCAATATTTTTGCCGATAGTCACACTGTAGCTTTTCCAGGCGCTGACTATTTCATCGACTTTGCCTGCAAGCAATGCTTGGTAGGACTTCTCCAGTTCGGCTGCCAGGGCTACGACTATTAGATTGGGGTCTACCGGTCTGCCGACGACGCGTTCCAACCATTCTATTTTCGTCTGTAGGTCTTCGGGTACATCTTCCTGGCTGAAGCGCACGTTGATGCCGATACCTATTATTAGCGATGGACCCGACATTTCGGCCAGGATGCCGCCGACTTTGCGGCCGCCTAAAACTAAATCGTTTACCCACTTCAAGCCAAGGCGTACACCGACGCTGCTTTCTATTGCTCGGGCTACGGCCGTGCCTGTGGCCAGCGTCACCAGAGGCAAGCGCGTCAGCGGAATTGTCGGCCGCAGTATGACACTAAATGCGATACCGGCATCTTGCGGGGTGACCCAGACGCGTCCTTGTCTGCCTCGGCCTGCGGTTTGCTGCCGCGCCAGCACCAAAACGCCTTCAGCCGCGCCGGCAGAGGCAAGCTCGGCGGCGCGGCTGTTGGTCGAATCTATCGTTGGCCAGAGTTCATTGGCGTGCCCGGAGGCGCGACCAATAAGCGAAGTGGCAAGCGAGGCTTCGATTACGTCTAAGGCAAGTATTTCGCCTTCGGCTGTCACTTATCTGGACCCGGTGCGCGTGGTTCTAGACTTTGTTGGCCACATTGGTGACGACTTGATTTTGTGCCGTCAAGATTTTGTGGATGGGGCACTTGTCGGCGATTACGCGCAGACCGTCGATTTGCTCGGCGGTGAGGTTGCCTTCGAAGTCGATTTCACGGACGAACTTTGTGATCTTCTGGCCGTCTACTTCGGCTTTCTCTTCGGTTACTTTGACGCTTATGCCGGTCAGCGGCCATTCTTTGCGTTTGGCGTACATTTCGACAGTGATCGCGGTGCAGGCGCCGAGTGAGCCCAAAAGCATTTCGTGGGGCGTGGCTGCGGTGTTTTTGCCGCCCAGTTCAGCCGGCACATCGGCTGTAAAGTGGTGGTCGCCGACTTTGATTTCAGTCTTGAAAGGCTCAGCGGCTTTGGCTTTTACTTCTACAACGGACATGGAATATCCTCCAGATGGGCTTCTACATTGAAAGTAACAGGATCTTGGCCGAGGACCGTGAAATATCCTGATCTATTAATATGGTTGTGACGGCCCGCCCCTGCCCGGGACGGAGCCGCCAGAGCCCCGCGCGAGGACCAAAAATGCCCAGCCCAGCCGATTCTGCCGGTTCTTCCGCGGCCTTAAATCCTGAGCTGCTCCAGCAAGTCGCATCTCATATAAAAGATTGCAAGCGCCTGGTGGTTATGACCGGCGCAGGGGTTTCAAAGGAGAGCGGCATCCCCACGTTTCGGGACAAATTGACCGGCCTCTGGGAGGGCTATGACCCGACACAACTTGCTACGCCCCAGGGATTTTTGAAGGACCCACCGCTTGTTTGGAAGTGGTACGACTGGCGGCGGAAAATCGTCAGTGAGGCTTTGCCCAATGCCGGGCACCTGGCGATCGCGCAATTGGAAGAAATGATACCTACAACTGTGGTGACGCAAAATGTAGATCGGCTGCATCACAGGGCCGGTAGTAAAAATGTATTGGAGCTGCACGGCAACATTGTCACCTTCCGTTGCTTCGAGCGAGGGCATCAAGCTCATGGCGAAGTGGAGGCCGGCCTGGAGGCGCCACCGCTCTGTCAGTGCGGATCTCTTCTGCGGCCCAACGTCGTCTGGTTTGGCGAAAATCTACAGCCGGGTGTGCTTGCCGACGCCAACAAGGCCGCAGAAGAATGCGATTTGATGCTGGTAATTGGCACTTCTGCGCTGGTGCAACCGGCGGCATCTCTTCCGTATATAGCATTGGATTCTGGTGCAAAAGTTGTGGAGATCAATCCCAATGAAACTCCTTTAAGCGACGATGCAAGTGTCTTTCTTAGCGGCGCTTCAGGAGAGGTTATGCCGCAACTGGTGAGCATCTTACATCGCTCTAACTAAGCGATATATCTGTGCGATCGTGATGCGATATTTGATCGACTGTCGATTGTAAATCGATCAGGATCGCAAATTTTATGTATTTTGTTTGATCGCGGAAGACATATAGAATGCTGCTGATCGCATTTAATGTTTATGGAAAGTGGTATCACTTTCGGTGTTCGTATATATTGTCGTAGATGCTTAACAAAGGGCTTGGCGAGTCACTGGCTGAGCGATTCGACTGTTTCGCCGAGGTACTTGTGGAGGGGTATTGTTTTGTTTTTTTGCAAATGATACTTTCTACCCATGCGAATCGACTGAAGGAGAACTATCGCAAATTTAACTGAATGTCCTGCAAAACAGGATTCAGTCCGCAAGCTCCTTTCCGTTCAGTTCATCCAAGACAAACGACTATCTCTACAGCGCTGAAAGTGAAATTTCGGTTGCGTCAGAGACAGTGAAACTTCGCGTTTACTTTTGTTTTTCATGAGCTGAACTGGGAGCCCGAGGGATTGATTCGGTGGGGGAAGAATGGTGCAAATCCATCGCTGTCCCGCAACTGTAAATGGAAGTCTAAATCCATAGCCAGACTACCCACCAGGACATTTCAGACGCCTCCCCGCGGATAGGGAGGGTACGTCAGATGGTACGGCAATATTTGCTTGGCACCCTCGGACACCCTCATGGTTGAGACCACCTTGAGGGTTTTGTTTTCGGAATCATCGGCCACGAGCCAGGAGTAAATGTAAAAATGAGTCAGGTCCTCGCCACTACACACCAAGTAACCGATGCAGCTTCGTTTGGTTTGAACGAAACGACTGTCAGCCAATTTACGCTTTACAAAGTGCTGCGACGCAACGGTAATGTGGTCGAGCTTGACCCGTCCAAGATTGCTGTCGCTATGACTAAAGCATTTTTGGCCGTCGAAGGATCGCATGGTTCGGACAGCTCCAAAGTGCGCGATATTGTCTCCAAGCTTACCGGCCAGGTTGTTGAAACCTTGATGCGTCGTTTGCCGGAAGGCGGTGTCCTGCACATCGAACACATTCAGGACCAGGTCGAGCTTGCTCTCATGCGCACCGGCGAGCAAGAAGTCGCTCGTCGCTATGTGCTTTATCGTGAATCGAGAAGCCAGCAAAGAAAAGAAGAAGAATCGAAGTCCGAAGCTGGTGTAATAAAACCTGCCCTCGCCGGCCCGACCGTGTTGCGTCTCGACGGTAGCACCGTGCCGCTGAGCAAGTTGGGTCTGGAAGCTGTCATTGAAGAAGCCTGCGCCGGCCTCAGTCCGGTCGAGCCCGCCAAAATTCTCGAGTCGACTGTCACCAGTCTTTATGAAGGCGTGCCCGAAGCCGAAGTAATCCGTTCGACAATCATGAGCGCCCGCGCTTTAATCGAACAAGATCCTGCCTACAGTTTTGCCACCGCGCATTTGCTTTTGCACCAGGTGCGTTTGGAAGTGCTGGGTGAATCCGTCTCGCAAGCGGCGATGAAAGATCGCTATGCAGTCTATTTCCCTGAGTACATCAAGAAAGGCATAGACGCAGGTTTGCTCGATGCCAAACTCGGTACCTACGATCTCAAGCAAATTGGTGCCGCTCTTAAATCTGAGCGCGACCTGAAATTTGAATATCTTGGTTTGCAGACTCTGGTCGATCGCTATTTGCTTCACACTGATGGTAAAAGATTCGAACTGCCCCAGGCATTCTGGATGCGTGTGGCAATGGGATTGGCTATGGGTGAAGTCGAACGCGAAGCTAAAGCGATTGAGTTCTACAACTTGCTCTCCAGCTTTGACTTTGTTTCTTCCACACCGACATTGTTTAACTCCGGCACACACCGCCCGCAACTTTCTTCTTGCTTCCTGACCACAGTCTCCGATGACCTTGGTTCTATATATGATGCGATGAAAGAAAACGCTTTGCTCTCCAAGTTTAGCGGCGGCCTCGGCAACGACTGGACACCGGTACGCGCTCTCGGCGCACACATCGCCGGCACCAACGGCAAGAGCCAGGGCGTCGTGCCCTTCTTGAAAGTCGTCAACGACACAGCCGTCGCCGTCAATCAAGGCGGCAAACGCAAAGGCGCAGTCTGCTGCTATCTGGAAACATGGCACCTGGACATCGAAGAGTTTCTTGAACTGCGCAAAAACACCGGCGACGATCGCCGCCGCACCCATGATATGAACAGCGCCAACTGGATCCCAGATTTGTTCATGCAGCGCGTTTTGGAAAATGGCCAATGGACCCTGTTCAGCCCGGATGAAACCCCCGACCTGCACAACCTCTACGGCAGCAAATTCAAAGAAGCCTATGAAGGCTATGAGAAGAAAGCCGATCTCGGACAGCTCAAAATCTTCAAGCGCATACCCGCTATCTCGCTCTGGAGAAAAATGCTCTCCATGTTGTTTGAGACCGGACATCCATGGATTACATTCAAAGATCCTTGCAACCTGAGATCGCCTCAGCAGCATGTTGGTGTTGTACACAGCTCCAACCTCTGCACCGAAATCACACTCAACACCTCCGATACCGAGACCGCCGTTTGCAATCTTGGCTCAATCAACCTCGTGGCCCACGTCAAAGATGGTGCTCTCGACCTCGATAAGTTGGGCAAGACCTGCAAAACCGCCATGCGCATGCTCGATAACGTCATCGACATCAACTATTACAGTGTGCCTAAAGCTCGTCAGTCCAACTTGCGCCACCGTCCTGTCGGACTTGGTGTCATGGGCTTCCAGGACACTCTGCTCAAACTGCGCATTCCCTACTCGTCCACTCAAGCTGTTGAATTTGCCGACTACTGTCAGGAAGCCGTTAGCTACCACGCAATATTGGCCAGCTCCGAGCTCGCTAAAGAACGCGGGTGCTATGCGACCTTCAAGGGCTCGCTCTGGGATCGCGGTATCTTGCCCCAGGACAGTTTGGAAATCTTGGCTGAGTCACGCGGCGGCAAACTCGATGTAGTGCGCGGTGGCAGTCTCGATTGGACGCCTGTGCGTGAAAGCATCAAGACTCACGGTATGCGCAACAGCAATTGCCTGGCTATCGCTCCTACTGCCACCATCTCCAATATCATCGGCGTGAGCCAGTCTATTGAGCCGACTTTCCAAAATCTCTTTGTTAAGTCCAATCTTTCCGGTGAATTCACCGTAGTCAATGACTATCTGGTGCGCGACCTGAAAGAACTCGGTCTCTGGGACGAAGTTATGGTGCATGACCTCAAGTACTTTGATGGTTCGGTGCAACCGATCGAGCGCATTCCCGATGAGCTGAAAGTGCTTTACGCTACAGCTTTTGAAGTTGATGCAAAATGGCTCGTGGAAGCAGCTTCACGTCGCCAGAAATGGATCGACCAGGCACAGAGTCTTAACCTCTATATGGCTGAAGCCAGCGGTAAAAAGCTGGACGAAACATACAAGATGGCCTGGACCAAAGGTCTCAAAACGACCTATTACCTGCGGACCCTTTCGGCTACCAATACTGAAAAATCCACCACCACAATTGGCGTGTTGAATAAAGTATCTTCCGGTGCCGCTGCCGCCCCTCTGGCTGTGCCTCAGACAGCATTGCCTAAGGCCTGCGCCATCGACGAACCCGATTGCGAAGCTTGCCAGTAATTACACGTAACTAGACTAAAACTCACCTCACAAAAACTAGATTAGGAAACAAAACATGCTCAGTTTTGATGACATCCCCGTACCTACACCTCAAGGACAAGCGCAAAATTCGACACAGACTGCAGTGACCGGTGCCGCTCAGGCTCAGGGCGCTGTGGCTGCGACTGCATCTAGTCCTGCGACGATGGACTTCAGTCCTGCCGCCGGCGGTACAGCAATATCGTCCGTGTCGGTGGTGCCCGCAGGTGGTGCTACAGGGATTGAAAACATCGAAGTGACTTCTCATCGCATCAAAGTTGACGAGAAGAAAATCATTAACTGCCGTGCCGACGTAAACCAGCTTGTTCCCTTCAAATACGAATGGGCCTGGCAGAAGTATCTAGACGCATGCGCTAACCACTGGATGCCGCAAGAAATCAGCATGAGCCGCGACATCGCTTTGTGGAAAGACCCTAATGGTTTGACCGATGACGAGCGCATGATTATCAAACGTAATCTTGGCTTTTTCTCGACGGCCGATTCGCTGGTCGCGAATAATCTCGTGCTGGCCATTTACCGTCACGTCACCAATCCCGAATGCCGCCAGTATCTCCTGCGTCAAGCTTTTGAAGAAGCCATCCACACCCATGCCTATCAGTATGTAGTGGAAAGCCTTGGTCTGGACGAAGGCGAAATCTTCAACATGTACCGCGAAGTGCCATCTATTCACAAGAAGGATGTCTTCCAGTTGCAGTTTACGCAGGAGTTGGCCGATCCCAATTTCCACACAGGCACCGTCGCCACCGACAAGCGCTTCCTGCGCAACCTGATTGGTTATTACATCATCATGGAAGGCCTCTTCTTCTATGTCGGCTTTGTACAGATGCTTAGCTTCGGTCGTCAAAATAAAATGACCGGTGCTTCTGAGCAATTCCAATACATCATGCGCGACGAGTCGATGCACCTGAACTTTGGTGTCGATATGATCAATGCCATCAAGGCAGAAAATCCGCACCTCTGGACAGCAGAGTTTCAGGAAGAGATCATCGAACTAATCAATGAAGGCGTTGCTCTCGAGTATTCGTATGCTGAAGATACTATGCCTCGCGGCGTGCTCGGTCTCAATGCCCAGATGTTCTCCGAATATCTGCGCTTCGTAGCCAACCGCCGTTGCAAGCAGATTGGCCTGGCTGAAATCTATGCCGGCGCCAAGAATCCATTCCCATGGATGAGCGAAATGATTGACCTCAAGAAAGAGAAGAATTTCTTTGAGACCAGAGTGATCGACTATCAAGTCGGTGGAGCGCTCAACTGGGACTAGGTTTTGTTGGACTGCACCATATGCGGTGCAACAAAGGAATCCCGGAAACCCGGAATCTTTGTTGGAAACGGAATCTCGGAATCCCGGAAACATTGGAATCACTGGTATCAATATTTGGAATCAAATATCTGGAATCAATGATCTGGAAACCCAAAGGTAACTAAGGCATCACTCAGGTATCCCGTGCATAACCAAAAGTAGAAATACTTCGGTAGCACATCACACAGAAAAGACCGGCCGGTTTGCAAGTGACTGGCCGGCTTTTTCTTGGCAATTGAATCAATACCTGACAAAATGCTAATATTTCACACTCTGGCGATTAGCCCGTGGGGCTCATTTGCATCCGTTGCAAAGAGTATGTTGCGTCAAGCTTTTAGGACTGTGTGAAATGAAAAAATCGAGTACCGGTAATCTTTCAAAGCGCGCTCTGAAGCTGGTTTCGACTAGTTTTAATCTGGCTTTGTTTGCCTCCTGTGGTCAGGCTCTGGCTCACGGTGGACCGCAGCCCGGGCCTCAACCAGGACTGCTACCTGGGCAGCATGTTCAGAGTTGGGCCGCACACGGTCCTGTCGGTTTTGCCACTTCTTTTGCCAGTACTGTGCCGCTCACGCCCAATGCGACAGTCACACCCTTTGTCCATCAGATGCACAGCCAATTTCAGTCCGCGACTCATGCGCCCGCCTTGCAGACCACACTTTTCCGCAATCATCTTATTCAACTTCAGCCGTCGTCCATTTCCTCGACAGGCTCGCCCGTTGAACTCGACCTTACATCGGCGTCTGCCACTGTTCGCTTGCAACCAGGCATCATCAGTCAGGGGTCTGAAGTAAGTGTGTCGCTGGATGGCATCAAAACTACTTTTCATACCGGTGACATGGTCACCCCCGGAGAGCTTGTAGCTATCTATCAGTCGCAAGGTTATGGCGGACAAAAGATAATTCTCGATAGTCAGGGCCGCGCTGATGGCGGCAGTTTTTCTCTAAATAGCGTGCTCGCTCCCACCCGCCAGGTCCAGGTGAGCGGCATTGTTGTGCCGCAAAATGTGTCGGCATTTGACTACGTTTCAGGTAAATCCAATTTGTCTCTCTCTGGAGACTTGCTAAATTACGGCTCTATTATCGACATCACGCGCGGTGGGCAACAAGCAACTGCGAATATCTCGGCATTGAATATCGTCAATGAGAGCGGTGGTTTAATTTCAACAGTTGGACGTCACGGCGACGCAGGCGTCGTTGATCTCAATCTTAGCGCTATGCGCGATTTTACAAACATGGGCACAATAAGCAGCTCCGGTGCCCTCAATATTTCTGCCGGGCATAACTTGGTTAACGGAGTTGCCGTTAGTGGTGGCACTGGCGGTGCTGCAGTGGCATCGATAACTGCTGTAGGCAGTGTTAATTTGCAGGCACCTAACATCGTCAACTCTGGCTCAATTTCATCGACCAGCGGTGATATCACTCTTGGCACCGCGGCTGGCAGTCAAAATCTGCAGGTAGACAATACTCAAGGAGTTATCAGCGCGCTTACAGGCAATATCAATATTAGGGACGCAGGTTTTAACGGTAGTGGCAATGCACATGTATTTGGCGGCGATTTACTCTCGCAAAATTTAAATTTGAACTCGGGTGAGGGCACAATCAATGTCGATGTGCACGACCTGACCGGTGCTGTCGTTTCTAGCGGCAATGCCGTCCACGTAAATGTCAGCACCAGCAATCTTGTATTGGGTGCTCAGAAGCTAACGGGTGACCCTACTTACTACAATGATGCCGGCGATATAACAATCACTGCGCCCATAGATGTGTCTGAGGATCTGGCGATAGTCGCCAGCGGCAATATACTTGCTACCAGTGGTTTGACCCACATAAACGCAATTGATGGAACGGGTCAGGGCAAGAATATTTCACTCATCGCCGGAGCTACGATAACCACCACCGACACAAATTCGACATCTACGATTCCAGGCAACAAGGCCGCTGCCGACGTGCAGGTCAGTTTCACGGGTAATCCTGGTGGCGCAGCAATCGATCTCAGTGGTGCCGACCCTAACCTATCCATAAGCAGTGCTTCCAATACCGGCAATAAAAATGGTGGCAATGTATTGATTGCTGCCTTCGGATCAGCAGGAGGTATAAACCTTCCTTCATCGAGCAACATTGACGCTTCAGGAAACGGCACTGGTACTGGTGGTGACGTAACCATTTGCAGCGGCCGGGTGGGTACTGTAAATGGACTGTTGTTGGGTTCTATATCGCATGGCCTCTCGGCCGGCGCAGGCAACGTTATTATCGCTGATCGCAATCCCGGCATAATCGGAACTCCAACCTTTGCGCCGGACGGATCCCTCAAAAACGGCTCTTTCTTTGTCGACTATTCCGGTCCGTCTACTGCCGCTGGAATCAAAATCTCCGGACCGGTTTTTGCTTCTGGTGCTGTAACTATTTCCGGAGGGGCTACTCTTAACGCCGGAAGTACAGTGGTTCTTGGAGGCGACGTCGTTGCCAATAATATTTCTGTTGTGACCGGCACCGACCTGACAATAAATGGCTCGCTTTTGGCGCCTGGTGGCATTCTGCTCGCCTCCGGACATGATATTGCCACAGGCGTCGCTGGTACTACCATAAGCAGCCAGGCAAAAAGTGGCACCGCCGGCAATATAATGATTCTCGCTGGCATGAATGTTACTCAAGATGCAACCCAGGTCAGCTTTGATATTAACATCGGCGGTAAGATCGATTTCAGCAAGGGTCTGGGGTCGCTCTCTTCCAGTAATACTGGTAGTGGTGCCGGCGGAAATATTACTCTTGTGGCCGCCAGCGACTTGTCGAACAAGACTGGGACCATTGACCTTGGTAATACTCCTTTAGTAACCACAGGTGGTGCGGCGGGAGGCGCTAACGGCAGCGTTACTCTGGTTTCCGCATACAATGATTCCCCCTCTCCTGCTGGTGGCATTAATATTCCGAACGGTATTGATGTTACCGGTGGCCAATCCGGCACAGGTAATATTTCTCAGTCCTATTCACAGCCCCTTAGCTCAGCGCCCGTAGTCGTTTCCCGTGCCGGCGTCTCGATTGTTTCAGGAACCTTTTTTGATGGCAATGGCAGAGGTGGGCAGGGCACAACATTCGGTACTCTCGGTCCACTTAAGATGGATGGAGGTGACTATTATCTTGCGCAAGCGAGCACAATAAATGTGACCGGTCCGCTAGTGACAGGTACTATCGGCAACTTGACCTTGTTTAGCAATGGTTTTCAGCAGGTGATCATTTCGGCCGATATTTCGGCCAACTCAATTGCATTGATTTCCTATGGGAACATAGTTTTCAATAATAAGGTCGCTGTTGCAGCACCTGGTGGTTTGACTATGATCTCTGCCGGAAATATTTCCACAAGCAATGCAGCCGGTACTACTTTCAGCACAGATTCCGCCACCACGGCTGCTGGTGACATCACAGCCATAGCCGGAGCTAATTTTGTCTACAGTGGAAACGCTGCAACAATTTTTGGATCTATCAATGGCAGCATCGATTTTGCAACAACACCAATTGCCGGCCTCAGCGCGACGAGTACCGCCAGTCGTGGTGGAAATATTACTTTGGTGGCTCTGTCAAATTTGTCTTCTTCGCCGGTTCAGGGCAATGTGTTTTTACCGACTGCGTTAACAGTCACCACTTCAGGATCGGGCACCGTGAACGGTGACTTTACAGCTGTCGGCTCGCAAAACTCGGGCAGTGGCTTTGCTGCTACTGCCATCAAGATTGGCAATGTCGATGTCACTAATGGTGGTCTGAATTTTATAGGTGGCAAGATCTCGCTGGTTGCCGGTGTCCCTGATTTTACAACTGCGATCAAGGTAAACACTCTTTCAGGAGTCGTGACCGGTAATTTTGCTTCTACCGTGCCGAATTCGACAATCAGCGATATCGTAGCCGGGAATCTAATAGCGCCGACTATTTTTGTGAACAGTAGCCAAAACGTGCAGCTGGGGAATTTAAACGCATCACCTCCTTTTGCTGGAAGCATCGGCGGTGGTTCAGTAACAGTGCTGACGCATGGAACCCAGCAACTCGTCATTGGCGCACCTACCGGCAAAAACTTTACTGGGACTATCAGTGCCAGCGGAGGATTTACTTCTGGCGCAAGAGGTTCCGTCACCCTGGCGAATTTCGATGACGCAGGAACTGGCAATGGTGGCATTCAGATCAGTACCACAGCCATCGCTCAAACCGGTCATGGTGGCGGTAAGCTTGATTTAACAGCTGGGTCTGCCTCAGGCGATATTATTGATCTTACTGATTATTCGACTATAAATTTCAATGCTGACGTGACCAATCCATCAACTGCTGGGAACGTCAGTTTGAAGGGCTACGATGTTGTCTGGACAGGTAAGGGAACTACTAAACTGTCCATTTCAGCTGACGGTACATTTTTATCGACAGGGCCAGGCGGTATAGTTTACGAAGTCGCCAACAATGCAAAACTCAGTTTAGATTCGACCAGTCAAATAATGCTCAGTGCAAAGGGTTTTGGAACGACCAGCTCCGGCAACATAACTGTCGAGAGTGGTGGCAGCATTGTTTATGATCCAACGTCGTCTGCAATCAACATTACGCCCGGAGCGAGCAGTGGTGTCGGCACTCTCAAAATTATGGCCGGATTTTTCCAAGATCAGGCGATAGGTGCTGGCAACTCAACTCTGCTGGTCTCTGGTCCTATCGATCTCTCCGCCACTGCAGCTGCGAGCCAGAGCGGCAGCGTTGTATTTGGATCAAATAGTGCCACAGTATTCAACGTCGGTGCCCTGAAGAGTAATACCAACGGTGTACTTGGAACAATTACAGTCGGGGGTGGCACTCACAATGGCGATATCACCATTGTCAATGCTGCCGGCGGCGTAACAAATGTCGTGCCCTTTACGATCGTGAACAATGTAACCATGATCTCTGGCGGCGCTGGTTCGGTAATTGTTGCCGCACCTACAGGCAGTCTGCAAACTCAGACCATTACTTTGCATGCCGACGGCACAGGTAACATCCTTCAATCCAGCAGCAAGAGTACTATTGCCGCCGGTACCGTAGACCTTTTCTCCGCGGGGGGCAGCATCGGAAGCACTACCGCGCTTGTCGTCAGCACCTCGAATTTGACAGCGAATGCCGGTATCAATTCGAACATTACGCTTGATCCAACAATTGCGGGTCTGACGCTTGGTGCATCGTCAGCCCAGGGCGGTAAATTTACGCTTAACGCACCGAACGCCGACGTCAAAGCGAATTCAATTAGTGCCATAACCGCGATTACAGTAACCGCGAAGAGCTTGGACGCTAGCGGCGCTTTCGTAGCCACTGACCCGACCGGCGTTATCTCCATAGTTGCAAAATCTGGCGATATTACCGGCAGCGGCGCCAATGATTTCAGCGCAGGTAAGTCCGTCACACTTACCGCTTCAAAAGGCCTCATCAATATCGGCAGTGTCGGCAATACCCTGAAAGCCGGTACCACCACAGCTACTTTAAGTGCGCTGAGCGGTATTACCTTGAACGGCACTGTTGGTGTGACTAAGGCATTTACTGCCAAGACGACATCGACCACATCCGGTACGGGCAGTATTGTCTTCAAGGGTGCAGTGACGGCTATCGACGCAGCGGGAACAGTTGCCATCACATCCGGTGGCGGGGACATTACAGTCGATAAAACCAGCGACATCAGTGCAGGCAAGTCCGTTGTGCTGACGGCAACCAAAGGTGCTGTCTCGATTGGCTCTGCCGGCTTTGGCAAGAGCACCGGTACGATCACTATAAGCGCACTTAAAGGCATCACCAGCAATGGCGATATCCAGGCCGTACTGACGACAACGCTCAAGACTACCAGTAAGGCTGTGGGTGACGGTAACATAATTCTAGGTGGTAGCCTCGTAGCTACCGATACCTCCAAGGGCGTGGTCGCTGTAACCGCTAGTGGTGCCACAGGCATAACCAGTGCACTTGGTTCGGATATAAGTGGCGGTAAGTCGGTGACGCTCACCGCCACTAATGGCAGTGTCTCGTTTGATTCTATTGGCAGTTCACTAACCGGAGCTGTCGTTTTAACTGCTCTCAATAACATTACTTCGACAGGTGGTGTCACTGCCAATACTTCTCTCACGGCCAAGGCGACATCGACTACCGTTGGGGCCATAACCTTCGGAGGCGATCTCGTTGTCGGTTCGATGACGGGGCCGACTGGCACTATTGCTCTGACTGCCGCAGGCGGTGACGTGAAGATGGCAGGCGGTGCGACGAGCAAAATACTTGCCGGTAAGTCTGTTGCTATAACCGCAACAAAAGGTGCAATTTCTGTCGGCACTATTGGTTCAAAGCTCAATCCTCAAACAATCGCACTTACAGCCGCCACCAAAATTGAGACGTTCAATAATTTAGTGGCTAGTAAAACAGTGACACTGAAAACCACCAATGCCACAGGAACCAATGGAGATATCTTTGTACACGGTGATATCCTGGCTTATTCGGCTACCTCTGGTGCAGTAACGCTCACGTCTTCGAGCATTGTTCCGACAGTTGGCGTTCACGGAATCGTGGTCGATGCCACTGCGGATATCAGTGCATGTAAAACAGTGACATTGACTGCGGCGAAGGGTTCTATTGTGACCGGCAAAATCGGTCAAATTACCGCCACTCAAAAAGTGGGGATGTCGGCACTCGGCACAGTCAAAAATAGCGGCATCGTGCAGGGAACAGTGTCAGTTAGCGAAACTGTTACTGGTGCAGGCGGTTTGATTTTGGCCAATGCGGATATCTTAGCTGCACCAACCGGGCCGGCGACAACCGGGGCTCTTGTTCTCACCGCCAAAAATGGCTCCATCGACACGACCGGCTTTGACATAAGCGCCGGTAAATCAATTGTCGTTACCTCCACGACTGGCGGAATAATTCTGGGCAGTGTCGGCAAGACTAATGCGCCGACGACAGTATCAGCCAAGGCTGTGACAACTATAAAAACCAACGATGTAATCAACGCGGTTACATCAGTCACGCTTGCTTCATCCTCGAAGGCGGGGACCGACGGCATCACGATAAATGGCAATATCAATACAACCGCCGGCTTTATCAGTGTCATAAGCGCAGGTGGCAAGTTGACTGTGGGCAACGGTGCCAATATTTTGGCCTCGTCGTCAGGCAAAACCAAGGCGACTATCTTGTTGCAAGACAGCAATTTGACTTCCGGTGTCATCGCCCTGGGTAACGGCACTATCAAAACTTCCGGTACTGCCGGCAGTGACGTCAAAATTTCAGTCGGGACCCCGCCGGCCAAAGGTGTCAATCCTATTTCAGTATCAGGAGCTCCAATCGCAGGACTTACTGTTGTCGTTGCCACCACCGGAACTGTATTTCTTGGTCCGACAAATGTTCTGGCTCCCACCTCGGCAAAAGTTACGCTCAAAGGTGCTAACGTGATTTTCAGCGCACCGGCAACGCGGATCGGGTCAATCATATTAAATGGTACCCAGGTCGAAGCTGATCCACCTGCTATATTGGCGGCTCCCGCTGTATCCGCTCACACATCGATTGTTCAGGCGGCATCTCGTAACGTCGTCGTTTCGGACATTGCCACTCCAGCGCAGAACCAGAATGCATTGATGACACCTAGCGCTAGTGCCAACGCACCTGATCTTGCTGCCATCACAATGCTCTCCAGCCTGACCGGTCTATCCAATGCTCAAGGACTGGCCGTCGCATCTGGTGCTGGATTCGGATTTGCTGCTGGCTCTGGTTCTGGCTCTGCGCGCACTCTGTATGGCGGCATCTCCGATACTCGTCGCTGGATTAGTGCCACTGAAATAGCCGGTGGTGAAATACCGGTAACCGTCCTGACCAATAAGTGGCAACTGAATCTGGATAAAGGATCAGTCCTGGCAATGCCAACAACAGACAGTGTCTTGCACACACCTGCCGGTGATGTCTTTGTTGCTAAAGGTTCGCTGGCGCTGGTGATGGCACTTGATGGTGGCGTTGCTGTCTACAACCTGCATGACACACGAAAGGATGCTGTGACCATCACCAGCGGTGCGCGTAAGGTTGCGCTACAGCCTGGCACGAGTGCGGTAATAGTACCTTCGCATGTCACAGCGTTTGAACATGTGAATCCTGCGCAACTGGTTTCGTACCGCCGCATTGTGGAGCACGAATTCGGCAGTGGCTTGAAAGCTTACAGATCAGAGTTTGCTATTCAAACAGCGATACATGCGGTCAGACCACTCAAAGCACTGGTGGTATCTGGTGACAAGAGCACCAGCCGCATCGCTACTCAATTTTTGAAAACGCTAACTATTTTAATGCAGTTGCAAGCCGGCGGCGAAAAATTCAATCAGTTTATGCGCCCGCAAATGACTGCCTGGAAATAGCCTTTTTTTTTCGCTGGATCGACTGTTGCTTAATGAAAACAAGCCTCTCCGGGTGCTAACATCCGGTTTGTGGCTCTGGCTGGAACTATCCGGCCGAATATTTTTTAGGAATTAAGTGACATATGAACACTGCTGGCTCCGGAAACCACCGTCTTTTGGGTCGTACCGCGTTTTCGGCGGGACTAAATCTAGCGCTCTTTGCAGCTTGCGCCCCGGCTCTTGCCAACGGGCCATTTAATCAGCATGGTCAATGGAGCCACGCATCGGCTCAAAGTGGCGGCCCATCGCCGACAACTTTTGGCGGTGCCGGCCAGTTGCCTACTAATTTAGTTCACCCCCATGCTGTATCCAGCACGGTAGCGACGAGCCTTTCCTTAAATACCGCCGGGCAGAGCCAATTGCCGGTGCATGCTTTTAACCCAGGGCACCTGACCAATTTTCACAATAATCTGGTAAGGCCTACGTTTCAGAATATTTCTCAGGCTCCCTTACAAGTTTCCGGCGCTGCTGCGACTGGTTCAGATCAAGTTGTACGCCTCGACCTTACCTCGTCTACCGCGTCTGTGGTACTTGATCCAAGCGTACTAAAAGGCGGAGCCTCGGCGACAATTTCGCTGGATGGTGTCAAAACGACTTTCCATACTGGCGACACTGTTACTCCCGCCGAGCTGGTAGCTATCTATCAATCTCAGGGCTATGGCGGACAAAAGATTTTGCTCGATAGTCAGGGGCGAGCCGATGGCGGTACTTTCTCGCTCAACTCGGTGCTTTCTGGCACCGCTCCCATACATGTGAGCGACGTTGTTGTACCTCAAAATGTACGCGCCTTCGATTATGTTTCGAGCAAATCTAATATCACCATATCCGGTGACTTGCTCAACTATGGCTCGATCGTTGATATCACCCGCGGAAATGCAACCGCTAATATTTCGGCGACAAATATCGTAAATGAAGCTGGTGGATTAATCACAACTGTCGGTCGCCATGCCGGTGTTGTTGATCTTAATTTGAACGCCGCCAACGATTTCACGAACCAGGGCACGATCACAAGTTCCGGCGGGTTGAATATTTCAGCTGGTGGCAGCATCAGAAACGTCGGCGCCGTAGGCGGTGCCGCTCCAGTGATTTCCGCTGTAAATAATATTTCTCTTCAATCAACCAATATCGTCAATAGTGGTGTCATTTCGTCCAGTGCAGGCAATGTCAATTTCGGCACTAGCGGCTCTGGCCAGGACATGACCATCAATAACGTTGGTGGCACCATAAGCGCTCTTACCGGAGCGATAAACGTTAGAGATGCCGGTTATACAGGTGCCGGCAATGTCAATCTCAACGGTGGTGATCTGCTGTCCAAACAGGTCAATCTTTTCTCCGGTGGCGGCACTGTCAATGTTGACGTCAAGCAATTGACAGGAGAGGTTGAATCTTCAGGCAATGCCGTACACGTACAGGCCAGTACCGAAAATTTAGTGCTGGGTAAGCAATGCTTGACTGGTGACCCGACCTTTTATAATCCAATCGGCAACATCATTTTGAACGGTGATATAACAGCAGCTGAAGACTTAACCATTATCGCTGCCGGCGACATTATTGCCACTAATACTCCGAAAAATTTCGCTGCCCCTGGATTTAACATCACTTTAATTGCAGGCGCTGCTGTCAGTGGTGCCGGTGGTGACAGCACAACAGGCATTCCTACGCCTGGTACAAAAGCCACTGGAGATGTCACTGTCACCGGTGCCTCGTCGATAGGCGGCAATATAGATCTTACTGCCGCCACATCTCTGGTGGAATTGACGACTTATAAGGGCGGCGCTACCCCAGGAGGAAATATAACTCTTGCCGCTTTTGGTTCTGGCACTTTCAATGGCAAGGTGCTCTTGCCGGTAAATCTGATCGTCGATGCTTCGGCGGTTGACCCTGCCAATGCCGGCAATGTCACGATATTGGCCGGAGCAAAATCGAGTGGTCCTGCTATCGCGGTTGGAACTGTTGTGGGACTGGCCAATGCAAATGCCGGCGCCAAAAATCTCTTGATAGCTAATGTGCAGCCCACCGTAGGTAGTGCTCCTCTGGTGTTCAATACAAATGGTTCCATTAAGAGTGGTTCGCTGACACCTGACTATGACAATGTCGGTCTGGGCTCAGTCGACGTGGGAAGCTACTCAGCTACGACCGATGTTCGTTTGCTGGCTGGAGAAAATCTCACGTTCGGTGGTCAAGGCGCATCTGCTGGAGGCAATACATTACTCTCGGCCCACCGCGATATTGTTGGGCTTAATAATGTTTTTGGGACCAATATCGCAATGGTCAGCGGCAGAGCAACGAATGTCAACAATACTGCAATCGTTACACTCAGCAGCAGTGCGGCCGGTAATATCACCATTGTCGGCGGAGCTGCGTTTACGGATACTTTCGCCGCGGCCGTTATTTCCGGCGCGTCCGGCATAGCAAATTCAAAAGTAGACGTCAGCAACGCAACGCTGCTTGCGTCCTCCAGCGGTGGAAATGCCGGCAATATTACCGTTGCGTCTCTGACTAACGCTCCGTCAGCGCTTTTAACTGGTGGCCTGCAAGCAAACGCTGATGCCGGCGCAGCAAAGGCCGTGCAAGGGCAAATAGTATTTGTCACGGCCGAGCAGGGCGCAACGACCAATTTTGGCACCACCGTAGTTTCTGCAACTGGTGGCGCTGCGGGAACAGGTGGCGTTGCTTATTCCGCAACAGGATTCAATACTGCCGGCGGTAATGTCACTCTGGGTACCGACGGCACGAGCAGCAGTAATTTTCTCGGCGGCGTGGCGGCTACAGGTTCTGCTATTACCTACAATCTGCCCAGTCTCAATCTCGGCAATTTGACCATTGTGCAGGGTAGTCTATACACCATCAGCTCGCCCACTTTTGCCACTGGAAAAGTCAATGCTCTGACGATTGATGCCGGTGGCATTATTGTCAACGACAATATCAGCGCCAAGTCCTTTGCCTTGCTGTCCACGGCCGATATACAGATTAATACGACGAAGAGCTTTTTGAATACCGGCGGCATTATGTTGGTTGCCGCAACGGATATTGTAACCACTGTTAGCGATGCTACGTTCGGCACAAACAGTAACACCACCAGTGGTGCCATAACGATGGTGGCCGGCGCTAACTTTGCGTTTGATGGTTCTAACGTGACTATCTCTGGCGCCTCTGCCACTGGGGGGAAGATTGACCTGACCACGAATCCGATCAGCGGGAAAATCACTACTCAGAATATCGTTGGCAGCAAGGGCGGCGATGTTACGCTCCTTGCTTTTAGCGGTACCAACAATACAGGAACCATTGATATTCCTGTACCGATAACGACTGCCTCAATAGCCGGCGGTAATAATGGAAATGTCACAGTAATCGCAGGTAGTGCCAGTGGCACGGCGGTCAAGCTGGTCGATGTCGATACCTCGACTGATGCTGCAAGCACACCAAACCCGTCGCCAATTGGTTCTATTACGCTGCAATCTGCGCAGCCCGATACATCAACACCGCTTCAGTTTTCTGTTAATGGTGCCCTGACCGTCGGCAATCCTTTTGATCCTTCTGCCACTGGTACGAGCGCCGCTATCAAGACTGGAAATTTGACGGCACAGGGCAGCTCAATTACTGTCGTGAGCTCAGCGGACATACAGCTCGGCAATTTGAACGCTAGCAATCCAAACGGAAATGGTGGCAGCGTCGACATCAAAATGGCAAGTACCCTGATTGGTCAACCACTTCAAATCGGGGGTGTGCCAACCAGCAAGTCGTTCACCGGTACTATAGATACATCTGGCTCTGCTACCGGCTCTCGCGGGTCGATTAGTGTTTTCAATAACGGTACTTTTGCCACTGGTATTGTTCTCAATGCCAAAGATGTGCTGATTAACAATGGCGCCTTCGGCGGTAATTTGAGCCTGGCGACCAACGGTAAACTTGCAAACAATATCGTGCTTGGTGCAAACAATTCGTTCGATTACAGCGGCTCCGTAACCAATCCGCAAGCTGGAACTATTTCTCTCATAGGATGGGATGTGACCTATACCGGCACTCTCACCTTGATTGCCAATAGCGGCCCGGCGATCAGCGGTTCCTCGACTGCCGGAAGCATTGTTTTTCAGACTTCTGATTCTGATAACAATACTCTAAACCTCACTCAGTCATCGACAATGGCGTTCAGTGCCAGTGGCGGTTTGGGAGACTCGGCCGGCGGAAGTGTTGTTATACAGCACGTCGGCAATATTGTCTGGGACCCCGCATCGAAGGTCATTAATGTTGCCGCCGGCTCCGGAGCAGCCAGTGGCAATGTCGGATCGGTCGAAATCGACGCCGGATATTTTAATGGTGCCCCTGCAGCTTCGGCGAACGCCACTTTGATTGTCACCGGCCCGATAAACTTGAGTGCTACCGGTACCGGCACAAACAAGGGCGGCTCACTTACACTGCAATCCAATTCTTCCGTACCTTTTAATATCGGATTGGTAAGCGGCAATCTAAACGGCGTTCAGGGAGCGATTTCTCTGAACGGCAAAAACGGTGGCGACAATGGTCAACTGACTGTGGTCAACAATAATGGCTCCGTTGTTACTTCTGTTGCGCTGACTGCTTTTGATAAAATTGCCATACAGGCCGAGGGCGCCGGCAATATCACAGTCGGTGGGCCACTGGGAAGCGCCACCACTAAATCAATCACTTTAGATGCAGGTAATTCCATCCAGGGTAATATAACCCAGACAAGCAATAAAGCTGTAATTACCGGACAGTCAGTCGGACTCAACGGTGGCAAGATTGGTCTCGTCGGCGGTAAGAATGCTCTTGCTATTGTGTCCAACGATGTGTCTGCCGGATCCGGCGGCAGTGTAAACATTACCGACGCGGCAACGGGCAAGATTGATCTTGTCGGTGGTGGTGGTGGTTCTTATACATTTGTAGCACCTGCGGCCGGAGCAACCATCAATGTTAATGGCTCACTGAATGTACTTGGAGCGATTACGCTCACTGCTGCTAACATCAATCTGTCGAACGATGTAAGTAGTTTCAGTACAACACAAAAAACGACATTGACTGCCACGACCGGCAATATAACGGCTGACCCGGGCACACTTATCACTGGCGGCTCCGTGATACTGAGCGCAGCAAAAGGCAAAGTTGATGTCAGCGATGTGGGAGATGCGCTTCAGTCCGACTCTGTAACCATTACGGCTCTGAACAGCATTCATGTAAATTCTGTTCAGGCTCTGAATAATATTACGATGAAAACTACTGCCACTAAGGGCGGTGGCGATATCACTATCGATGATGAAGCATTTTCGTTCTCTGCCAGCACAGGCGTAGCTACAATAACCGCTACGGGCAATATTGTCGCAAGCAACGCGGAAATAAAGGCAGCCAAGCAAATCACCATCAGTGCTAAAGGCGGTGTTGATGTCGACTTTATGGAAGGCGTATCCAATATTTCCGTATCCGCCGGCGGCGCCTTCAACACCAATAGTGGTATCGAAACCAGTGGAAATATTACTGTCAAAGCTACCGATATTTCTTATGGCGATGATCTAATCTCTCATTTCCTAACTTCGGTTATTTCTCTGACTGCTACAGCTGGCGACATCACTGCCACAGGCAGTTCCACTATAAACGCCGGCAAGGCTGTGACGCTGAGCGCTACTAAAGGTGCCATCAATGTTGACGGCCTCGGTGGAGATCCGGCTGCGGCTCCCGGTGTCATTACGCTATCGGCCGCCACCGGCATCACAATGACCGATGTTGTTTTCGCCCTGAATTCATTCACCGCTAAGACCACCGCGACAACCGCCGGCTTGGGGGCCATTATTTCGGCCGCGCCGATTTTCGTCACATCGCCGACCGGTGTGGTTACGATAAGTGCATCGGGCAGCGGCAAAGGTCTGGCGCCGGCTATTGATATCCAAAATCCCGTTGAAGGCGGAAAATCAGTCACCCTTTCCAGTAAGGGCGACATCCACGTAAATGGAATAGGTGTGTCTATTACGACACCGGGTGCGGTGACTCTGACGGCTGGGGCCAATATTATTTCCGATGGCGAAATAAGAGCAGTAAACTCTGTCACGCTTAAAGCCAACGGCACCGGTACAGACGGC
>Ga0105248_10001450_pt1 | contig 26400 bp, 20 predicted proteins | sample KBSS34metaG_FD_81524 | JGI IMG/M metagenome (GOLD analysis project Ga0105248, IMG submission 81524) | Switchgrass rhizosphere microbial communities from Kellogg Biological Station, Michigan, USA - KBS S3-4 metaG | ecosystem: Host-associated > Plants > Roots > Rhizosphere > Soil | place... | reverse complement strand
TCAATACGAAAACGGTCCTCAACTTCTTGCGACGATGTACGCCAATGTCGGAACGGCCCTGCTCGGTGGAATCCAGTGGATTTTCCTTATCAGCGCCGTCCTCATGGTCCTGCTTTTCATTTTGAATTTGATGATCAAGGACGTTCCACTTCATCACGGCTCTCATCCCAGCCCGGAACAGGGATCGCCGGATATCCTGTAGGAAATCGAAACGGAGCTGCTGTGCTCCGCATCCACCTTCCTGTGTCACAGGCCTCTCTTTTCCCATCCAAAGAAGAATTTTGAACTTGATAGGAGGTAATCCCACGGGAAATTCGTCACTGTTCAGTGACGAATCTGTCGTTATATAAAACGTCGGACGATATACCTTCGGCCGTTCATTTCCAATCCCGCCTCAAGAAGTCGAATTCCAACTCCATCCAGCAACTGCGGTGGCCGGATACAACCAAGTGGATGGACGGTTTCACTGAAACCTGGTGGTGCCCGCGTCCCGTCAGGACAAATTTCCCTTCTATAGCGGAAGGCCCTGATCGGCTTTGTCTTTGTTTCGGACTTTGCCATGAATTTCCCAGCCGTCTCGCTTTGGAATGCAGCGTGCGATGGTGAAAGAACCAATCCAACCGCCGAGGTATAACTTGTGTCGATTTTTCAACTCACACCCGTAAATGTGCCGTACAAAGAGCGGAAGAGGCCTGCAACCAGAACCAGCAGGATGGAGGAACTTCGCGGTCGTGTGCGTCAGATGCAATTCGATGCATGGGCAGCGAAGGTGATTGTTGTCGTCGTCTTCACGCTGTGCTCGCTATTGATTGTCCTGGTCCGCAATGAAACGCCCGGTGATCCCGCCGCGCTTGAGAACTCGTCATTGGTGGGGCTCGCGAAGGCGATGCAGCAGGGCGCGATCAGTGGCCGCGACTTTCAGTCGATCTATGGCCCCGCAACCCAGGCCCTGGCATGGCTGTGCACAAAAGTGACGTTGACTCGATCCGCGCTGGACGCCTTCGGACTCATGACGTTCGCTTTCTGTGCAGCCAGCGTACTGTTGATCGGCGGAATGTTGCTGATATGCGATCGAATTACCTGGCGCCAGGCTGCCGCATTTTATGGGTTCTCTCTGTTCCTGAACCTTTTCTTTAACGTTTTCGATATACGGACAGCCCTCCTGCTGTTGTGCACCGTTTTTGCATACCGAATCGTTGCCTCGCAAAGCGTGATGCAACGTCACGCATGGGCGGTTGCGACTGGATTGCTTTGCTTTTTCTCACAGCTGGTGAGCTTTGAACTGGGCATTTACTCGGGAATCGTTGTGGTCAGCGCCCTGATCGCGGGAACCGTTTTGACTCGAAACAGCGAAGTGCTGCACGGAGCGGGAGCGTTCATTGCAACGTTCACTGTTTCAAATCTCGCACTGATGGTGTTCTTCACGCTGACCACCTCCGTCCACACTATGGTCTTTGACTATTACAACTACGCATTCGAAATACTCCGCGGCTATCGCAACAGCATGGGCATCCTCTGGGATCTTCCTCTGATGCAGACCATCTCGCTCGTCGTCACCTCGTTGTATGTGCTGAGCATGTGTGCAACGGCGGTCTGGAAATCCGAAAGGCTGGATGCAGTTCTATTTGTCAGTCTGGCTTTCGCTGCGATCCTATGGCTGACGACGGCACTGGTACGCAGCGATGTCGCGCACATCGCGGTGGCGTTCACTCCCATGATGGTGATTCTCAGTTTCCAGGTACCGAAAGATCTGAGTGCGCCGAAAGAAGCCGGCGTATGGGCGGCAATCGTCGTCGCCGCCGTTCTGGCCTGGCCGTCTTCGATTCTCGCTGCTCCCAATGACCTGATGAAGGTTGCTCGTGGTGAGGTCGGTCCGGAACAAACGCTGCGAGGCCTTCACTCCACACGAAGGCCGTTGGATAAAAGCGTGCAGGAAAGCCTGACGACACCGAACCAGGCAGGGAGGGGAAACGTTCCGCTGCTCGCGTTTCCATATGACAACCACGTCGTCGTTGGAGTCCGCCGTCGAATCTTTGCCCCTGTCCTCGAGACGCAGGCGGTATCGACGCCATTCCTGCAGGAATACTACCTGAGGGCATTGCAAAGACAACAGCACGCGGGCCTCGAAATCGTTTATGGACCGGACAGAACGGACAATCCCCTGACTGGCGGCGTTCAGGCGATCACGCGAACGCCGGATGTTTTCGAATACATCTACAAGAACTTTTCGCTTATCAGCAATGACGAACACGCGGATGGGCATTATGTTCTTCGGGCGATAGACGTGCCGTCACAAGTCATCGTCGAGTCCCTGAAATTTACATCCATTCCGCAGACGCTGGATTCCGGACTGTTGAAGTTGGGCCTTCCGTCAACGTGCGGTCTTGTTCGTCTGGAAATGAAACTTGGATACAGCAGGAATACAACGCTTTTCAGGCCAGGTGGCATTGAGATTCGTTTGAAGAACGGTGATGAGCGCGTGTGGCAGGGCGTGATCCGGCCCCTGGAGTCCAATCAGAAGTTTGTGACCTACATCAGTCCTCTACCACCCTCGCAGTTTCACAAGGTGTTCGGCCACGATTCCATTCGAGGAATCCAGTGGGACAAGCTCGAATACCAAAGCGCACCGATGGATCTGCTGGGATCTAAGGCAGGTCACGTCGAAATCTTTTCTCTCGATTGCCTCGACCCGCAAAAGTTCGGCGAGCCCATACTGCAGGAAAATTCCCAATTGTAGGCGCGGTCTATGACCGCGCACGATATAAGGGCAGTCATAGACCGCCCCTGCAGGCGCTGCCCCAATCGCAGAACAATCTCCTGACCGAAGTCGTTCGAACGGCGGTAGGATGCGTTCATCGGCACGAGGAGGAGACATGAAACTACCAATACCGATCCCACCAGTCATCGCGGCTATCACTCTACTGGCCGTTTGCATTGGATCTGCCACAGCGCAGCGTGCACCGGGCGGTCCCGGCCCGTCGGAATTTGATGCATTCTACACGCTGGGTCCGGACTCGCTTCCGCGCGAAGGCGTTCCAAAAGGCGAAATCCGAGGACCGTTCAAGCTGCCGAGCAAGGCGTTCCCCGGTGTCGAGCACAGCTATTGGGTCTACGTTCCCGCGGCGTACGACGCATCGCGCGAAGTCAACCTGATGGTGTTCAACGATGGTGCCACGTACCTGAAGTCCGACGGAAATTACCGCGCGCACAACGTGCTCGACAACCTCATCTATCGTGCCGATATTCCGGTGATGATCGGCGCTTTCATCGACCCGGGAGTGAATGTCGCTGACGGAAGATCGATTCGCCAGGACGAATACGACACTCTGAGCGATCAGTATTCGAAGGTCATCATCGATGAGTTGCTCCCGGCCTTATATAAGGACTACAAGATTTCCCGGGATCCGGACCGGCACGGGTTCGCGGGCTGGAGTTCCGGCGCCATCGCGGCATTCACGGTTGCGTGGGAGCGTCCGGATCAGTTCCACAAGGTACTCACGGGCATCGGAACATTTGTCGATCTGAAAGGCGGATATGTTTATCCGGAGAAAGTTCTCGCCAGCGAGAAGAAGCCGATTCGGATTTTCATGATCGATGGACGCAACGACAATCGCGGCACGAATGCGCAGGGCGGCGCCTATGATCCGAATCGCGATTGGTTCCTGCAGAATGTCCGGTTGATGCAAGCCCTGACGAAGAAAGGCTACGATGTGAACTACTCCTGGGGAATGGGTGTCCACAGTCACAACATGGGCGGCGCCATGCTGCCGGAAATGATGCGGTGGCTCTGGCGAGATCAGCCCGTGTCGCTTGACCCTCTCGATACCGCGGAGCGTTCATTCCGAGGACGGAAATAAAAGATGATCCTGCGTTTTGCGCAGGATCACCCGACAAACAGTTCGAAAGGCGAGACTCCGAAGCATTGTTTGAAGGCCGCACGGATTGCGGCAGTGTCATCGTAACCGACAGGACGACTGGCGCTTCAGTCGCTTTTCCTGGACTACAGCGAAGGAGATACAGATGAAGACGTCGCGATCGTTCAGCATCATGTGCGCCACTGTGTCGTTGTTTTTTCTGGCGGCAATCGCCATTGCGCAGACCCCGCGCAGCAATGACACCGCTTCGCTTGCGGCAAGACTTCAGCGCCTGGAGGACACCGAAGAAATACGAACCCTGTTGCTCGACTACGGGCGCCTTCTGGATTTGCGCGATCTGGCCGGATACTCCCGGCTCTTCGCAAAAGACGGTGAATGGGTAGGAGGATTTGGATCGGCGAAAGGCCCGGCAGAAATACTGGCGTTCATGCAGAAAAATCTCGGAACAGGGCCGAATCGCAATAACTCCTTCCATATTCTTTCCAACTTTGAAATCGAAGTGAAAGGCGATTCCGCCACTGCCTGGTCCCGCTGGACGTTTATCACACCAGGCCCCGATGGAAAGCCCGTGATCTCTCAGGCCGGTCGCTATGACGACATCCTGGTTCGTGAGGACGGTCACTGGAAGTTCAAGCGCCGATCGGCGTCGAACGACATTCCAGTCATGCCATAGAGGTTAAAAAGGGGCCAGACGTGTCATTCTGCTTTTTTCTGTAGAAGAAGGGCAATGACACGTCTGGCCCCTTTTCCTCCTCTGGATCCGTGACGTTCCCCGGTGTGATTTCGTGTAACATCCGAAAAGTCTCATGATCGGCAGAACCGTTTCTCATTACCGAATTGTGGGCTCCCTGGGACGCGGCGGGATGGGTCTGGTATATAAGGCTGAGGACACCCGGCTCGCGCGAGCGGTCGCGTTGAAGTTTGTAGCCGACGATCTATCCGCGGAGCCTGGCATACTGGAGCGCTTCCGTCGGGAAGCACAATCCGCTTCCGCCCTGAATCATCCCAACATTTGCACGATTTACGATATCGGCGAAAGCGAGGGCCGTCCGTTCATCGCGATGGAATTCCTTCAGGGTAAGACCCTCAAAGATCGTTTGGATGACGGACCGTTAAAAGACGACGCGCTTCTGGAAGCAAGCGTCCAGCTTGCGAGTGCCCTCGGCGCGGCGCACGCGGCAGGCATTCTTCATCGCGATATAAAACCGGCAAATATTTTCGTGACCACGCAGGGACAGCTGAAGATTCTGGACTTCGGCCTTGCAAAGCTGATGTTCGACAAGAAGGATGGATCCGGCCTTTCCGACCTGACTACGGCATTGGACAGCAGGGATCTTCGGACTCGCCCAGGCTCCGCCATCGGGACGTACTTGTACATGTCGCCGGAACAAGCTCGAGGTGAGGAACTCGATGCACGTTCCGATCTGTTCTCACTGGGAGCCGTGCTCTATGAGATGGCAACAGGCCGGCCGGCCTTCACAGGCAACACAACCGCCGTCATATTTGATGCAATCCTCAACCGGAATCCGATCCCACCGACACGACTGAATCCGAACGTTCCTCACCAGCTTGAGGAAATTATCTGCAAGCTTCTGGAAAAGGATCGAGAGCAGCGTTATCAATCTGCCTCGGAGCTGGAAGCGGAACTGCGGCGCTTGTGGAGAAATGGCGCCAGTGGTGCATCGTCGATACCGGGTAAATCGTCGAAACCAAATCGAAACCGGAGGAGCGTGACCATTGCAATTGGCGCAACACTCGCCGTTGCGGCCTTGATTGTCGCAGCGTTGTGGTTTGGTTCGGGCCGGAGGCCGGTTCTGACGGATCGCGATGTGATCGTCATGGCGGATTTTAAGAACGAAACCGGAGACTCGGTTTTTGACGAGACATTGAAACAGGCGCTCGCGATCCAGTTGGAACAATCACGGTATATCAACGTTCTGCCAGAGGACCGTGTCCGCGAAACACTGCAGCGGATGGCGCGCTCTCCGGATGAAAAGGTTACGGACTCGGTGGCGCGGGAAATCTGTGAACGCGAAGGATTGAAGGCCGCTCTTGGCGGTTCGATCGTGGGATTAGGCACACATTACGTTTTGACGCTGAATGCGACAAATTGCGGAAGCGGGGAATCTTTGGCGCGGGAACAGCGCGAAGCGGGCTCCAAAGAACAGGTGCTTGCAACGCTGGGGGATGCGGCGTCGAATCTGCGATCCAAACTTGGGGAATCCCTTCCCTCAATTCAGAAAACCGATGTTCCAGTTGAGGATAAAGTCACGACGACTTCTCTGGAAGCGCTGAAGGCATACACCGAAGGCATGAAGCTGAACAGCCAGGCGAAATTTCGCGAATCGGTTCTTTTCCTTGAAAAGGCAGTTGCGCTCGATCCCAACTTTGTTGCGGCTTATAGCTCGCTGCGCGTCGTCAACGGCAACCTTGGAGACGACGCAAATGCACGGAAATATGCGACGAAAGCTTTCGAACTGAGGAACAGGGCATCGGAACGGGAAAGACTGCGCGTTACCGCGGCATACCAGGTCACCGTACTGAAAAATATCGAAAAAGCTGCGGAAACTTACGGGCTCTATGCGCGAATGTACCCCACCGATTACATCTCCTGGAATGGACTGGCGACTGCACATATCAATCTTGGCCGCCTTGACGATTCCTTAAGCGAGTTCCAGACAGTTGCTCGCCTTCGGCCGATGCCTCTCAATTTGGCGAACCTGGGTGCAGCCCTTCTGAGTACCGGACAAGTCGAGGAATCCCGGACCGTTCTCCGAAAGGCGGTCGAAGAAAAGCGTGACATCGCGGGTACGCACAGCCTTCTCTACGAAATTGCGTTTATCAAAGGGGATGCCGCAGCAATGCAGCAGGAATTGGACTGGTTCAAGATTCCACCTTCCGGCCGGCCGCCTCAAGGCGACCTTCTCTTTCTTGGCCGAATCAAGGAAAGCCGCATACGCGACGCTTCGGCTGGCGCTCGCTCGGAACTTCTCTTCGAATATGGCAAACCGGCCGAAGGTCGTGCGAGTGAAGTATTTCGACAAAACCGTTCCAGTATTGATGGGGCGATCACCGCTGCGATGGCTGGGGATATCGAGGGCATTCGAGCGCTCGAAGAGATGTCAAAGGCATCTCCCGAAGACACGCTTCTCAACTCGATTCATCTTCCAACAGCAAAAGCGGCATTCGAACTGCATGCTGGACACGCGCAAGAAGCGATTCAATTGCTGAAACCCATTGGACGGTATGAGCCCTCGGCGCGATCGTTGCTGGCCGTATACCTTCGCGGCCAGGCCTACCTGCAGACCAAATCCGCGCCCGAAGCTGCTGCGGAGTTTCAAAAAATTCTTGGCCACCGAGGTGTTGCTCTTCGCTCTGCAATTTTCCCGTTGTCCTATCTCGGACTGGCTCGGGCATATGCGATTGCCGGCGATCGGGTCAACGCCCGCAAGACGTATGATGAGTTTTTTGAGATCTGGAAAAGCGCGGATACCGATATTCCCGTCCTGGTCGAAGCCAGGGCGGAATATAAGGCGCTGGTGAAGCAGGGGAACGTTCCGTAACCACTACCGAAGTCGAAAGCTTGTTTGACAAGTGCATCGTGACATTAGACATTGATTGAACTGCGATGCAAGCGGAGTCCCATCCCATCCTCATCTACGACGGAAAATGCTCGTTCTGCGGTATCTGGGTCCGATACTGGCGGAAACTCACGGCTGGAAGGATTGACTATGCGCCGTCGCAGGAAGTTGCGGATCGATTTCCCGAGATCGCACCTGAAGACTTTAGCAAGTCCGTGTGGCTTGTTCTTCCCGACGGCCGACATTTCAGCGGAGCCGATGCAGTCTTCCATCTGATGCAATACGGCCGCGGGACAACGTGGCCTCTGGTGCTTTGCCGGCACGTTCCCGGTTTTGCATTTTTAGCTCAAGGCATCTATCAGCAGATTGCGCAGCATCGCAGCTTCTTTTACTGGGTCACCCGGCTGCTTTGGGGGAAAGACATCGAGCCCTCTTCATCCGCACTGACGCGATCTGTTTTCCTGCGTGGCCTGGCACTGGTCTATTTCATTGCCTTTGCTTCTTTGATTCCGCAGATCCTCGGTCTCATTGGTGAACACGGGATCGTGCCGGTCATCGAGACTATCCCCCGCGTGATGTTCTTCCATGTGAGCGACACTTTCCTGAGCGTACTGCCATGGGTTGGAATGACGCTCGCCGCCATGCTGTTCTTCCGGATTGTTCCGATGGCCGCTGTAATCGGTCTTTATGTTCTTTACTGGAATGTTGCCGGGATCGGTCAGGAATTCTTCAGGTTCCAATGGGACGCGCTTCTACTCGAAGTGGGATTTGCGGCGATACTGGTAACTCCATTCGGAGTGATGCCTCGATACACCAACCGATCCACGTCAACCATCGGGATCTGGGTGCTGCGATTTCTCATCTTCCGGCTCATGCTGGAATCCGGACTCGTCAAGCTGCTGAGCGGCGATGTCACCTGGAAAAACCTGACGGCCCTGAATTTCCACTACGAGACGCAGCCGCTGCCGACGCCTCTTTCCTGGTATGCGCATCAATTGCCGGAATCTCTTCAGAAAATATCGTGCGCTGCGGTCTTCGGAGTCGAATTGATTGTCCCGTTTCTTTTTCTCATGCCGCGGCGGCTGAGAATTTTGGGTGCCTGGATCACGATCGTCTTTCAGATCGCGATCGCGTTGACGGGGAACTACACGTTCTTCAACCTGCTGACGATTGTCCTGTGTGTTCCTCTCCTCGACGATCAGCACCTCTACGGACTGCTGCGACGCGCAAGGCCGCCAATCCAGCCTGCGCCGCGTCATTGGCTTTGGATCACGATTCCGGCGGGCATGCTGCTGATAGTGATTGGGGTACTGCAGCTTCTCGCGATGGTTGGAATCGTTGGAGAGGCTCCAGAATTCTTTCCTTCCCTTGCCATTGTGAATCGATATGGCTTGTTTGCGGTCATGACCACGACTCGCCCTGAAATCGTTATCGAGGGAAGCGACGATGGTAACGAATGGAAGGCCTACGAGTTCAAGTTCAAAGCCGGCGATGTCGGGAGACCGCTTCGATGGGTCGCGCCGTATCAGCCTCGCCTGGATTGGCAGATGTGGTTTGCAGCACTCACCCGACACGAGAATGCGCCGTGGTTTTCGAGGCTCATCGAGCGGCTTCTCGAAGGTTCACCTGTTGTTTTGAACCTTCTCGAAAGCAACCCGTTTCCGGAGAAGCCGCCACAAGTGATACGAGCCGTTCTTTACGACTACCATTTCACCGATGTATCGACACGTCGTGCGACGAAAGCAATCTGGACCCGACGATTGATCGGGGAATATTTTCCAGCCGTCCGTTTGAGGTGATTTTCGGGATCGAATTCAATTTCACGTCATCAATTCCAAAGGTGTCGGCAGTTTTGCGAGCAGCTCGTCGCTGAATTGCGCATCGATGTGAATGAACACCATTCGTGCCATCTTGTCGGACCGATTTTCCCAGGCATGGTTCGTCCCGCGCTGCACCACAACATCACTCTTCTTTAAGAGCACTTCATTGTCTTCAAGGATAAGGGTGACCTCGCCCTCAATGACGACGGCATAATCGAGCGTTCGCGTTCGATGCATGACGGTCCGCTTGCCGCCCATCTGAGCCGGATAAATATCGATGACGCGAATGAGGTGTCCGGCAGACGGCATGATCGTAAAAGGCCGGTTGTTGGGCTCTGCGGGTTCCCTGGATGGAACAGACGTCAGCCGCGGAACGACATCCGTGTCGCTCCACATCTCGAAGAAATCCGCGCCGACGGCGCTGCCGCGCATCGGGTGATTCTGTGGCGGCGGGCCATCAGAGAGGATGATCGATTTTCCGTTTTTATCATGACCGGTAACGACTCGTCTGCTCGCCATCAAATAACCTCCTTGAAACGCTTTCACATTCTACAGACCGATGTTATGGTCTCGCTCCATGCAACAGATGACGCGAAGAGAACGCGGGATGGTGTGGGTCGGCCGCATTGTTTCTCTTCTGCCGGTTCTCATTGTGCTGATCAGTTCCCGATGGAAACTGACTCAGGATGCCACATACGTGCGTGAGTGGGGACGAATCGGCTGGCAAGTGAAAGATCTTCCGTTTATCGCCTCGCTCCAGCTCGGCGCGATTCTGTTGTATGTGATTCCACGTACGTCGGTTCTGGGTGCGGTGCTTCTCACAGGTTACCTGGGCGGCGCGATCGCATCCTACGTTCGAATCGGGGCGCTGTATCCACCCCTGCTCCCGCTCACAACAGCGATGCTGGCGTGGCTGGGCCTCTACCTGCGCGATAAGCGCATTCGAGATTTGCTTCCACTTCGAACGTCAAAGTAGTTCCCTTGCCAGGAAGTGCGTTTCAATTTCCTTTTGAAACGCATGGAAATCTTAATGGAACACAGTATCGAAGCCGCGAGTCGCATAGCAACGACTCCGTGATTGAGTTTCCGCAATATCGCCTTTATGCTTCGTAGGTTTTCGGCAGTGCGCTCACAGAACCGAACGCTGTTGGAGTCCGGCATACTGGCGATTCATTGGTAAAGGAGAGTCCATGTCAAGTGTTGGGAAAATCCTGGCGTCTTGCCTGTTGCTTGTGGTTGTTGCGGTGCATCCTGCCAGTGCCGTCGTTCAAGGCACTCTCGACGAACTGGCGCGAGATGTCGATCGCACCGAGTCGATGCGCGCTGTAAAGAATCTCCAACGCACGTATGCGCAATACTCGCAATACGGCTTGTGGAACGAGATGGCGGACCTATTCGCCAGGGACGCTACCTACATCTTTGACGACGAAACAATCAAAGGCCGCAAGGCGATCGGCGATTATCTGATATCCCATGAAGGCGGCGGCCAGCAGGGACTCAGGCCAGGTGTCGTTCACGCCCAGATCATCGACCATCCCGTGGTCAATTTGTCCGTCAACGGCGAATCCGCGAAGGGCCGCTGGTATGGATTCTCTCTTCTAAGTGACGACAAAGGCAATGCCAGCATCCAGGGTGGCGTCTTTGAAAATGAATACGTGCGCGAAGACGGCAAGTGGAAAATCGGCGTGCATCATTTCTTCCCGCAATATGACGGGCCCTACGAAACCGGCTGGCACAATTGGAAAGGGCAGGATGTCGGAATCCTCCCCTACCACTTCACCCCGGACCAAAGTGGAATTCCCATTCCTGCCCCTGTCGGAGCAGCGCCAAAGACGAAAGCTTCGCTGCCGGAACTGGAAGAACGGATCGCGGTGACGAACGACGAAAGCCTCGTTCGGAATCTGCAGGCGTCCTATGGCTACTACGTCAACCGCCGCATGTGGGACGATGTCACCGATCTTTTCACGGCCGATGGCATCTATGAAGTCGGCGGTGTTGGCGTTTACAAAGGCACTACCGGCGTACGCAAGGCGGTGGAACGCATGGGGCCGGCAGGCCTGACCCACGGCGTGCTGAATGATCGCCTTCAATTCGACACCGTAGTGAGCTTCGCTTCGGGCCGTCGTGAAGCCCACGTGCGTGGCATGGAACTGGGGCTGTTGGGCGATGCCGATAAAGGGGAAGGTTATTGGGAGGTTTCGATCTACGACAATCGTTTCGTGAAGGAAGATGGCCTGTGGAAAGTCCGCGAAATGCGCGTGTTCCCGTTATTCCGCGCGGAATACAGCAAGGGCTGGGGCAAAAGCCGCATCGTTGAAAAAGTGCAGGCCGGGCCGTTGGCGCCCGATATGCCGCTGCCTGCTGGAGACTCCGGCGAGCAGGACCGAATCATTCCCGCATTTGTCGAAGTGCATCCTGTCACGGGCAAGCCGGTGACAGCGCCACAGGGGTTGAAACTCGTCGCCACGAAACCGATCACCGGTGCGATCACCGCGACTCCGGCGAAGAAAACGTCATCGGACAATGCAGCGCGTATGAAAGAGGTGGCACGCAAGGTAATGGTGGCGACGGCCTATGACGCGGCGGAGCACGTCTCTTCGTCTTATGGTTTTTTCGCGGATGATTCCCAGTGGAACTGGTTGTCGGAGTTGTTTGGTAAAACCGGCACCAAGCAAATTCCTTTTGCCGGTTACTACACCGGTTATGACCGCATTTCGCATGGGTTGTTTCTGGAGTACGGAGATCCGGTCAGCCTGAGCTCGAAGAAGGCAAGCATTGCATTTCACTGGCGCATCCAGCCGGTGATTAACGTTGCGCCCGACGGCCGTTCGGCACGGGTGCGCACTTATCTGTTCCACCCGAATACGTCGAAGCAGGTCGGAGGTACGCTGTTCGGCGCCATGTATCCCGACGATCATCTGATACTGGAAAACGGCATCTGGCGATTGTGGAACCTGTCGCTCGACGAACCTTACTTCGAAATGCCGAATTGGAAAGGTGGCTGGTCTGCCGCAAAGGACAGGCCACCGGCTGTAGCACAGGCACCGCGCGGAACACCGGCGCCAGCTCCCGCATCGGCAGCAGCGAACCCCAATGCACCGCCTCGCCCAAGACGATTCGTCGGCGCGGCGCTGGTCGCGGAATTTAGACCGGATGTGCCGATCACGGAGCTTGGCAAGCTCCAGGAACATTTCCGTGGTGGTACGGGCGAAGCCTGGGAATGGCCAAAGATTCTGCCGATGTGGTGGGGCTACAAAAATCCCGTGAGCGGTCGCCAGCCCGAATTGTTCCTGCCCGACTGCGTGCCTTGTGGATACTCCCCCAATATGAGCATGGTCCGACACGGCTATCTGCTTCCGACGACGGATCCGGTAAGGCATGAAGACTGAAGACTGAAATCAACCGGGCGGAGCAGGCAGGATCTCCGAGGTACACTGTACGTTGCGCCGCCTGGATGAGGGAGGTTTAGACGGGACTTTGACAATGGAACTTAGCGAATCGATTCGGCGGAAGATCCCGTTTAAACTCCGCCGGCTGTTCCGAAGCGTCACCACGCCGGCCTCGCCATCCGACAGCGACCTCGAAATCGAACTCAAACAGATCAAGGACATATTGAGGCGCGAACATGGATTCGTTGCCGCACCGCCGAAGAAACTGCAGATCCGCGTCATCGGATTGTATTCGCCTCATTTTATCGAGAGTGGCTATCGGACTTTTGGCACATTTGAGCAAACCCTGGCCGCGGCCGGTCTTGAAATCCGATCCTGCGACACTGTTCTGGATTTCGGATGCGGATGCGGAAGGCTTACACGAGCGTTCCATCAATCCATGCCCACGTCAAAGATGTTCGGCACGGAAATCGATGCGGAAGCAATTCAGTGGTTGAACGAAAACTATTCGCAATTTGGAACCTTCACGGTGAACGGATCTCTGCCGCCTTTGCCTCACGAGAATGAACGTTTCGACTTGATCTATGGTGTCAGTGTATTTACGCACCTGCCCGAAACAATGCAAATTACCTGGCTCGCCGAATTGTACCGTGTCGCCAAACGCGGCTGTGTGCTGCTGCTCACCATTTACAATGAAGAACGCCATCGTCTTCTGAATGCCTCGAATCGAGCGAAGCTTGCCGCAAATGGATTTTGCTATATCGAGGAAAGTGTCCCAACCACAGAGGGTCTCCCGGCCTTCTACCAGACGGCGTTTCATTCGCACGAATATATTCGACGCGTATGGGGCGAGCATTTTGAGGTATTGAACATTGTCCCCCAGGCCTTGGAAAGCCACTCGGACCTGGTGCTGTTAAGAAGGAAAGTCGGTTCATGAGCCCTGGAATCTGTCGTTGAATACGCCGCTACAATCGGGGAATTCGGGACGCAGGGACGTCCCTTCGTTCGCCAGTCTTCCATGAGCCGTGGCTCGAGTCTTCCATCTCGTAAAATTTCGCGTGGATAGTCAATTCGATTGCGGAATCCGCGACGCGAATGGATAACAGTCTTCGAATGTCCAGATCCCGACGAATCACCTGCGCCATGATCCTGCTGGCGGTGGTCTCCGCCTCCGCCGCCGATCGGGGAAGTCTGCTCGTGGATAGTTATGGAAAGCTGCTGCGGATTGGAACTGATGGAACTGTGCGGACTCTTGCTGTCTCGATTGGACTTGCAGCGCTCTCGCCGGACGGACAGAAAGCCGCCTTTACCTGGAATGAAGATCCGGGGAATCCTCAGCGCTCGTCACAAATTCTTTCCGTGGTTCCTTCGGGCGGCGGAACGGCAGAGAAGGTCGCACAGCTACCACAGGGCTCACATTTTGGATCTCTGGATTGGTTGCCGGATGCGAGCGCGTTGGTATTTGAAGGAGAAAAGGGACATCTGTTTATCGCAAGCCTTTCGGCGGATGGTGGAACGCTACGCGATCTGGGTCCCTGGTATCAGGGATTCAGCATTTCACCGGACGCATCGACAATTGTGCATGCGGTGAACTCTCCAAACATGGGCCTGGAAGTTCTGGACATCGCCACAGGCAGGCGCACCCTCATTCACAAGTCCTCGCGGATTGTGTGGGGCGCAACGTATTCTCCGGACGGAAAATGGATTGCGTACCTGGCGACGCTTCGGGATCCTCCGAGGACAAGTGACGACGACGCAGATTGCACACCTCCGACCATCGGCCTTCGCGTTTACTCGCTGATCACGAAATCCGATTCGGCAATGACGATCAGCGGCGCTCCAAAGAATTGGGATAACGTCAAGTCGTTCCGCTGGTCGCCCGACAGCAAACGACTCGCATTGGCGCTGGGCACGACGGATTGCGACTATCCGGGAGACGCCGTTGGGGTATTTGTGACAACAATCGATCGCAAGGTTCAAATTCGAGCATCACAAGGAAACATGTCTTTCGAACCGCTTTTTTCCCCGGATGGCGGCTCGGTGGTATACGTGGACTTCTCGGACTCCCTTGCCAGACTGATTCGCTACGACATCATGAGTGGAATGCGAACACGGATACGTCAAGCCAGCGACGAAAATAATTATTACCATCTTCTGGATTGGAAGTGATCGCTGGGTGTGCCAAAGTCCCGATCGGTATGCAATCCACGGATGGCAACACACCCGGCTATCACAGACAGCCCCGTGCACAGGGAATACAGCGCCCAGAGGAAAACAAGCGCACTGGAATTGAGGAACTGCGGCTTGTCTAACAAAAGGCGAAAGAAATCATGACTTAGCAATCTTCGTGTGTGCGCATAGTAAGGGATCGCAACAGTGTGGAGAGAATAGACGTCCAATGCGGCCATCGCAACGATGAACGTTCTCAATAGATGCTTGCGAAAGCGCACCGGCACAAATGCAAATATCCCGGCGATGAACAGAACCACCTCCGCCCATATCATGCTGTACAGATACCATCCCCCCATGGCCGTAGAACTCGATTTGCTTATAAAGAGCATCACAATCTGATAGCACTGCCCAAGCCAGAAAAATCCATATAAGACTGAAATACAGAACAAGATTGAGCTCTTGAGAAAAAGCCTGGAGACAACCAGTCCGCATGCGGCCGTAAAGAGTACATAGCGAAATACACGGTAGATTGAGCCGCGCAATCCGAACAAACTCCACCCGGCGTACCAGATATGCGATAGAAGAACGGTATCAAGCGCCGCGTGCCAATCGAGGCGAAGCGCTGCGGACAGCTTTTCCGCGAATGAAATATTCCGAAGCATCAGGGCCTCGTCGAGACCCGAAACAGTCCCTGTCTCCATATAGTTTCGCAAATACCACCAGCCACCTATTCCCAAGGCGATGGCGAAGACCAGGAGCGCCTGTATCGCATACTCTTTCCCTTTACCCTCTGAATTCCAGTCTCGCCAGATGAACCAGAGGAACAGGAACAGAAGTGCGGGGATGGCGGTCAAAAAGTAAGCTTTCGTAAGCAGGCCGAGACCTAAACATATCCCAATGCCAAGGGAACGCGCATAGCGTTGCGGCTGTTCAATCCAATAGCAGATTGCTAGCAGCAGGCAGCTATAAACCACTATTCCCAAACTTTCATTGGAGACCCTGGCCAGATTTATCGCCAACCCAGGCATGAGCACAACCAGGGCGCAAAGGCCGAACGCAAGCGGTCCACCACGGAAAACTTTTCGACAGAGAATGAAGCCGATTGGTATAGCAAGAGACCCAATCGCGAACGTCACTACGCGCGCAGACCAAACCTGATCCACCAGCGTTGCATTCCTCAAGACCCGCAGAGCGATCGCGATAAGCCAATAGTAGAGCGGCGGCTGACTGGCTTCGTAGGCGGGCATGCGAACCAGGGGGGCATTGTCTGCATTCTGCGCAGTCAGAATTTGCAGTGCGGCCTCTCGGCGAGCACGCTCCTCGACCGGTAGCTGCCAGTACTGCTCACGAGTGACGCTCTGCGGCAATATGAACGTCATGCCACGAGGAATCGGCGCGAGTTGCAGCGAGAGGTTGATCTCCGTTGACGTCGTGGCATTACGGTCGATAACGAGATGCCCTTTGCTCATTTCCTGAGCCACAGAAAAGTGGGCCCATTCGTCAAAGCCTTCCCATAAGGGCCAAACGGAACAGTACAGGAGACCACGGACAAAGAAGCACACCCATATGATGATGATCCAACGCCGCAGTGACACCGCACCTCCTGATAGAACCTATATCACGGTAAAAAAGGGGGCGGCGTGGTGTTTCCGTTCTTTTGCGAAAAGTAGGAAGAACCTGACGGTTTTTTCCTTCATCGCGGCCGTCTGCATTCTGCTTTCACTTTACGGAGTACCCGTCAAGAGGCCCCATATCCGCGCCAACAGGACGAGCAGAAGGGATTAAAGCGCCTTTCTGCTGGCCGCTTCCATTCTTTCAGCAGGAGAATGGACCAGTAGTCGCGTCCTGGCGATTCTCATATCCAACCGGACTGGTGGCGGGCGCGGGGCGCGTTCCTGCACGGCCGATTCTGCAGAACGGTGACTGGCCCGTTTCCATAAGGCGAATCGTTGGAAAAAGAACCGACTTCTTTGAGCCATTCCAGAAGCAGCGCCGAAGAAGTGTCGTTATGTTGGGGCTTCAATCAGATTCCGCAGCGGATGATTATCGGTATGAGCCGAGCTGATGAACTGACGCAAATGTGAAAGGCGACTTCGACCCGCGTCGGTTAAGATCAGTCTGTTCGCACTTTCACTATGTCGAATGATTTTGAAGAACGCCTGCGACAGGCTGCCGAACTGCTCGAGTCGATTGCAACCAATCGAGAGCTTCTCGCCAATGTGACCGAAGAAGATCAGCGCCGCTTGCTTCGGGCAGCCGGCGAGGTGTTTGAGCCCGATGACGCGGCGCGCCGGCGACTGATCAAAGCCATGCGTCGTCACCACAAAGCGCGGAAGACAGAACGCGAAGAAGTGACGCTGGCGCAATCCGGCATCCGGAAGCTGCGGAGCCAGGCCTTCTATACCACGCCAAATGTTTTTCCGCCTGCCGACTTCGAGCAACGCGACGTGGAAGATCCCGATTTCCGCGAAGCCACTGAGCCGCAACATTGTTATGTCTGCAAGAAGACGTATTCGGCGATTCATCATTTCTACGATCAGCTTTGCCCGCCATGTGCCGAATTCAACTTCCTGAAGCGAACCGAATCGGCGGACCTGCGTGGCCGAGTGGCCCTGCTTACCGGCGGCCGCGTCAAGATCGGCTATCAGGCGGGAATCAAACTGCTGCGAGCCGGGGCCAGGCTTATTGTCACTACGCGGTTTCCGCGGGACTCCGCCTCGCGCTATTCGCGGGAACCGGATTTTGACGATTGGAGCAGCCGTCTGGAAATCTTCGGCCTGGATCTGCGGCATACACCAAGCGTCGAAGCCTTCTGCCGGCAATTGCTGGCCACACGCGACCGGCTGGACTTCATCGTCAACAATGCGTGCCAGACGGTGAGGCGTCCTCCGGACTTCTATCAGCACATGATGGAAGCCGAGACGGCATCCGCACACGAACTCCCATCGAAGGTTCAAAAACTTCTGGGGTCGTATCAGGGGCTGCGTGGATACAACATTCTTCCAGTGAGCCCAGCCGAGCTCTCGCAGGTGCCGCTGCTGCCGGAGGAACTCGCGGCGCAGAACGCGCTGTTCCCACAGGGCCGTCTCGATCAGGATCTGCAACAGGTGGATTTGCGGGAGCGCAATTCCTGGAGGCTGCTGATGGCGGAAGTGTCGTCGGTCGAACTTCTCGAAGTGCAACTCGTGAATGCCGTCGCGCCATTCATTATCAATGCCAGGCTGAAGCCGCTGATGTTGCGGACGCCGGAACGCGACAAACACATCGTGAATGTGTCGGCGGTCGAAGGCCAGTTCTATCGCCGGTTCAAGACAACTCGGCATCCACACACGAATATGGCAAAGGCCGCTCTCAATATGATGACGCGCACATCGGCAACGGACTATCACGCCGACGGTATCCACATGAATGCCGTCGACACCGGCTGGGTGACCGACGAGGATCCCGGAACGATTGCTTCACGCAAAATCACCGAGCATCGATTTCATCCGCCTCTCGATATCGTCGATGGCGCAGCGCGTATCGTCGATCCCATCATTTCCGGATTCAATACCGGCCAGCATGTGTGGGGACAGTTTCTTAGGAATTACCGGCCGACGGACTGGTGAATTGCGCGAGTTGGAGAATTGGGGTGAGATCAAACTGCCCTCCTGAGTCAGGAGGGCAGCACGACCGGAGGTCGTGCGAGGGGTGGTTCCCATCACGAAACATTTCGGCTATGGAACCACCCCTGCGCGCTTCGCGCGCTTTCCCCTCCTGACTCAGGAGGGGAATTTTGTTTTCCGATAATTTCCAGCCCCCTACCACACTCGCTCCAGTTCGGACTTCCATGCATCCATCATGTTGGCGTCCAGCGTCAGGACACCACTGCGCGTGACAGTCTGAGGAAGCGGAACCATCGTTGCCATTCGATCGACGGTCGTGGTTCGCAGAGACTCGCGCAACCGCGGAATCAAGTACCAGAGCGTGAGTGTGTCGCGCGGTCTGGCTTCCCGAAGCACGATTTCCAGTTGCCGTGCGCGTTCGCCTTCGTCCTTGCCGAAATCCACGTAATTCAAGGCAGTCTGCAGCTGTTCGGAGGAGTCATCGAAATACGGCGTGCCGACTCCGCCGCCGGGCCGCGTCCGGCAAAAAGCTCCCGCAGGAACAACGGTTTCGCGCCCATGAAAATCGAGAGCGACCAGGCCGAGCGTGACGTGGAGAAGAGTGCTGCCATCACGCTGCACTTCGCAGGAATAGATGCACCCGAGATCGACCGCGGTCGATGACGGTGTGTCGACAACAAACAGTCTCGGCGGCGCCCATGTTCTTGCGGTCATTCTTCCGCGTTCCAGCGCGATACGGTGTTGATCGGAATTGGAAGAGATCAGGCGAATTCGGGAGTTCGGATCGAGATCCAGTTGTCCGATGTCCGCGATGCGAACCTCCGCTTCTGAATCGGCATTGGTCTGCAAGGAATCTCCAGCACGAAGGCGTCCGGTTCCGTTCAGCTGCAGCCTTCCGATCCGAGGCGTTCCGCGAACGCTTGCGACTTCCCATGAAGCCAGATCGCCTGGCGCCGGCACGTTGGGAACGTGGGAATTCAGAAACACACCAAGCGCCAGTACGAAGGCAACGGCGATTCCTGCTGCAAGCAGGCGATCCGGCCAACGGCTCTGCTTCGCGGCGTCTTGCATTTTGGAGGCGGCATGAATTTCGTTCCAGATCGATTCCGGAGCCTCAACCTGTCGCAATGTTGATACGAGCCGATCACTAAACCGAATTTCCTCCATCGCATTGCGGCAGCTGCTGCAGTCCGCCAAATGCGTCTGAACTGCAATCACCGCATCGGCACTCAATTCGCCGTGAAGATACGCGGAAATACGGTGCGTTACGTGATTCTTAAACATGTCACTCTTCCAAAGTCCCTTCGCCTGACCCCCCACTGCGAAAGTGGGCGAGTTTCCGAGCCAGAATCTGATGGCCTCGGTTCAGCCTTGATGCGACAGTGCCTTTGCTGCATCCCAGAACCACGGCAATTTCGTCGTAAGAGAGCTCTTCGAAATGTTTCAGCAAAATAGCCATCCTCAATTTCGGCCTCAAGCCGGATATCGCCGATCGAATCGACGCTTCCCTTTCGCGCTGGATGACTTTGTCTTCTATAGACCTTCGGGTTTCCGGAATTTCATCGACCCGCGCATCAAACGACAGGAACCGCCGAAGAGCGCGCTTCCGATCCAGGCACGCGTTCGCCACCATTCGATAAAGCCAGGTGGAGAATTCGGACCGGCTCTCGAATTGCGATATATGCGTCAGCAATTTGAGAAAGATCTGTTGCGTAATGTCATGGGCGGAAGCCTCGTCTCCATTGAAGTAGTACAGCGCGATGGAATACACACGATCCTTATAGACCTCGAACAGCAGGCGGAATCCTTCGGAGTCGCCGCGCTGGCACGCTTCGATGGTTCGATCGTCAATGGGAAAATCGCTCGTCACTGTGCAGAGCTGCATCGCTTCCACATGTCCAATTCGAAAGTTAGACGCCAGATCGCCGCAATTCCTTCCATTTTTTGAATGGATGGGCATTGAAGGCTGGGTTATTCCCAGCGTTTTCGGAAGGGAAGAATTCGAGGTTCTGCGGAATCGTCCGGCTCTGTCGTGTCAAAGTCGATGGCTACTTCATGATTGAGTATTTCTTCGGCGATTTCCACATTCGACTCTTCGACTTTGAGCTTGACCCCTCCAAGCAGGTTGGAGATCAGCCAGTCCATGCGAACCATATTGTCGTCGAAGAGAAATGCTTCGATACCGGACGATTCCAGGCGGCCCTGGGCGAGCAGAGCCTCGGGCAGGTCCCGAAACTTTCGAATCGTCACAAGTTCCCGGAAGTTTAATTTATCTTCTGGATCGGGAATGGTCATATCCGATTATCACCGCTAAATCTGCCGGAGTTCATTTGAAATGTGACGCCGGGTGAATTTTCAGAATTGCAAGGACCCGGCCGATGCAACGCCGTTAAAGCACCGTGGAGTATAATCCGGAAAAGTTCGGAGGGAATCGCCATGAAACGTACCGTTGTCCTTCTTCTGATATCGGCCGCTTTTGCATTCAACGCCCGTGCTCAGGCGACTTCCGGTGGAAGCTGCGACCGGGAGTGTCTGCGAGGTTTCATCACGCAGTATTTGAATGCGATGGTCGAACACAATCCGCGCGCTCTGCAGACGGCGCCGAATGCCCGGTTCACGGAAGACACGGTAACGATGCCTCTTGGCGAAGGCTTATGGAAGAATGCATCGAAGTTGAGAACGTACCGGCAGGATATTCTCGACGTCCGTGAAGGTGTCGCGGCGTCTCACGTCATTGTCGAAGAAGCCGGGAAGCCGGTGATGCTGGCACTGCGGTTGAAGATCGTCGATCGAAAGATCACCGAAATCGAGACGATGGTGACGCGAAGCCAGGCCGAAGGCGCAATATTCAATATTGAAGCGCTTCAGACGCCAAAAGCTGCCATGAATGTGGTACCGGACCCGGCTCAGCGACTCTCGCGAGCGGAGGCGATTCGCATTGCGGAGTTCTATCCCACCGGACTCAAGGTCGGCGGATCCTTTGATGCTGTCGACGCTCCATTTGCACCCGACGCGTATCGCCTCGAAAACGGAGTGCTCACGGCGGGCCCCGGCGCGAGGGCCGGAAGTGAGAACATTAGAACGCAACGGGTCATCGCACATCCGGATGTGACCTACCGTCTTGCTGCCGTTGACGAGGAACTCGGCATTGTGCTGTTTCGCCTGGATTTTGGAAATACGGGCAATTACGGTGCGGGAAATGCCCTGACGACTTTCGAAGCGTTCAAGGTTTATGGCGGACAGATTCATGCGGTGGAAGCGTTTATCCGAATCATGAAAGAGAACACACCGTCGGGCTGGCCGTATGAAGTAAAGAAGCCGAAGTGAATTCCGCTGTAGGCGCGGTCTATGCCGCGCACGCTCTTTCATCCACACCAATCCGACTGAAGAATCGTGCGCGGTCGCAGACCGCGCCTACAGCGGGCGTGCGGCCAGTGCGGCTTTGACGCGATCCGGCGTGAAGGGGACATCGCGCACGCGGGCGCCGGTCGCATCGAAGATCGCGTTCGCAATAGCAGCCGGTGTGACAGTGACGGCAGTTTCGCCGGCACCGTTGGCGCGAGCATCGGTTCGATTGAGGAGCACGGTTTCAATTTTCGGAATGTCCGCACCAAGAAACAGGGGATGGTAGGTGCGCCAGTCGATGGACGTCACTTTCGAGTCGTCCCAGGTCACTTCTTCAAGCAGAGCACGGCTGATTCCCTGAAGAGCGCCACCCTCCAGCTGATTCCTCAAACCATCGGGATTTGAAATCGGTCCGCAATCTTCGGCAATCACCAACCGCCGTACGATGACTGCTCCGGTGTCCTGATTCACGTCCACTTCCGCGACCATCGCGCAATATCCGTTGTCTCCTTCATAGAGTACGCACGACACTCCCCGGCCGGAAACGGTTCCCGATCGACGGTTTCCGGGTTTCGGCGATGGCCTTGTATCCCAGTTCGCCGCCATTGCTGCGGCGTTCACCACATTGATCAATCTTGCATCGGCCAGATGCTTGAGGCGATGTGCTACCGGATCGGCCGCTACGGCTGCTGCGATCTCGTCCATGAACGACTCGTGCGCGAACGTGTTCTGGAGCCGTTCCGGAGACCGCAGAGGTCCGGTAAAGAACGGCGATCGAATGTTGTGCGTCAGAACACGAACGCTGGAAATGGTTCCGGTTCCTCCGCGGTAATACGGTGGCGTCGCATTGCTGTTGTTCGCGAAAGCCGTCGGTTCCGGGGCAGGGGATCGCGCAGCGAACGCCGCCGGCTCGAACCCCGCGAGCATACCCGTGATGACATTTCCCGGCTGATTGGCTCCCGGCCGATTACCATACACGGGTGACCATGCTTCGTGTTCCCACGCGATAATCGTTCCATCTGCACCGACAGCCGCTTTCTCGTCCAGCAGGAAGGCATAGCCGTAATTTTCCGAAATCATTTCATCCTTGCGTGAGAGCTGAACTCGGACGGGCCGCCCCACAGCCTGCGACAGGATTGCCGCGTCATAGGAAACGGTATCGGCGGAGTTGCAGCCATAGCAGCCGCTTCCCATTTTGAAAATCACATGAACGTCCTGGGCGCGCAGGCCAAGTACCATCGCGGCGCTGCTCCGCAGCGGGAACACCGCCTGTGTTGCCGACCAGATGGTTGCGCCCCCCGGCTGGACATCGGCGACCGCGCAGGAACTGGCGAACGATCCGTGCATCTGATACGGATAGCGATAGGTCGCTTTCACGACCTTCGAAGCGGCGGAAAGTTTCTCATCGACGTCCTTCGCGTTCACCTGAAGTGTGTCGCGAGTCTGTTTCTGATTCCGCATGAAGTCATGGAAACCAGCCTGGTTTGGCAACACCGTGCCCGCGGTCCATTCCACTTTTAGTTTGGTGGCGGCCTGGATGGCTTGCCACGGCTTTTCAGCGACGACGCCGACGAAATTCTTTTTGACCACGACTTTTACAACGCCCGGCAAATTCCTTATGGAACCTTCATCAATGTTCATCACGGATGCGCCCAGTGACGGAGGCCGCACGACCTGTCCATGCAACATGCCAGGCACGCGCACGTTATGGACGTATTCGAACTGGCCGGTTGCCATTGCCGGAATATCCAGACGCGGCATTGGTTTTCCGAGAATGGTCCACTCGCCGGCCGGCTTCCGCTTTGCATTTGCGTCGAGGGCGAGGTTGAATTTTTTTCCGCCAATCAAGTCGCCGTACGTGACTTTCTGCGAAGCATCGGATTTCACACTCACGACGCCATCCTTCACATCGAGGCGATCGGCGGAAACGGACAGACGCGTCGATGCCAGCTGCTTCAACGCCTCGCGCGCGGTCGCACAGGCTTGTGCGAGATTCGCCTGATTGAAGTTCGTCGGGTGCGATTGTGCGCCGGAAGTGGTGCCCTGATCCGGAGTCAGTGCCGTGTCGCACTGAATGAGCTTCACGCGATTCAACGGGACGCACAGTTCTTCAGCGATCAGCTGAACCTGGGCGGTATACAGGCCCGTCCCGAGTTCGCACTTGCCGGTGAAGAAGGTCACGCCTCCATCCGCTGCAATGGCGAGCCACGAATCCAACGAATTACTGCCCGTGCCGTTGAAGCCAGGCGCCTGTGCCGTGAACTCCGCGACACCACTTGCGGAAAATCCGACAATCAGGACACCGGTCGCTTTAAGAAAGCTTCTTCTCTTCATGGCTTTACCGTTTGTGCATATTTATGAATGGCGTTCAGGATGCGCGAATTCGCGGCGCATCGGCACAGCACATTTGCCATGGCCTGTTGGATTTGCGCTTCTGTGGCCCGGGGATTCCGATCGAGGAAAGCCTTCGCCGTCATGATGACGCCGTTGATGCAGAAGCCGCATTGCATCGCCTGCTCGTCGATGAACGCTTTTTGGATGGGATGGGGCTTCTCCGGCGTGCCCAGACTTTCCAGCGTTATCACTTCCGACGTGCCGATGGTTTCGATAGGCGTCACGCAGGAACGCACGGCTTGCCCATTGACGATCACCGTACACGATCCACACTGACCGAGTCCGCAACCGAACTTCGGCCCACGCAGGGCGAGGTCGTCGGATAGAAGGTAAAGCAGCGGCGTGCCGGCATCCACGTCGACGGTGTGATTCTGCCCATTCACCCGGAGATTGAAGGTGCTCATTGGCGCTTATTCTACTGCGAACAATTCGCAGAAGTCACCGCGCGAGAATTTCGGGTATCGGACTACCTTGCAGTGAGGCCCTGCGGAAAAACTGAGTTTATTGATATGCGAGGCTGTAGGGGCGGTCTGTGACCGCCCGGTTTTCCTGGAAGCAGGTTGCTTGTCTCGAGTTTTTCTGCAGCTTGCTAAGTTAGGGGGCCTCTTTTCCCTATCCCTGATCGCGGAGTCGTTTTTCTTGACCTTGAGTCCCTGCGATGCGATGGTTGACGGATCTTTAACCGCAGACGGAGGGAAAATGACAAAGTTTCGACTGACCATGTGTGCGCTTCTCGCACTGACGTTATTTGCAACTTCAGGCGCAGCAGCGGATCTTACAGACAGTCTCAAGTTGGGCAAGGCCGATCTGAAGTCTGTCGGCGTTCTGGCTTTCGGCCCCGATGGCGTCCTTTTTGCGGGCGATTCGATGGGCGGTCAGATCTTCGCCATCGACACGCAGGACCGAACCCCGTCGACCGCGTCCGCTGTCGAAGTGATGGGCCTGACCGGAAAAATCGCCGCAATGCTTGGCACCATGCCCGATCAGATCACATTGAATGACATCGCCGTGAACCCGGCTTCGAAGAAAACCTACGTTTCGGTGTCGCGCGGTATCGGAGTCAATGCAACCCCGGTGATTGTGCGAATCGATACGACGGGTAAGCTCGAAGCTCTTTCCCTGGACAATGTGAAGTATTCCAGCGTGGCGTTGCCGAATCCTGTCAATGCAAGCACTGGCGGCCGCGGTGGGAACAGCCGTCTGCAGGCGATTACCGATATCGCCTTCCTCGACAATCGCGTTTTCGTTGCAGGACTTTCGAACGAGGAATTCTCGTCGACCTTGCGTTCGATTGCGTTTCCGTTCAACTCGGCAGACAAGGGAACCAATGTCGAAATCTGGCACGGTTCTCACAACCAATTCGAAACGAACTCTCCAATACGAACTTTCCTGCCTTACAAGGTGAACGGTGAACAGACGATTCTGGCGTCCTACACGTGCACGCCACTGGTAAAGGTTCCGGTTTCTTCGCTGAAGTCTGGAGCGAAAGTCATGGGAACCACGATCGCGGAATTCGGTGCGGGCAATACTCCGCTGGATATGATTGCGTATAGCAAGGGTGGGAAGAACTACATCCTGATGAGCAACACCAGCCGCGGCGTCATGAAATTCTCGGCGGATGGGCTGGAAACCTTCAGCCCCATTACGAAGCAGGTTCCGGACAAGGCCGGTGTGCCATATGAAACGATTGCAACCTTGACCAACGTTGCGCAGATGGATCAATTCGATGCCCAGCGCGTCGTTATTCTGGAGAAGTCGGGAGACCTCCGGACCGTCGCTCTGCCTTGATCGGCAATCGAGCCTGGTAAACCCTGATGTTGTCCGTAGTGGCACGCGGTGCTTTCGCCGCGTGCCTTCTCCTTTTCGTTCAAGCTCCTGTGGTGCGCTTCGACAGCGCCAGAAATCTCTTTCTGCTCGAGAACTGGTCCGGCGCTGCTCAACTTCCGGCGGAACGCTATCGTGACGTCTTCCAGGTTTTCGTCGACGCGCCGGATGTGCCGGCGATGCTGGGACAGTATCGCGTCGAAGCCGGCGCTATTGTTTTTTCGCCGCAGTATGCCATACAGCCCGGCGTAAAGTACCGTGCCGTTGCCCGGATTCCCGGAGCGGCCCCGATCACCGTTCTTGTCGACATTCCGAAACCCGCAGTAAAGTCCACGACAGTTGTTGAGCGCATCTATCCGTCGCTGAATGTTCTTCCGGAGAACCAGCTGAAGTTT
>Ga0105248_10001449_pt1 | contig 26404 bp, 20 predicted proteins | sample KBSS34metaG_FD_81524 | JGI IMG/M metagenome (GOLD analysis project Ga0105248, IMG submission 81524) | Switchgrass rhizosphere microbial communities from Kellogg Biological Station, Michigan, USA - KBS S3-4 metaG | ecosystem: Host-associated > Plants > Roots > Rhizosphere > Soil | place... | reverse complement strand
GTAGATCGGTACCTGGATGCGTCTGCTATCAAGAGCGTGGTCTGCCAGCTCATTCGAAACGAAAAGCCAGCCGGGTACGAAATTCTGAGTTTGGGTATTTACTACAAACTCGATCGGTACATCGTCGAAACAGATAGAGACGTCGCCGAAGGAGCCCGGCATCGTGAGCGGCGGATTGCCCAGTATCACTGGAACAAAGACTCACCGAAAGATTCCCGACGACTTGTCGTCAGCAAGGACGCTAAAGGGAATTCATTGACGGAATGGCGATACTACGACTTCGATCACACCAAATCCTGCCGGTAGGACGCTTCTCTTTCCTGGATGACTAATCCTCGTGCTTCAGAGATGACGGATTTGTCATTTTGGGGGGCTCGATTCCATCTGGCCGGTGTGCTTCAGAAACACCGCGCCAAGAGGGGGAATCGTCAGATTCAGAGAATGACTTCGTCCATGCATTGGAATTTCTTCCGCATTCTTTCCGCCCAGATTTCCGAAATCCGTACCCCCATACGCATCAGAATCGCTGTTGAGAATTTCGGTCCATCTCCCAATGTGCGGGACTCCCACGCGATATTCGTAGCGGGGAACCGGTGTGAAATTGCAAACAACCAGGATGGTATCGGAACCACCGATGGACTTTCGGACAAAGCTCAGCATGCTTTGCTGCGAGTCGCTGCCATCGATCCATTCAAAGCCTTCTCCTTCGCAATCCAGTTCGTAAAGGGCACGTTCATTTCTATAGGTGTGATTCAAATCGCAGACCCAGCGTTGAAGCTGCCGATGGGATGGAAAATTCAGGAGGTGCCAGTCGAGACTGTCGTCGTGCGCCCACTCGCGCCACTGGCCGAATTCGCCTCCCATGAATAAAAGTTTCTTTCCAGGTTGCGCGTACATGTATGCGAAAAGCAGCCTCAGGTTCGCGAATTTCTGCCAGAGATCGCCTGGCATCCGGGAAAGCAGAGAACCCTTCTCATGAACAATTTCATCGTGAGACAGTGGGAGGACGAAGTTTTCGTGAAAGGCATATAGGGTTCGAAACGTCAGTTCATTGTGATGAAACTTGCGATGGACCGGATCGTGAGACATGTATCGGAGCGTGTCGTGCATCCACCCCATATCCCATTTGAGCCCAAAGCCAAGTCCTCCTGTGTATGCGGGCCGGGACACGCCGGGCCATGACGTCGATTCTTCCGCGATCGTCTGAACGCCGGGAAATTCGCGATAGATGTCCGTGTTCAGACGCCGCAGAAAATCCATTGCTTCGAGATTTTCCCTGCCGCCGAATTCATTCGGTATCCACTCCCCTTCCTTGCGGGAATAGTCGAGATAGAGCATGGACGCCACCGCATCAACGCGCAAACCATCCATGTGATACTTGTCCAGCCAGAATGCAGCGCTGCTGAGCAGAAAGCTGCGGACTTCATGACGTCCGTAGTTGAAGACGTCACTGTTCCATTCCTTGTGAATTCCCTTCCGGGGATCGGAATGTTCGTAAAGGTGAGTGCCGTCAAAATATCCAAGTGCCCATTCATCGGTCGGGAAATGAGAGGGAACCCAATCGAGTATGATGCCGATTCCCCGCTGGTGCAGATAATCGATCAGGTACATGAGATCCTGAGGCGAGCCATATCGGCTGGTCGGTGCGAAGTATCCTGTCGTCTGATAGCCCCACGAACCGTAGAAAGGGTGTTCGGTTAAAGGCAGAACTTCAATGTGTGTAAATCCGAGCTCATGGACGTAGTCCGCAAGCGGCTTCGCAATTTCCCGGTAGCTGAGCCAGCGGTTTCCGTCTTCAGGCACACGCCGCCAGGAGCCTAAGTGAACTTCGTAAATCGACATTGGCGACCGATGACTGTTGTGGCTTCGACGTGCGGCCATCCATTTGTCGTCGTTCCAGTCGTAGTCCAGTTCCCATGTCTTTGACGCAGTTAACGGCGGTGTTTCGGTGTGAAAGGCGAAAGGGTCGGCTTTGTCCGTCTTGTAACCATTAATCCGCGAAACGACGTGGTACTTATAGGGTTCGCCCGGCTGGAGTTGCGGAACGAATGTCTCCCAGATTCCGGATTGACCGCGCGGTTGCATGGGGTGGCTGTTTAAATTCCAGCCATTGAAGTTGCCGATCACCGTTACCGTTTCCGCATTCGGCGCCCAGACGGCGAAGTTTACGCCGGATGTTCCGTTGACGATAGAACGATGCGCGCCGAGATGACGGTAAAGACGGATATGGCTGCCTTCGTTGAAGAGATAGAGATCTTGATCGGTCAATAACGACATATTTTAGGATTCGGGATTTCGAGTTTCGCCAAGTTTGCGGAGAACTTTCTGGATATGTCGGGAGTCGCGCATCTGTTCGATACTGTACCGCAGCCGTCGCCGCCAGTTTGGACGTTCTTTTGTTGTGGCAGGAACGTTCTGCGGTTGAGTTTCATTCCATAGATCTTCAAGGTTCACCAGCACGACATTGGCTTTGCTTCTACCGAGATATTCGATGCAACCCTGAAATTCATTTTTTCTCTTCAGAAATTGTCGGAGTGACTTCCGAAGCCGGTCCCGAGTCTTCCTTTCCCTGTGCGCCGTCTTTCGATCGAGAAATTTCAGAGAGCGTCTGTCGTCGATGTCCGTTCCAGTCATGAAGGACTGGAACGGCGCCATGTCGTGAGTATTCAGGCTGGCGACAACGTCTTCCTTTGGCCGTCGCATAGGATTCTTTGGAGACTCCACTGAAAGTTCGGACTGCACTATATACAATTGCCGGATGTTGTGTCGCGCCAGGGCCTCATTCACTTCCGGCGGCACCAGTCCAAGATTCTCTCCAACAATCCCCGCATCGTGCCGATGCGATTCCACACTCAGCACTGCGTAGACCTCATCGGACGGATAGCGTATATACAAGCCTTGCGTGCCCGGCATTCCCTCCGGGATCCAGAAGAGGCGGTGGAGACCCATCACATGGTCAATGCGCAGCAATCGAGCGAAGCGTAGATGATTCCGAATCATCGCAACCGTGTATGCGTGGCCGCTCGTGCGCATCGCTTCTGGATTCATTGGGGGAAAGCTCCAGTCCTGACCCGAAGTGAACATGGGGTCCGGCGGGGCACCGACGGACATTCCCTTGACGAACAAATCCTGGTGCCGCCACGTGTCAAATCCTTCTGCGTGAAGCCCTGCCGGCAAGTCCAGATAGAGCAGACAGCCCGAACGAGTGGTTCGAACAGAGAGATGCTCCATCTGTTCCTGAATCAACCACTGCGCATACACGTGATAGTGGAACGCGTCGCCGTCGTAGTCGCCTGGCCGAACGTCTCCTCGACGCAGTCGTGGAGTCCAGGTTTTCCAGCCTTTTTCCTGCCGTTCTGTGACGGCGCGAAATCGGGCGTAGTTGTCGACGGCCGGATTCGCTTGCCTGAACTTTTCAAACTGGTCCCGTCGCCGACCCGATTGAGAAAGCAAAGTCTGCGCCATGCCTTCCAGGACGCGCCGTTTGTCAGCCATCAGACGGCGATAGTCGACGAGAGACTTTGCAGCCGGTTTTCGGCGATGGGTGCTCCCGATTGGAAATTCCGGCGACCGTGCCGGATCCACGTAGAACTCATTCCAGAACATCCGACTGACTGGAGAATAGGGACCAGGCTCAAACGGTTTGTCGAGAAACGTCGATAACAGCGGCAGTGTCGATACGACCTGACCGCCAAGCTCGCCAATCCAATCGACGAGGCACTCCAGGTCGGTAAGGTCTCCAGCGCCCTCGTTTCGTTTCGAATGCAGTCCATAAACAGGCGCAAACACACCCCAGGTCCTTCTGGAAATGGGGAAGTGCGCTCGTGTAGGAGCGGAGATCACCAGGCTTCCATTAAGTCTGTGGTAACCCATCGGAAGACGTTTCGTAGGTGGCCATGATAACTCTTTGCCGTCTTCCGATATCAGGGACGGTTTGATGCCTTCAGGCAAATGCCCAGGTCGAAGTTTTCCGTCCCAAGCCACAAGGACGGGCGCGAGACGATTGCCGGACAACTCATCGTGGCGCAAACGCAACGCAGGCTTTACGTCGTCCATTTTGGAAACCGGTGCGCCGAGGGCGCGAAGAGCAAGAAGGACGGATTCCGTCGATGCAACCTGCGGTTTCTTCCGCATGTCCAGGTACGAAGTCTGGATGCCGTAGAGTTTCGCGAGTTCTTTCAGCTTGGGATTCAACAAGTGAAGAGCGTAGCACAGCGAAATGAGGGAAAGAGGGTGCAGTCCCCTCTTTCCCTCATTTCGGTTTGAAGGTCAGCAGGATTTCGCCGTCGGTGTCGAGGATTCGCAGAGGTTCTTTCAGCAGGTTCGTGGAGCCATACGTGGCGGACAGCAGTTCGAACTCGGGAGGGAACACATTGAAGGTGATGGGGTGCTCCCCAACAGGCAGTAACAAGCCGAACGCCCCGGTGTCATCCGCATTCCGGACGACCGAAGGTTCGTTAAGAAGTGTTCCTGGCCTGGCGGTCGAGCATACGTCGCCAGTGCATACGAAACCCGTAGGGCTGACATACACAAACGTCCCACTCGATAGCGGATTCGCGGAAATCTGGTAGCCTTCGGTGCCATTCAATCGCACCGTCAGCGAAAAATTGGGCACGCGTCCGTTTCCCTCGACGACTGCGCGGACTTTCACTTGTCTTCTTTCAGGAATCGTCAACTCAACAAGAAACTCATCGCCTTTTGCAATTACGGTCGGATGAATCATGGCCGAAACGGTCGGATTGGTGCCCACGACATAGGTATCCGGAGGAATCCTGAGGAACTCAAATGATCCGTCGGAAGCTGCTGTGGTCTGAAATGCGAGCCGCGTTCCCTGGAGAACTACATTCACCGGACCTTGAAGGCGCGATATTCCAAGCACGCGGCCGCTGACTTTCGGCCACGGCTGGGTCTGCCGGACTCCGAGGCTGACGACAATGTTTCGGGAGTCTGAGCCGGAAATTTTCAAAGGTCCTTTCAATAGATCCGTGGAACCGTAAGTCAGGGACTTTACTTCGTAGGATTTCGCAGAGAGTCCACCGATTTCAATTCTGTGATCTCCCTCTGGCAGGACGATTTTGAATGATCCAGCTGGACCGATATCCAATTCCGTATCGATGGTCGGGCCGCCCAACTGAACATACATTCGGCCGTGTGGCGGCGCCGGCAGTCCGGAAGCCGCGTTGATCCACGCTCTCAAACGTGTGGGCGGCATCGCATAACCGTCTTCGATCACGACTCGTCCGGCCACAGTTCTCTCGGCTGGGATCTCAAGCTGAATATTGGCGACGTTGTCAGGGCCAACGACGACGGTCGTATGTGGAATCGTGGCGACATACGGGTCGATACCGAGTGAATAGATGCCTGGAAGAACTCGCGGAAATTCGAAACGTCCGGCAGCATCGAGCGGGGCGTCGAGTTCCGTCGTGGTGCTTGTCATCGATATACGGGTGCTTTCGGGTGCTTTCAAATTCTCCCGGCCAGCGACGCGACCGGAAACCTTTACCTCGTGCGACCCGGATTTTGCTGCGATAGTCACAATGATGGGCTTCCTGTCGCCGTCCTCCGCAATTTTCAGCGTCTCCTTGAGTAGATTTGTGGATCCGGTAGTAATGGACTTGATCTCATAGTCGGTATCCGGGAAGTCGCGAACCTCGACACGGTATTCGCCTTCGGGCAACCACTGTGTATTTCTCAGGAGGTTGCTACTCACATAAGCTTTGAGCGGCTCAACACCGTTTATTTTTTGTGTGCGTGTGAACAGCAACGAGAAGTGCGGCTTCGGTGCTTCGTCGTTGGCCACCAGTTCGATTATGAAATCTCGTTGTGGCGGAACCGCGTGAATCTCGATCCCTTCGATATCCCGATCCTGGACAGTGATGCTTTCGAGCACAGCGGACGCAGAACTTGCCCGGTAGATTCCATTTTCCACGTTCGCAAATTCAAAGGAACCATCGGAGCGAAGCGGCGCTTCAAGTTGAACCGACGATCCGGAAAGCGTAACAGTACGGCCGCCACCCTGCAGCGTTCCGACATTAACCAGACGCCCACTCACCTTGAATGTCGGCCGTGGGAAGGTTCGGAGCGTTACCAGGATTTCGGTTACGTCGCGATTGGCCACCCTCAGCGGTTCTCGCAGCAGGTCCGTCGATCCCCACGTGATCGAAGCCACCGCGTATCGATTCGAAACGTAAACATGAATTTGATGATCGCCTTCCGGGATCATTCCGGCGAAGGTTCCATCGACGGAGGGGTTTGGATAGCTGTCGATGGCAATGCCGTTCGGAAGATTCGAGGTTAACGTGAGATCAAACCTGGGCGGCGGAGCTCCGCCTTCGACGACAACCCGCCCCGTCACACGCCGGTAAGTTGGTATATTAAATTCGAAATTGCTCACTCCTCCGCTTCCAACAATGAGCTGTGAACCTGGCAATCCCAGACCTTGGATGTAGTACCGTCCCGGAAGAACTCGAGGGAACTCGAAACGTCCATCGCCGCCAATCGGGACTTCCAACAGCGGCGGGTAGTTGTTTTGAACTGCAAGGACGACGCCAGGCGTCACCACGTACTGCTCCGGAAGGTTTTCTATGCCTACAAAGCGACCGCTCACACGGACAAATTGCGCAGTTCTGGAAGTCTTTAGGGCGATGAATAAAGGCTGAACCGCCCCGACAACTTTCAGCGGCTCTCGAAGCAAATCGGTTTTTCCGTACCTTAGAGATGCCAACTGATATGCGTTCGACAAGCCGCCAAGTTCGACGCGATATTCGCCGACAGGTAGTGCAACGCGCAGTGTTCCATCGCGGCGGTTCTCAAAGCCGATACTTACGTAGGACCAACCGGATGGTCCCTTGAACGACAGCCAGACATCCTGCAGTGGACCACCGCCTTCGACGCTGGCGCGGCCAGCAGCGAAGACGAAAGGACCGGTCGTGAGTCCGATGTCGGTCACGTCTCGGTCTCCGATCAGGAGAGGTTTTGAGCTCCAGATGATCCGTTCAAATTGGTTTGGTGCGCTGATGCGGTAGGCTCCCGGCGGAACATGGACAAACTCAAACAAACCATCCGGTGAAATATCCGTTTGCCCAAACGTCTCGCCTGTGGACATATTCAGCAGCGTCAAGGACCGCTCGTCATGCCATTCCGCGTTACGGATGAGCTTGCCACCGAGACGCACACCACCGGAACGCTGGAGCTGAAAATTCACTGCTTCAAGGGCCGCGTCTGGCGTGATGTTTACAGTCGTAGCTCCAGACGCGTTCAGGGTGCCTGGGTAAAAGGTAGGAGCCTCCAGTGGTCCCGCAACAATGTAGTATCGGCCCGGCGAAATATTCGCAAGACGGTATCGTCCGGAAGAGTCCGTCTCCGCAATACTCACCAACCCCGACCCGTCAGTGGCAAGATTGCGTTCCGCAGGCATGGCGGCGACACGAACGGCTCCCGCTGACATTCCGTTCGCTGTTTGTATCCGGCCGGATATCGCTCCGGTATTGTTTTGCGCAACGGCTACGGCAGCACACGCAGACACCACCGCAATGGCGAATAGAGCCGGAAATGTTCTGGAGGGCATGGCAGGAGTTTACAGCGGAGTTATAGCGACAGACCACTCAATCCCCGGAAACAAGGGGTCTGTCCCCTCGTTCCCCATTTTCGCTACAGAATTCCGAGAGATTGACGCGGAGTATAGCCGGGGAAGACTTTGGCGACGTCCGCCGTCTGCATGTGTTTTGTGAGTATCTCGGCAAACACATCGCGGAAGTCCGTTGTCAGCGCCAGATCGCGTCCTTCGAAAAGTTGATTCGGCCCGAGGCCCGGCCATTTGCCGTAAACCTTTCCACCTTTGACGGGGCCGCCTGCCATGAAGAGCGCGCTGGCATGCCCGTGATCGGTTCCGCCGGATCCGTTTTGTTTGATGGACCGTCCGAACTCGGTCATCGTGACAATCACCACATTTCGCATGCGATCTCCGAGATCGCGGTAAAGCGCGGCGATACCATCACCAAATTCGCGCAGTCTGTTGCTGAGCTGGCCTGCGACGGAGCCTTGATTGGCATGCGTATCCCATCCACTGAGATCCGCAAATGCAACCTCCAGGCCGACGTCGGCTTTGATGATCTGCGCGATCTGCAATAGCGATTGAGAAAACGGCTGGCTGGGATAAATGGCGCCATTTTCCGGCTGAAACCGTGTGGGATTGGCATCCTTCAGCATCTTCATGGCATCGAAAGTTTCGTTGTGCCACATGGATTCAAAAGCGGAATAGATTTCACTGTTACTGTTGCCCGGGGCTCGCCCCTGGTTGCCTCGAACATCGAAGTCCTGAATCTTTGTCATCGCCAAGGCCGGTGCAGGACCTAGCAGGGATCGAGGCATATTGGTGCTCATCGCGATTGCACGGAATGGAGCCGATCCCTTTGGTCTGGGATCGGTCTGCATGTAACGATTGAGCCAGCCGTCGCTGACGCTCTTATTTCCCGGAGCGCCGGATTCCATGTAGTCCTGGGCGTCGAAATGCGATCGAGTATTGTCCGGGGATCCAACGGCCTGAACCATGGCAAGATGTCCCGCATCGTAAATGGGTTTCAGTGAGGAGAGTGCGGGATGCAGTCCGAAGTATCCGTCCAGATCCAGGGTCGTCTCACCACCGCCGCGCAACGGCGACGGCAGGGCGATCTGAGGACGCAGCGACGCGTAATGCGGGTCTCCAAAAGGCACGACCATCGAAATCCCATCGGCCGCGCCTCGCTGAAAAATGGCAATCAATATCGGCCGATTTTTCGACGCGGCCGGATTCTGAGCATAGGCGGTGCGCAGCAGGAACGGCGGCACGACTCCGAAACTGGCGGCGGCAACACCCGCGGACTTCAGGAAAAAGCGACGAGACACTGGCACACGCGGCATACGCACCTACCTTTTTTGAAACTCTGGGGATCCCAGATAAAGCGCAGCGGTCTTTGAATCCGGGAAATCGTTCAATTGAATTCGGGTATCGGGCAGCTTGTTCGCTGTCAGGTTTACGGCAAAGTTGATGCGTTCGACCAAGGTTCCGTCGGTCAACCAATAGTCTGCGCGATCCGGAAACCCTGTCGGCGCAACGAATTGGTAAAGCGGCTGGCCCATCTTGGTAAGAAGCTGTGCCATTCGGGGACTGCCGTTGGTCTCTCCGTTCATGGCGCGTATGGAAGAAACCACATATTCGAAAGCAGACTTGGTTTTCTGCCCATAAGCGTCAGGCGACATGAACTCGTCCGAATAAAAAATCGTGCGGAGCATTTCGCGGATGTCGCCATCGGTCTTCATGAATGTCGCAGCGACCTTGTCTACCAGTGAATCCGGGGGATTGTCGCTCACGAAATACCGCACGAGTTTGGTGGAGATGAAACGCGCCGTGCTCGGATGATGGGCGAGAATATCGATGACCTTCTCCCCGTCTTCAATTCCTCCACCGGCCCGTATTTTGTTGCCAAGCACGACCTTCTCGCCCCTGTCGTGCATCATCAGGCGGAATACGAAGTGGGCATCCTGCCGGGGTCTGTCGATGGTCCAGCCGGTCAGGGCACGAGCGACTTCCTGAACATCCTTCTGCGTATAGCCACCGTCGACTCCGAGGGTGTGCAGTTCCATCAGTTCCCGTCCATAGTTTTCGTTGATTCCGTCTCTTTTTCGATTCTTCGCCTGGTTCGCTTCTTCAGCAGCAATGTTCGGCGGCAACGGAGCGCCGGGATTCGCCAGTCTGGCTCTTGCGGCAGCCTGCAACGGGAGCGCCAAATTCGGTACGGTCGACAGATGGTTATCCAGGTAGAAAAGCATTGCCGGACTCTTCGCCGTTGCCATCAGAAGGTCCTTGAACTTGCCCATGGCGTTGGGCCGAATCGCATTCATTTCATAGTCGGTGGTAAACCACTTGTCCTGACCTTTATTCCAGTACACGTTGAAATGGTTGAACCAGAAATCGGTCATCACTTCCTGAAGCTGACGCTCACTATAAACGGCGCGGATAATTTTCTGGGACTGCAGTTCCTGAAGCAACTGCTGCGGCCGTTCGAGCCCGTTTTGCATCATGTAGCTTTGAAGCTGGCTGCGGTTGGCTTGCGGGTTCTTGTCATCAGCCTTTGGTTTCTGAATGCCGGCACGTTGTGCGACCTGCTGAGGTTCGGGATATCGCGCCATCAATTCGTTCGTCTTCATACGGATTGAAGGCAATTGGCTTAATCGGTTGTCGACCGCACTGTCGTTGATCTGTTCGGGGTGAAGCTGTTGCTCGATGTACTGACGAATCCCCATGCTTTGCACGCGCGCCACATCGCCTGGGCGCGGACCAAAGGCCAGGCGGTTCAAGACGTGAGTGGCTTTGTCCTGTTCTGTCAGCGTTCGGGGTGCCGAACTGGCGCTTGCAACTGGCAACGCCAATAGGATGAAGAAGAAAAGCGTAGAGCGCATTGGTTTGGGCCTCATGCTGCGTATAGACCACAAACCAGCGGCTTGGGTTTATTCGCTAGCTGTCGCCATCCTCGGAACTGTCGTCGATGCCCGTGGCGAAATCATCCAATTCGTCCGCCTCAAGAGACGCTTCATCAACATCGTCAACGCTGTAGAGCTGGCCGCCGAGTTTTTCTTTCTGGGCTTTCTTCCCACCTTCGGGTTTGAAGGACTTCTGGTTGCGACTTCGGAACGGCTTGGCATCGGGCCCGAATTTCCGGTTAATGCGATCGCCGCGGCCCGGAGGTTCGATGGAGCTCGAGTCCGATCGGGCAAAGTCGTGACCTCCGGAATGCGAACCCGACCCCATCGGGCGGGGCCCGGAGGACATGGGACGCGGAGGGCCTCCGCTGGGACGGTAGGGAGCACCAGCTCCTGGCGGACGGCTTTCCTTGGCGCGCGCTTCGTTGACCGCCAGAGGCCGCCCCTTGAAATTCTGATTGTTGTATAACCGGATGGCTTCCTGAGCCTGTCCATTGTCCGCATATTCGACAAATGCGAAACCGCGTTTTCTTCCAGTCTCGCGGTCGAGCGGCATGAACACGTTCAAGACATTTCCCGCACCTCCGAAATGGGCGCGGATTTCTTCTTCGGTTGCCTCGTAGGGAAGGTTCCCAACAAAAAGACGAACAGACATTATTACCTCGTGAAAGCTCTCATTTGGAATTGGTAATAGATGGAAATTTCACTGGGGTGACTGGGCCGGGAATTTTGGGGTTGAAGCTTTAAGCATGCGCCGCTCATATTACTTCTTTGCCATCTCGATTTCAACGATTTGCCTTATGGAAAACAAGCTCTCGAATGCCTTTCGAAATTTTGAACACGAAGGCTGGCAGAAAGCAGCCGGTCAATATGACTTTGGGTTTGGCGCCGTCACCAGTCAGGCAGTGGATTCACTTCTAACTGCGGTTGCCGCCCAAAGCGGTATTCGATTGCTCGATATCGCGTGTGGCCCAGGCTATGTCGCGCTGGCTGCTGCGCGCCTGGGTTGTTCCGTTGTTGGAATCGATTTTTCTTCGGAAATGATTCTTCGTGCAAAGGAAATGCCACAGCACGAAACCTGGAATCTGGAGTTCTGCGAGGGCGACGCGGAAAATCTGACGTTTCCCCCTTGCTCCTTTGACGCCGTCACGATGAATTTTGGGATGTTGCATCTTGCGCTGCCCGACCGTGCAATAGCGGAAGCCTTTCGGGTCCTGAGGCCCGGTGGCCGATATGCCTTTACGGTTTGGGATGCTCCACCAAAGACCGCGGGATTTGAAATCGTTCTCGATGCCGTTCGAGCGCATGGCAATGTCAACGTTCCCCTTCCGGAGGGTCCACCGTTTTTCAGGTTCAGCGACCCGTTCGAGAGTGCCCGCTCGCTCAAGGCAGTGGGATTTGAAAACATCAAGATGATTGTCGTGCCGCAGTTCTGGAGATTGAAGTCCGGAGTCGACTTGTTCCAAACCATGCGCCGCGCTGCCGTGCGAACTGCGGCACTATTGAACATGCAGTCGCCGGAGGCGCTCGCGAATATCGAAAGAGAGATCTCAGAGAAAGCGGAACAATACCGAACGCAAGCCGGTATCGAACTTCCGATGCCGGCGATTTTGACGTCTGCCGTCCGGCCCGCGTGAACCTTCGTGTTTATTACTTCGTATGCGACGTCAGCCACTTCAATCTCAGCAGCTGACCATCGAGCACGTAGAGAAATTTCAGGGTCTCGGGGGATACAACGTTCGTGCGTTCTACAGCAACCGCCAGATCCAGAACGCTGGCGATGTATTCGGCGGTGTTGAGAGTCTCCCATTGGAGTTCGCTCTGTGAAAAATCCTTGAACTCCTGAGGGTCCGGACGGGGATGATTGACCTTCGCGGCACTGAGATAACGAAGAAATACGTCGGTCTCAGCTTCGATATTCTTCAGATCCTTGTCCAGCTTGCCCTTCATCCCTAAATTCTGGCCAAATTCCATCGTCGCTTCGCGGAAGCGGGGAATTGCCATGCGAAACTCGAGGAATTTGGCATCGAGATCTGCCGTCTGGCCCGGTTCCAGTCTGCGATTCGCGCTCTGGGCGTTCAGGAAATCGCGAAGGGCCTCCTGACTCTTCAATCGTTCCGCAGCCTCTTTCTGGTCATTCAATTGTTGCTGGACCGGCGACTGAACCTGTCTCTCCTTTTCCGATTGGCCAGCAACCGGATCCGATTGCGCAAAAGCGCTCCAGCGGACGAGAAGGAAGATCGCGATGATCAGGAGGGGACGTTTCATGCAGCTATTTTACGTGGGCGGTGAGCCATTTGAGCCGCAATAATTCACCGTCGAGGGTGTATAGAAATTGCAAAGTTTGCTGGCTCACCGTTTCCTGACGTTCTGCAGCAACTGCAAAATCAAGGTAGGCGCCGATTCGTTCCGCGGAGTTCAGCGTTTCCCATTGGAGTTCGGATGCGGAGTAGTCCTTGAATTCCATAGGATCCGGCTTTGGGTGATTCACCTTCCCGGCACTCAGGTACTTCAACATAATGTCGGTTTGCGTTCCAATTTCCTTCATCTGTTTGTCGAATTTTCCCTGCATACTCAACACCCAGCGGTAGTCGTCAGTGGCGGCACGGAATTTCGGAATCGCCATTCGAAACTGAAAGAAAAGAGTGTTGAGCCCATTTGCGGAGTCCGTCTGCATTCTGGAACTTCGAAGAAAATCAGAAAGGGCCTTCTGGCTTTTCTTCTGAGCTTCCAGCGTTTGCTGCGCTTCCAAATCCGTCTGTTGGCGTTGCGGAGTGGACTCGCCATCGACCTGAGCGAAGGCAGGAGAATGAAACAGAACAAGACATCCGAATAGCAGTAAGCACGCCATCCATGTCCGACGCATGTAAAATTTTCAACCCTCCGTTTTCTTTACGGCAAGCTAAATCGAAGTCCCCTGCAGCACCCTCAGAATTTGCGCGTGAAGCACGGGAGTTGAACTGCTCAGCAGACTGGATTGCCAGCTAAGATGTTCCCGAATGCCTTCAAGATCGGAAATGACACCGCCAGCCTCTTCCACGCATGGAATTAGTGCGGCGATATCCCACGGACTCATTGCCGGATCGATCGCCGCATCAATCCGGCCCTGGGCGACCAATGCGTGCTGGACGCAGTCACTGATGAACCGAAACTTGCGCGGCTTGAGAATCAGACTGCTGAGCTTCCAGCAAGGCCCCGTTGAGGGCGGTTCGATGTCGGATGGCTTTGTGCCTCCCGCAGAAATGAAAGCATCAGAGATATTCGCCGTCTGAGAAGCGCGGACTTGCTGTGGATTCGATTCGCCGCGCACCCGGATCCAGCACCCGCTTTGCTTTGCGGCATACACGGTCTCCCCCATTGCCGGAAAGTGAATCACACCAATTTGCGGCTCGCCATATTCAAGATATGCGATCAGTGTTCCAAAAATGGGCAGGCCCGCGGCAAACGAAGTAGTGCCATCGATCGGATCCAGAATCCAAAGGGAATCGTTTGTCGGCTTCTGCGGTCCTCCGAATTCTTCGCCGAGTACAAGATGACTTGGGTAGCGTTTTGCAATCGCCTCCCGCATGACGTCCTCGGCGCGTTTGTCCGCGTCGGTGACTTCCGTTCCGTCGGATTTGAAACTGACAGTGCAGTGCCGAAAGGCCGGCATAATTGCGGCCTCTGCAGTGTGCGCAAGTGAAAGTGCAAACTCGAGAATTTCATTTTTCATGAGAAAGGGCTACCACGTTGCCCAGAATGAGAAGCGCCGGAGCGCTCAATCCGGCCGATTTGTGAAAGATGTCGCGAAGCGTACCGGCGCGCGTTTCTTCTGTCGGCCAGGTGGCGCGCGAAACAACGGCTGCCGGAATATCGATCGAACATCCGTGCTCCAGAAGATTCGAGACGATGGCTTCAAGCCGAACCAGGCCCATGAAGACCACAACGGTTCCTCCGGATTTCACCAGGGTGCGCGCTGCGCACCATTCCGCGGAATCAAAGCTTGCGGACCTGGATCCGGTGATGACGAGAAAGCCGTGATTGAGTTCGCGATGTGTCAGCGGAAAGCCTGCAGCCACGGCGGCCGCCGTGATGCTGCTGACACCCGGCACGATTTCAAAACGAATGCCGGCAGCGATCAATGCGTTGGCTTCTTCGCCGCCTCTTCCGAATACGAATGGATCGCCGCCTTTGAGACGGCAGACGATTTTGCCCTGCTCTGCGAACTCGATCATCAGGCGGTGGATTTCGGGCTGCTGGCGATCCTCATGGCCGAACCGCTTTCCGACATCAATGACGACGGCATCTCCGCGCGCCTGCGTCAGCAGTCCAGTTGAGATCAGGCGATCGTGAAGCACGACATCGGCTTCTCGCAGAAACTTCAAACCCTTGACGGTGATCAATTCCGGATCGCCGGGTCCTGCACCAACGATATAAACCACACCCTGCGTTGTCATGTGCGCTTCTCAATCATTTCCCGGATCATTTCACGGACACGTTCGAGTGCGGCGGCATCATCGCAACCGGCGATCCATTCGATGATGCCGGAACCGATAATGCTGTCGAAGACGCGCTTGCGATCATCGCTGCCGGCGAACTGCCGATGCACTTCCTGTCGAACTGCACCAAGTACGTTGGCCGTTCGGGCAAATTCCTCGGTCAACACGCGATCCAGGCGCGCTCGAAGTTCAGCGGCAAGCGACGGACTCTTTCCGGAAGTGGATATGGCGATTGTGATATCGCCGCGCCGTAGTATGGCCGGAACGATAAAGGAGCAAAGTTCCGGTTTGTCCACGGTGTTCACCAGAACGTTTTTCGATGCGGCGATGGACGCGACCTCCGTTTGTGTTGTCGGGTCATCGGTAGCCGAAATTACAAGCGAGACTCCATCGACGTCTGAAGGAATAAAGCCGCGTTGCCGCACACTGATGCGGTTCGATTGCCCGTAAGCGTCGAGTTGTTCCGTGATCTGCGGGCTCACCACCGTGACCAGGGCTCCTGCTTCAAGCAGCGTCTCCACCTTGCGTTGCGCTATGATACCTCCTCCCACGACAAGCACCGGCCGGTTCTCAAGATCAATGAAGGCGGGATAAAACATCAGGCCTTCCTGCTTTCGAAGAAATCCGCCAGTGCCTTTACCATGGGTCCCATCTTGGGTTCATAGGGAGTCACGTGCGGTTCGATTCCTATTTCCTGCAGCGCCCGCGACGTGACTTCGCCAATGGAGGCCACCACAATCGTCTTTTTTAAATGTTTCAGAAATTGCTCGCCGTTTCCAAGGGACATCGCCTCCTTCAGCAGGAACCGAGCCTGTGGTCCGTTGGTGAAGGTGATGGCATCGATTTCTCCGGCAGTGATTCGGCGTACCAGCTCCGAAATTGCTCCGGTATCGGATGCCTGTTCGTAGTGATATAGAGAAATGCCGGTCACTGTGGCTCCCATCGATTCAAGCCCTTGTCGGAGTTCGGAATTATCCTGACCGTAAAGTTGGACCAATACGGATTTTCCTTGAACGCCCTGGCGTGCCAGCGTCTTGATAATGCCCTCTGTCGTGGGAGTGTCGGCAGTAATACACTCCCGGATGCCGAATTTCTTCAGTGCGTTTACGGCCTTTGGCCCGCGGGCAATGATTCGTGAACGCGCAATCACATCGGGTTTGTTCTGCGCTCGAAACAGGAATTCAATACCCACGCCGGTATAGAAGATGAGGAAGTCGACTCTTGACGTTTCACACAATTCCATGAACCGGCGTGCGTTTCCGGCATGCTCAACGGGGGTTTCACGGAGCAGGGGACAGGAGTAAACGATCGCTCCTTCACGTTCCAGTAATCGTGCGAGTTGTTCGGGGTATCGATTCTCCGTCGTCGCGACGCGAACGCCGTCCAAAAGTTTTGTCATAGAGGAAAAGCTCGTGAGAGCAAAAATCATAACATGAGCCGGTTGGTGATATTCTTCCGTGCACACCAGCCCGAAACGGCTACTTTAAGGAGACACCCATGGAACGAGCGAAAGCGAGCGACTTCCCTCAGGAAGTACTCAACATCTTTGATCTCTATATTCACGGTCACATCGACCGGAGAGGATTCCTGGATCGCGCCCAGAAGTATGCAGTGGGCGGCTTAACGGCCGCGGCGATGCTGGAATTGCTGCGTCCGAACTGGGCGCTGGGCCAGCAGGTGCCAAAGGACGATGCGCGTCTTCGAATCACTTCCGTCGATATCCCATCGCCTCAGGGTAATGGGACAATCAAGGCTTATGTGGCTCGACCGAAGAGCGCGACCGGGAAATTGCCAGTCGTTCTGGTGATTCACGAAAATCGTGGACTCAATCCGCACATCGAAGACATTGCGCGGCGAATTGCCCTCGCAAATTTCCTCGCCATTGCGCCGGATGGTTTGACAAGCGTTGGTGGTTATCCGGGTGATGAGACGGCAGCCACCCAGAAGTTCCAATCGGTAAACGGCATGAAAATGACGGAAGACTTTGTCGCTGCGGCCGGCTATGCCAAGACAAATCCGGAAGGAACGGGAAAAGCCGGGACCGTCGGATTCTGCTATGGCGGCGGTATCGTCAACACGCTGGCATTTCGAGTGCCGGATCTGAATTGCGGTGTTGCTTACTATGGGAATCAGCCCACCAATCCCGCCGATATCGCAAAGATCAAATCGCCCTTGCTGCTGCATTATGGCGGTCTGGATGCCGGCATCACTGGCAGATGGCCCGCCTATGATATGGCCCTGACAGCAGCCGGTGTGGTCCATACCGGTTGGGTCTATGAAGGTGCGAATCACGGATTCAACAACGATACGGGAGCTCGCTACGACGAACCTGCTGCCAAACTTGCCTGGCAGCGCACCATGGACTTCTTCGAAAAGTACCTCCGCTAGAAACAGGGGCCAGACGTGACATTCCCCTCTATTTCGGCAGAAAAAAGGGGAACGACACGTCTGACCCCCGTTTCCTGGCGCGCGAGACAGGCGGCTCATGAGTCGCGAGTACGCGCATGGACGGATCCGCATCAGGCGCGCATAGCGCGTGGTGAGAAACATCCGGTTTACGACTTCCTGTTCACCTACTACTCCTTTCGTCCTACATGGCTCAAGCGCTGGCATCCTGGCCCTGAAATCACGCTGACGGGAACAGAAGCGACAGAATTTCTTCGATGGCATGAATACCGACAGACACCGGAAGGGGTGGCAGTGGATGCTTCGCGCCTGCGCGAACACCGGCGTGGGGCAATTCAACATATCCGAGACTTGCTGATCGCGACACAAATGCGTCCGGCGTTCTACGGCTGTTTTGGCTTTCACGAGTGGGCGATGGTCTATCAGCAGACACCCGACGAAATTCGCCACAATGCATATCCGTTAAGATTTCCGCCGGACAAGATCGCCGGCATCGTTGAAGCGAATCCGATTTGCTGTACACATTACGACGCGTTTCGCTTTTTCACGACACCGGCTCGTCCGCTCAACCGGCACCAGCTGACACGCGGCACAACGGTGGGATTCGAGCAGCGCGGTTGTCTACACGCCAACATGGACCTCTACAAATGGGCATTCAAACTGAGTCCGTTCACTCCCAGTGAACTGGTGGCCGACTGTTTTGAACTGGCGCGAGATATTCGCGACGTTGACATGCGCGCCAGTCCGTACGATTTGAGAGAGCTCGGGTTTTCTCCCATTGCCGTTGAGACTGCCGAAGGGCGTGCGGCCTATGAAAGATATCAACGGGAATTTGCGATTCGCTCCGAGCCACTGCGCATGCAGCTGGTAGCGGTTTGCGAGTGGCTGCTTTTGAAAAATTCCGTCGGCTGTTAATTTGTTACGAAAACACCTGTCTATACGAGTGCATGAGATCAGCCACCACATCCGGGTTCGTCGCATTACACGTGGAGAACCCGGCTGTGGAGTTCGAGAACTTTGATCGTCTTGTCGAGCAGTATCGTCCTCGAGTGCTTCGATTTCTGTTCGCATCTCTTCGCGATATGGATCTGGCGGAATCGCTGGCTCAGGACTGCTTCTGGAACGCTTACAAGAGCCGGAGTACTTTCCGGGGAGACTGCAGCGTCAATACCTGGCTGATGAGGATTGCCGTCAACCTGGTTCGCAACCACACGCAGAGCCGGCGTTTTCAGTTCTGGAAGAAAATTCAGAATACCGATAACGGAGAGATGCGCGAATGGCCGGACCACAGCGTTTCACCGGAAGAAAGCGCTTCGATCCGTCAGCAGGTGCAGTCCGTGTGGGATGCAACCGGATCCCTCTCGAATCGGCAACGTACTGTTTTCCTCCTCCGCTATCTTGAAGACCTGGATATTTCGGAAATTGCGCAAACCACGGGCCTGACGGAAAACTCGGTGAAAGTGCATCTCTTTCGGGCGGTACGAGGCATCCGGAAACGACTAGGAGCATCACAATGAACAGGCATCTCTCCGAGGATCAGATTGCCCGCTGCATCGTCGGCGAAGCCGACAGCGCGGAAGCGCAACATGCGCGCGAATGTGTCGAATGCAGTGCGGACCTGGATCGGTTCAGCAGGTCGGTGGCCCTGTTCCGGAGTGGCATACAGAAACAGATCAACGCTCGAATTACGCTCGTTCCGACGTCGGCCGTTTCAAAACCATCGGGAGCCGACACACAGACGCCGCGTTGGGTTCTGGTGGCTGCAGCGGCGGTTGTTCTTGTCGTGCTCCCTTTCGTCCGGGCGGGAAACAAGCCGGAAGCGCCTCCAGAGGACGCATTCACCGAAACAGATCCAGACGCGGTGATGAACCGCATCAATCTCGATCTCGGGCGAACCGTTCCCGCACCCATGGAGCCCCTGATGCTTGGGCTTCCGGACTTGAATAGGTAAACGCATAAAGAGGTCATCCATGAAACGAAATCACACGGCCCCGGTCATCCTGTTTGGACTATTTCTGATCGCATCGACAGCGCTCGGACAGAACCTCACTCCAGATCAGTTGAACAGAGCGCGGGAGGAAGAGCGCGCGCAGAACCTCGTGGCTCGCCGAGTGCCGAGTCCGAATCCCAACGGCGCTCTCATCAACGGGGGTGCCTGGTGGACAAACACCACCGTGGTTGCGCAGCTGGCCCTCACGGAAGACCAGAAATCAAAGATTGGGCGCGCTTTTGAGAATCATTCGCGCAACATCATGAATAACAGCGGTTTTCTTGAGAAAGAAGAAATGCAGCTTGCACGGCTGCTGGAAGCCGAAACCATTGACCATGTGGCCGTTTTGAACCAAACCAATCGCGTGATTCAATCTCGCGGTGAAGTCGAGAGAGAGACAGCCGCCATGACCCTGGAAATGCGCGAGCAACTGACTCGAGATCAGTGGATAAAGCTTCAGGCGATGCAAACACAATTGATTACCGGCCGTGTTGCCTTAAGACTGCAAGCACCCTCAACAACAGCTGCTCCTGCCCCGGCCGGCCAACGCTCCCGCGGTCAATAGCCATAAGATTGGTGTCAGGCATCTCGTTTCGCTGTTTCCTCAGAAGGAACAGGGAACGAGGTACCTGACACCAATTAGCGAAAGAAGAGGAGCTTGCCGAAATCATCTCTTAAAGTTCGGATGTAGCGGTTGTTTTCTTCGCAGACGTATTCATCCAGCTGGCCGTTGGGCCACCATTTCAAATTCCACGAAACAGTCCATGGACGTGTGTATGCCCCCGCATCGTCGATCTGCGCTTCATAGCGCAGTTGATCCTTCGCTGGCCGCGTGAATTTTTCGACGACGTGCAGCATGTTGGTATGGGGATGTCCGGCAAAATCCAGCCAGGTCCCTTCGTTGAAATTCGTTACGTCGACGACCAGCGTTCGGCCGCCATTTTCGTAATGGCCGACGGAGTGGCCCAGGAATGTTCCGCTTTTGGGTTTGGGATGGCTGCCTCCATCCATATGCACTTCACGCCAGGCGTGAGAGACCTCGAATACAAAGAACGCGCGCTTTTGTTCGGGCAACTGGATGATTTCCATCGGGTAGGGTGCTGCAAACAGTCGCGGTCCGCCGGGCGGAAGACAGAAGGATTCCGGATCGTATTTCGCTTCGGTCCGGACGTTGTAGTCGTAGACGGCAGCGGACCATGGCAGGAACGGAATCTGAGGTTCTGCCGCGGAACCTCTGGCCTCGCTCCGGTCCTGACCATAACTTGCAGGGACCGGAACGACAGCGTTGGCCATGTTTTCGACGTACGACAGCTCCCACACTCCCTTTTCACCAGGCAGCGGGCCAAGGTTCACGGTGCCATCGGCGAGCAATGGAGTGTCGCTGGTATTCCGGGCCTGCGGGATTGTCAGTTGCACCGCGAGCGCGCCGAATAACGCAGCACCGCAGGCCAGTATCTTCATGAGAGATGAAGCGAAAGTTACTTCCCCGGTTCGAGACGAAGCATGGCCCCGTTCGGCGTTGCGACATCGGTCAGGACATAAACGTATCCGTCCGGTCCGATACGCACATCGCGAACGCGTTGTCCCAGTCCCGTCATGATTTTTGTCTGGCCGGCGAGCCTTCCCTTGTCGTCAAGTACGACGCGCATGATGAAATTCGTATCTCCCTCCCAGTTGCCCATCGAACCCACAAGCAGGTTGCCCTTCCACTGCGGGAATTTGTCGCCGTAGTAGACGGCAACGTTGCCAGGGTTGAACGAGCAAGGACCCGCGCAAACGGGCACCCAGTAATCCACGGGGTCTTCAAACCCTGCGACGTTGTTCTTGCCTAAGCGTCCGAGCGTTCCGTCGTAGTGCGTGCCGTTGGTCACGTCCATCCATCCGTAATTCTTACCGGCCTGGATGCGGTTCAACTCATCGCCCCCTCGAGGCCCGAACTCCGTGGACCAGATCTCGCCGGTGTTGGGATCGATTGCAAGGCCCAGCGGATTGCGATGCCCAAGCGAGTAGATCTCCGGGAGGTAGCCGATCTTTCCAACAAACGGATTGTCGTTAGGAATCGTTCCGTCGTCTTTGATGCGCAAGATCTTGCCAGTGTCTGTCAGCGGATTCTGTGCAAGCTCCCCGATGTTCCGATCCCCGCTTGTAATGAAAAGAAAACCGGCCTTATCGAATGCGATGCGGGAACCGTAGCTGTTGCCATCCGCAGGGCCCTCGCCACAACAGCCGCGGCCTGCCAGTCCTCTCGCGCCAAAATGCGGCTCGGCGATGAAGATGTCCTTGCCTTCAGTCAATGTTGGGCCGCCGTCCCATTTCGCGCGATAGACCGCGAGTGCAGAACTCGTGGGTTCGATATCGCCAGGTTTGGAATAGGCAAAGTAGACCAGCCGATTTTGCGCAAAGTTGGGGTGCACGGCGATGTCCAGCAAGCCGCCAAGGGACTTCACGAGAATTTGCGGAAGGCCGGCAATCGGGGTTGGATCCAGCACTCCCTTGCGAACAACGCGAAGACGGCCGGCGCGTTCGGTGACCAGCATGTCTCCGTTCGGTAGAAATGCCATACCCCACGGATGATCGAGTCCCTTGGTGATCACGGTCACATGGAGACGGTTTTCTCCTTCACCGATATCGAATGGACCATCGCCGAGTGGTGCACCACCCCGACCTCCACCCCCTCGAGCTGCGGGCGCGGCTTGGCCCCGAGCTCCCGCTGCGGGCGCCTGCAGACCAGCACCTGAAGTGTGGATCGACAGCATCACAGCTAGTGCAAAAACCACGAACGGCAGGGCGGCCAGGAGCCGCTTCGACGGAAAGAAACTCATGAAAGTTATTCCTCCTGAGCTGACGCGCAGAAGGATATGCCAATCGACAACTCGAGCCAAGAGGAAGCGTGGTGTCTCAATTTGAAAAATCGGCTCCCCTCCTGAGTCAGGAGGGGTGGCGCGAAGCGCCGGGGTGGTTCCAAAGCGAAATCCTACAAATTGCCGATTTGGAACCACCCGTCGCGGGATTACCCACTCCCTTCCGCTCAGAACGAGAACCGCAGCTGTCCCTGGAATTGTCGAACGTTGTTGGGCTTGCCTGTAATTTGCCCAAACACGGTCGTGTTCGTGATGTTGAGACTGGGTGCGTTCATTCCAGGATGATTTGTGATGTTGGTCGCATCCATGCGGACCTGCACCGACTTGGATTCACTAATTTGGAATGTCTTGCTGATGTTCGCATCCAGACTCCAATTACCGACGCTCTCGATCGTCTTCTGTCCGAGATTGCCTCGCATACCCGGCTGCGGGTTCTGCAGGACAATCACCGGGGCGCCGGTCGGTCCCACCTGAGCAACCGTGGGATTATTGGGATCGGCGAGTGCAACAGCAGTGATGGTACAGAGGTCGCCGAACGCCTGGTTCGTTGCCGCGTATAACTGGGTGCATTGTGGATCCTTGACCTTTACGTACTTCCCCGGATCGAAGTAGCTTCCGGTATTCGTATTATTCGTCGTTGCGTTTACGGTTGGAAACGTGGCGTGTCCGCCCCTCGGAATTTCCGGAATGGATCCGTCCGGCAGCGGCACGACGTCCGGAACACCAAGGCCATAAAGCATGTTGCCTGCAGTAATGCTCACCGGAGTTCCGGAGCTGAAGTTGTAGATGATACTGCTCTGCCAGCGCTCGATGATTCGCGCCAGAGCGCCAGAGCTGTTGCCGAGAAACAACTTGTTCGGGCCAATCGGCAACTCAAAGGTTCCGTTGCTTCGGAAGTTGTGGCGTTGATCGCTAGCCGTCAGCGTATAGTCCGCATTCCGATCTGCCGGATTCGTATAGGTCGAAGCGGAAATCCCCAGAGATTTCGAGTAGAGATAGGTACCTTGATAGCTCATCCCGTGTATGGGACGTACCGTACCCTGGATCTGAACCGAATGATAATTCGACGAACCCGAATCCGAATACAGACTGGCAGTACTGAATTGGGGATTGGCCGTAATCCAGTTTGCGGGAAATAACCCCGCGGGAACAACCGGGCCGCCGGGGATGGTGGTTCCGCCGGCGACATTAAATCCGAGGTTGGCCCTTTTGAGCACCGTGCCGCGTTCGCCGCCGGCACCCACGACAACACCGGTGGGGCCGGTTCCAGTTCCGTTGTAGACGTCCAGTCCCTTCGAAAGAGTATTGAAATCGCCATTGGCAAGCAGCGTTCTAAAGGCAGTTGTACCCACCAAAGCCGAACTCAACCGCAACTCGGCAGCGCCTCTCATTGTTGTGCCGTTCACCGCTCCGCATGTTGCCGTCGGCGCTGCAGGGTTGCATCCTGGCACGTTGCCGGCGATATTCAATCCAAGGAACATTTGGTCCAGCAGCAGCAGCCCCGCCTGCTCAGCAGGAGTCTGAGAAGACAGTGGTTTGAGATCCGCACCGCTGCGCGCTGCCTTTAACGCATCCAGCAGCGGCTGGTTGTAGTAAACATCCGAGGTGTTGATGTCGAAGTTTCCCCAGAGTTTCAAACCCCGGGTACCAACGTACCTCACGTCGAGCGAGACGTTCCGGTTGATATTCCGCGTCACCGACAACGTGAAGTTCTGAACGTAAGGTGTCGCGATATTGCTGTTGTACACCGCAAGAGCCTGGTTCTGTTTCTGGACCGGAATGGGCTGCATCGGCTGCACCGTCGGAGGGACCGGAATGACGCTGCCGAGATTCGACAGATTGAAGTAGCTGACTCCATCTGCCGGCGCGTTCACTGTTGGGTTGCTTTGAAACCCAGGATTGGACAGGATGAAATTATCGATAGGCTGTGCCTGACCTCCGCCGGAATAGGTGATCTGGTAGCCGCCGCGAACGTTTGTCTTTCCTTCTCCAAACCACGGCAGGGCCCAGGCGAAGCCCACGGCGGGACCGAAATTGTTCACGTCATTCTTGTAGAGGGCCCGGTTGGGGTTTGCAGTCTTCGGCCCGACAAACTCTGACGTTGTCACCAGACTCATATCCACGCCGTTGTCGGGACGCAGCCAGTTCGTGAAGCTTCTGCCCGAAACTCCAAACAAAGCCGCGCTGCCGTCGACAGGTGAAGTCCCGAGGCCGGCTCCTTCATAAGGCACACCGTAGTATTCGTAACGCAACCCGAGGTTCAGCGTCAGAGTCGGGCGGATTTTCCAGTCGTCCTTGACGAATCCGGCAAACTCATTCTGAACGACGTTTAGGATCTTGCGATCGTTGGTGTTGTAGTTCTGCCACGTCAGCGGCGTTGACGAGTCTTTCAAATAATAAATCTGCCTGGCTTCGCCAATCGACCCATTCAGGAAATACAACAGGCTGTTCGCAAGGGTCTGGTTGTTGAGCACCAGATTCGGAAAGTTTATCGTATTCTGGAATGCCACACTTGGAATGTTTCCTCCTCCACCTTGTGCAGAAGGGATCGGGGCCGTCGGGGACGCCCAGCCTTTGGAATAGCTATGACGGATGTCCACTCCGAACTTGAATGTGTGGCGGGCCTTTGTCCAACTCAGCGTGTCGGCATAGTCGTAAAGAGGGCTGGTATTGCCTTGCTGCGCGCATCCGTTATATGCCGGCGACATGCAAATATAATTCGACGGCGAAAATCCACCGACGGCTGCCGGCACAACCGCAATGGGAAATCCGTTTGCCTGCACCAGAAGCTGTTGAGCGGCATCGTGAGCTTCCTTGTCCGCTGTTTGCTCCCATGCCGGAGAAATCACCAGATGCCCCATTCGGATTCCATAGCGCGCTTCATTGAGCAGCGAAGTGGACAGCGTTGAGGTGAAGTTTGCGGTCAACTCAAAAGGTCGAAGCTGGGTGACACCATCGTATCCCGCTGGCCATGTCGATAACGAATTGCCCCCATCCGCCCACTGGTAGCTGAAATTGAATGCCAGTTTGTTCTTGGAGTTGAAGTTGTGGTCAATCTTGGTATTGATCTGCTTGCGATCGGTTTCCGCATCTGTGCCGGCACCAATTGCAAGTGAACCGGAACTGTTGGTACTGCGCGTCCACTGACTTATTGCCGTGTTGAGACCATCGCCTCCGTCAAAGCGGTTTGCAGCCGGCATGGCATTCAGGTACTTCGAAATGAGTCCCGTCGGATCCAAACCGGAACGCTTGTCATCCCAGAACGAACCGGATAGTACTGCATCAGAACAATCTGGAGCTGTCGGGGTGTTTGCAAGAGGACCGAACACCGAGAAGTAGTGGAGCTGGCTGACGGCTGTTCCGGCTGGATTCAACAATCCGATCAATGGATTTCCATTGCTGTCGACGACAGGGGTTGTCGGATTCGCGCCTGTTGTGTTTCTAGTCGTCAGGGTATTGCCATTTTGCCAGCCGTCGAAGTAGCGGAAGATTCCATTTTTCGCACATGGTGTCAGCACAGTCGGTCTCTGGGTCGAACGCTGGTTCTCGTCCCGCCATTCGCCGAGGACGAAGAAGAACGTCTTGTTCTTGACGATGGGACCTCCAACGCTCACCGTGAATTCGTTCTTGTTGAACCAGTTCGGCACGGTGGCAACACCGGCGCCATTGACGATTGCGCTGTTGTTGGTCCACGTATTCGCATCGAGGGCGGAGTTGTGAACCGTCCATACCGCGCTTCCGCTGTATTTGTTGGTTCCCGATCGTGTGGAAATTTGGACCTGACCGTTGCCACGTCCCATCTCGGCGTCCACGGGTGTGAGGATGACGCGCATTTCCGCGACCATGTCGGGATTGATTGTCGTGGCCGAGAAAATTCCGTTCAGATAACGCCCGTCATTGACGCTGAGGCCGTCTCTTACCGTATTGACCATTCCCGCACCGATGCCGGCAAAGGTGGTCAGAGTCGAGTCCGGGCCGCCCCGGACGCCGCCCATGGTACTGATGAGATCGAGCACGTCATTGCCCAGCAGCGGGAGATCGCGCACTTTCGTTCCGGACAGAACCTGGCCGATGGAAGCAGACGATTCCGCAATTGCCGCATCAGCCTGGGCTGTCACGTCGACGGCCTGATCCGCAGTGCCCACCTGCATGGTGAAGTTATAGCGGACGCTTTCGTTCGAACCCAGGTGGACATCCTTTACGGTTGAAGG
>Ga0105248_10001447_pt1 | contig 26424 bp, 24 predicted proteins | sample KBSS34metaG_FD_81524 | JGI IMG/M metagenome (GOLD analysis project Ga0105248, IMG submission 81524) | Switchgrass rhizosphere microbial communities from Kellogg Biological Station, Michigan, USA - KBS S3-4 metaG | ecosystem: Host-associated > Plants > Roots > Rhizosphere > Soil | place... | reverse complement strand
CTCGCTGAAGCGCGTTCGTGCTCGAGGAAACGTACGAGGTGATCGAGGCGATCGACGCGCACGATCACCGCGCGCTGTGCGAGGAGCTGGGCGACTTCGTCTTCGAGACGGTGTTCCTGGTCCAGATGGAGTCGGAGGCCGGGCCGTCATGTCGGCGGGCTGATCGGACGGCGGACGGCGACACCGCCCCTCGAGAATCGGCCGGTACTCCTTACTGTCGGTCGGATCCTCGGACGAACTTCATCCACGCCGCGCCACATGCCGCCTGATACTCGGTTTCCGACCGCAGCAACGGCTGGAGACAGACCTCGCCTTCGAGCGAGCAGCCGGATTCGAGACACGGATCAATGGCCGCCGTACACGCCTCGGTGTACTGCTTCTCGATCGCGGCACACTCGGCGAGAAAGGCGCGACGCGGCTCCGGGGCGAGCAGGTCGGCCATCGCCTGCTTCGGCAGACGGCCGGCCTGCGCGTCGCGTACGATCTCGTCGGCTATGGGGGCGCTGTTCTTCATGACCACTCCCTCCCATCGCGTTAGTGACCCGCCCGCCGTGCCAACAGAAACGCCGTGAGATCTGCAGCATCGCCCGGCTCGAGGCGCGGCCACGGCAGGCCGTGTTTGCGGAGTTCCTGTTCCATCGCCGAGGAATGATTCCACATGGCGGCCATGATCGCGACCGGATCGCCGAGGCCGGCCGCGGCCTGGAGATCGGGCCCGACCTGCCGTCCGGCGCCGAGGCTGTGACACGGCGAGCACTTGTCGACAAACAGCAGACCCCCGTGCTCCGGGTTCGCGCGCACGTTGGCGTAATTGACGAAGTACAGGTAGGCGATGATGTCGGCCATCTCGCCGCCGGAGAACGTCACACGCGGCACCCCGCGGCGTGAGAATTCCGAGGTCATGGCCTGACTGTGATTCCACATCAGCGCCGCGATAGACGAGACCGATCCGACGAGGTCCCGCGGCCGGTTGCCGAGATCGGGTCCACCCTTGCCGCCGGCCCCCGCGATCGCATGGCAGTTGACGCAGCGCTTCGCCGCGAAGAGCTCACGGCCGCGCCGTGGGCTCCCGGGCTCGAAGTACACGCGCTCGTGGCTACCGCTGACGTTGCCGGCCTGGAGATACGCGAGCAGATCGCCCATCTCTCTGCCCGTGAGACGCGGGAACGGCACGCCGCGGCCGCGCATCACGCTCGCCATCTCGGGGCTGTGGTTCCACATCACCTGCGCGAGCAGGATCGCGGAGTACTGCCCCTTGTAGCGATCCAGCCGCGGCCCCGGCTTGTCGAACGTCGTCGCTCCACTCGTCGCGTGGCACTGCGGGCACCCCTTGCTCTCGAACACCGCGCGCCCGGCGGCGGGGCTGCCCGACTGCCCCACTTCGGTCAGGTAGTACCGGTAAGCGGTCAGGAACGCGACGAGGTCGGCCATCTCCCGCGGATCGAGATGCGGCGTCACGATCTTGAGGTCCTGCATCTTCTCGTGCATCACCGGTGCGTGGTTCCAGAACACGCCGGCGAGATCGAGAACAGTGCCAGGGAAGTGAATGCGTCCGAGATCCGGGCCGATGCGCCCCTCCCCGGCGCCAAGCCCGTGGCACCGGACGCAGTTCTTCTCGACGAAGACGCGCGCGCCAGCGGTCGGGTTGTCGGGTAACTCGATCGTCAGCGGCACGGTCTTATCGGACGCGGCGGCCAGGGCGGTGACGAACGCCGCGGTCACGATCAGCGTAAGGGCCCCACGCCTCGCCGCGCTGCGGTGTGTACGAGTCATGACGTCGCCCCAGCCGGATGGAGCGTCGGCTCCGAAGCCGCGGCCGTCTCATGCACCTCGGGCGCCGGCTCGAGCTCCCACATCGAAATGATCGGGAACAGCTTGGTGAACCCCATGTACAGCAGCGCGAAGGCGGCGAAGCAGCCCGCCATCAGCGACCACTCGACCCAGCTCGGCCAGTAGACGAACGTCATGACCTTCGCGCGCGGATTGGACAGCGACGGCACGACAATCGTGAACCGCTCCAGCCACATGCCCACGTTGACGAAAATCGACGCGATCAGCGTGCCTTTGATCGTCCGCGTCCGCGAATTGCAGAGGATGGTGAACGGCACAACGAAGCAGCAGACGAACATCATCCAGAAGAACGGGGCGAACGGCCCGGAGATCTTCGAGTTGAACACGGCCAGCTCACGCGGCTCGTGGCCGTACCACGTCGTGAGGTACTCAGCGAATGTGAAGTAGAACCAGAGACAGGTCATCAGCAGGAGCAGGAGCCCGAGGTTGTTGAACGCTTCTTCAGTCAGGTAGCGCTCGAGGCCGTACACCTTCCGCACGACGACCATCGCCGTGATGATCGCGGCGATCCCGGAAAAGATCGCGCCGACGACGAAATACGGCCCGAAGATCGTCGAGTGCCACATCGGCTGAATCGTCATCGCGAATACCCACGACACCACCGTGTGCACGGACACCGCGATCGGGATGACCACGATCGCCATGACGCCGATGATCTTCTCAAGCCGGTGCCACTCCTTCGGTGTCCCGGTCCAACCGAGCGCGAGCCGCTTGTAGAAGCGATGCCGCCACCCGGTCGTGAGGTCCCGCATCGTCGCGATGTCGGGAATGAGCGGGATGAACAGATAGATGGTCGACGCCATGAGATAGACCGAGATGCTCGCCATGTCCCACACGAGCGGCGAGCTCAAGTGCGGGTGGAGCACCACGTTGAACGCCCGATCGACGCGTCCGAGGTCCAGCAGGACGTTGCCCACGCCGAACATCAGCACCAGGACCGTGATGACCTCGGCCATCCGCGTGATCGGCCGGCGCCATTCGGCCTGCACGATCCGCAGGATGGCCGAGATCAGAGTCCCGGCGTGCGACACGCCGACGAAGAACACGAAGTTGGTGATGTAGAGGCCCCAGTAAACCGGACGTCCCAGATGCGTCGCGCCGAGGCCGTAGTACAGCTGCCACGTGTACGCGAAGATCGCCCACAGGACCACAGCGGTGAGCGCGGCGACCCAGCGTTTGAAGCCCGGCCCGACCGTGAGGATGGCGTTGACGATGGGTTCGTGGGGATCGCTCATCTCACTCCCCTTCGCGGAGGTAGATCACTTTGGGTTGGGTTCCGAGCTCTTCCATCCATCGAAACGCACGAGCCCCGCCGGCGAGCGCCGCGACGTCGCTGTGCGGATCGCTGAGATCCCCGAACACCATCGCCTCCGCCGGGCAGATCTGGGCGCACGCCGGCACGTAATCCTCCGGCGCGAGGTCGCGTCCCGCGGCGCGCGCCCGTTCGCGTGCGGCGATCAGACGGTGATGACAGAACGTGCATTTCTCGACGACGCCTTTGGGGCGCACGGACACGTCGGGATTGCGCATCCCCGCCATCGATTCGGGCCAGACCGGCTCGGTCCAGTTGAACACCTTCACGGCGTACGGACAGGCGTTGGTGCAGTACCGGCAGCCGATGCAGCGCGGGTACACCTGCGCGACGATGCCTTCGGGATTGAGATAGGTCGCGCTGGTCGGACACACGTCCACGCACGGCGGCCGGTCGCAGTGCTGGCACATGAGCGGCAGCGCCGATGCCGCGGGCCGGCCGGGCAAGTCGACCGGCACGAGCTGAATCCAGGTCATGAGTCGCCCGGCATCAGTGGTCTCTGGCGTCGCGAACGGCAGGTTGTTCTCGTGCTTGCAGGCGACGACGCACGCCTGGCACCCGGTGCAGCGATCGAGGTCGATGACGAGACCCCAGCGTGCCATTTGCAGTCTCCCTCAGACCCGCGTGATTCGCACGGCGCAGGCGCGGACGGGCGATTCGGTTCCCCACAACCGGCGCGCGTCCTTGCCGATCAGCCGCGACCAGCGTCCCGCCGTCTGCGCTCCGGGCACGATCGAGAGCGCCGCCATCCCGGACGGCAGCCCGTCGACGTGCACTGCGACGGCCTCGACCGAGTCGTGCGCCGAAATGAGCCGCACACGACTGCGATCGGAAATGCCCCAGCGCTTGGCTTCCTCCGATCCGAGTTCCACCCAGATCGACCACGGCACGCTGTCTGGCTGCCCGAGCAGCTCGAAGAGCGAGGGCTGATTCGGGTTGCCGATGATCGCGATGACAGACGGCTGGAATGCAATCAACGCGATCGGAAACGCGCTGTCCGCCGACGTGGCGGCGCCGACGGGAGAGGCGGCGCCGGAGACACGTGCGGCGGACTGAGCAGGCGCGAGCACCTCGGGCAGCGGGAACTCCAGGCCGCGCCCGGCGCGCAGCGCTTCCCCCAGGTAACTCGCGTCGAAGAACGGATCGACCCACCCGCCCGCGGCGAGCACGCGCTCGGCGAACGCGGCATCCGAGTCGGCGGCCGATGCCCACCAGCCACCCGACTCCAGCTGCTGCATCCATTCGGTTTCATACATCGTCACGTACGGCGTGCCGCGGCGCAGACCGGCCAGCCGCTTCAATTCCTTGCGGACGAGCTCCTCCGAGGATTGCCAGTCACACGCCTGCTCGGCCGCGCCCCCCACCGCGACGCCAAGCGAGTGAAGCAACGCGCCTTTGTCGCGGGTGTCCAGCCGGCGCGCGATCACGGGTTTCGAGACGGGCACAACGTCGACGCCGAGCGCCGCGGCCGGCACCATCGCCTGCCAGCTCTCGAGCGGCAGGTCGACCGGCAGGATCACGTCCGCGATCGCGGCGGCCTCGTCGACGTAGGGCGAGCAGCTGATGACGAACGGCACGCGCTCGGCGAGCATCTCCGGATGGTTCGGGCCGCCCAGGACGCGAAGCGCCGAGCTGTCGCCGAAGACGAGCACGCTGGGCCGGAGGTGTCCGTCGGCAATCGCACGCAATACCACCGTGGCGTCCTCGCGTTCGGGCGCCTGATCGTCGGCCTTCCCGAACAGCCCGCCGGCGCGATCGATGGCGCCGACGAGCGCGTTCAGTGAAAAGACGGCGTCGGCCAGTCCATCGGCGGCGCTCGCATCGACGATGACGAGCGGCCGAGGGGTCGCGACGAGCTCGCGCGCGAGACGCAGAATCGCGACGACCGGCACGCCGGTCTCGATCGCCACGTTGTCCGGCGTGTAGTAGGTCACGAGCTGATGCTCGAAGGTCGCGAGGTTGCCGGCCATCGGCGCCAGCCGATCGCGGTCGATTCGATTTTCCCTGAAGAGCACCGACGCGATGCCGTAAGCCAGCGCCGTCTGCCGGTCTGGCGGCACGGCGAGCCACTCGTCGGCCTTGCGCGCCGTCGGCGACCGCCGCCCGTCGATGTGCACGAGGCGCCCGCGGCTCGACCCGGATCCGCGCCGCAGTCGTCCGAAGCTGCGTTGCGTCCAGACCCCCGAGAGCCAGTCCTCAGCCAGCGGCGCGCCGAACGACAGGACGTAGGTGGCGTGTTCGACGTGGAAGATCGGATCCGCGTCGGCGCCGGTCAGGCGGCGCAGGCTGGGGCGCAGGCGGTCGGCGGTCGCGAGCGGCGTCCACGCCACCCGCGCTCCGGCCGCGCGCCAGAATCGCGTCCACGCCTCGGCCTCAGGTCCGCGCTCCGCAGCGGCGATCGCGACGATACCGTCGGTCGTACCCGCCGCGCGCTTCAGGCGATCGGCGGCCAGCGCGATCGCGTCCTTCCACGGTACGGGCTCCCATCGCGGCGGTCCACCTCGCGCGATCCGATGGGCGGGGCCGACGAGGCGATCAGGATCGAAGTACGACTCGATCGTCGCCATCCCTTTCGCGCAGAGGCGGCCGCGCGCGATCGGGCACAGCGGGTTGCCTTCGATCGTGACCGGCACGTCGTCGACAAGGCGCACGCGCAGGCCGCATCCCGACGGGCACTCACGGCAGACGGAGGTCGCCCATGTCTCGACGCCGCGATCGCGCCAGCCGGCCGCGCGTTCGTCGGCGCGCGCGAGCCAGCGGCGGCCGGCCTCGCCGAGCGTGATGCCGGCGATCGCAGCGCCACTGTAGGTGAGGAAGTCGCGTCTGGACGGAGCGTCGCCGCTCATCGGTGGCACCCCGCGCAATCTTCGCTCGCGCCCTCGCGCTTGTGGCACGCGAGGCACGTGGTCATGACGAGGCGCGCTTGCGCGCGGCCGGGTGGCGCCGTCCGCTGCCGCATCTCGCCGTGGCACGACACGCAGCCGAGCTGCCCGGGGCCCGTGTGCCGCCGATGAGAGAACGCCACATGGTCAGGCACGCGGTTGACTCGAAGCCACGCGATCCGCTTTCCCGCCGCGATGTCGTTCCACGCGGCGCCGCTCACGCCGCGGGCCGGCGCGGTGGCGTGGCAGCGCGTGCAGGTGTCCCCCTGCGGGATGCCGGCGCGAGCGCCGGCTTCGGCGCCCCGATGACAGACCACGCAACCCACTGCCGCGTGCTTCGCGTGGTTGAACTCGACCGGCTGCGCCAGCGGCACGGACGGCAGCGCGAACACCCAGCCGACGGCGACGGCAGCGGCCACGAGCGCGGGAAGCAGGTAGCGTTGCATGCGGGCTCCTGGGATCTGCCGCGCCTACTTGACGCCTTCCTTCGTCTTCTGGTCGTACAGCGCCTTCTTGCGGATCTTCGAGTCGTACACGAGGAACTCGAAGATCTGTTTGCCGTCTTTCGCCGAGATGATCGACGGACCGGCCTTGTTCATCATCCGCTTGATGTAGCGCTCCCACTCGTCCTCGAGCACGAACTCACAGTTGATGGGGCGCGCGATGGCGTGGCACTTGGCGCACTTCTCGACGAAGACCTTGTAGTCCGCCTTCATGTCAGCCGGGTATTTGGAGACGTCGATCTTGGCCGGCCCCTTGTCGTAGGCCAGGATTCGCGGGTCCACCGGTTCGTCCTTCTGCTGCGCGCGGACCACCCGGATCAACCCGGGGACCGCCAGCGCCGTCAGCAGCATCGCGACAATCGTCCGCTTCATTGCCAGCCTCCTCGTGAGCGCATGTGGCGCGTCCATGCCCACTACTGTGCGCTCCAAGAATGAACGGGTGATGAAAGTCCGGTTAAAGGACGTTCACCGGACTTTCATCGTCGTTTCATTCTCCGGGCCCATAGTGACAACACGGATGAAGGGCATGCGTCCCGGGAGAAGACGATGAAACGCTTGTATCGGCTGGCTGGCGTGTGTGCGTTTCTGCTCGGCGGGGCCCTCACGGCGTCCGCCGCGCCCTCTCCGCAGGCAGGCGCGGCCAAGGCCGCGGCGGCGAAGGATTCCGCCTGCACTTCCTGCCACGACTCGACGTCGCCGAAGAAGATCTTCGCGATGTACCAGACGCGCCACGGCAACAAGGCCGACTCGCGCACGCCGGGGTGCGTGAACTGTCATGGGGACAGCGAAAAGCACATCAAGGATCCCGGCACGGCCACCGACGTGGTCTTCGGCGCGAAATCCAAGCACGTCTCGTCCGCGGAGGATCGCAACGCCTCGTGTCTCAAGTGCCACGAGTCGAGCGTGCTCCCCCGCGCGAACTGGGTCGGCAGCCAGCACCAGAGCCGCGGCGTGGCCTGCAGCGACTGCCACAACATCCACGCGCCCGATCAGAAGGTGATGAACAAGGCGACGCAGGCCGAGACCTGCTTCACCTGTCACAAGGCGCAGCGCGCGCAGACGCGCCGCGTGTCGTCGCACCCGCTGGCCGTCACCGGCCTCGGCACCACGGCCAAGATGGCGTGCTCGGATTGTCACAACCCGCACGGGTCGACCGGGCCGACGCTGCTTCTCAAGAACACGGTCAACGAAACGTGCTTCACCTGCCACGCCGAGAAGCGCGGTCCCTTCCTCTGGGAGCACAGCCCCGTCGTCGACAGCTGCACCAACTGCCACACGCCGCACGGATCGGCCAACGCGCCGCTGCTCAAGACGCGCGCGCCCTACCTGTGCCAGGACTGTCACAGCGGCGACCACGGCAACCAGGTCAACAGCGGGTCCAACCTGGCGAACGGCAACGTGACGACCGTCAACGGCACGCAGCAGCCCGGCGCCGCCGCGCCGCGCGCGCAACTGGGGGCGCGCGCGTGCCTGAACTGCCACGTGCTGATCCACGGGTCGAATCACCCGGCGGGCGCGAAGTTCCAGCGCTAACCACTTTTTCGGGGACGCAGTCATGCACACGAACATGAATGAACGCGGCAAGGTGGTCTGGACAACGGCGGTCCGCGTCGGCCTCGTCGCGACGATGATGACGGCACGCGTGGGCGCCGCGGCCGCGCAGACGGTGCAGGAAGCGACCACGCCGGCCAGCACGGTCGAAGTGGGCGCGGCCGGGATCAGCGACGGCTCCTACAAGGCCGGCGAGTACAACGGCCTTCAGAAAAAGGGCGCGGTCGCGCTCGGCAACTTCGATCTGCGCGGCGGCGGCGCGTACGACAGTGACAGCGCGATGCGGTGGCGCCTCAAGGCGGTCGATCTCGGGCTGGAGACGCGCAGCCTGTCGGCTGAAGTCGGCGTGCAGGGCAAGTTCCGCATCAACGTCGGCTACGACGAGCTGCGGCGGAATCGATCCGACAGCTACCAGACGCCGTACAGTGGTGCCGGCACCAACATCCTCACCCTGCCGGCCGGCTGGCAGGTGCCCACCGTGGCGGGCAGTACCGGGACCAACAGCGTCGTGAATCTTCTCAGCGCGAGAGGCTTCCTGAAGTCGATCGGCGACGCCCAGTACATCGACCTGCGCACGACGTCGCCGACTTTCGGCGGCATCCTCAAGCCGACAGCGGCGCAGGTCGCAAGCGTGGACGCGGCATCCAACGCCGACGTGCCGGCGTTCCAGAACTACAACATCTCGACCAAGCGCACCAAGTACGACCTGACGGTCGACTACAGCTTCAGCCCGAAATGGGGGATCGGCGGCGATTTCCGCCCGGAGCACAAGGATGGCGTGAAGCTGATGGGAACGGTGTCGAGAAACACCGGCGGCGACATTTCGACCGTCATCCCCGACCTGATCGACCAGGACCACAACCAGATCGATCTCCGGCTGAACTACCGCGGGACGAAGGGCTTCGCGCAGGTCGCGTACTACGGCTCGATCTTCGACAACAACGTGCCGTTCATGTCATGGCAGAACTGGGCGACCGGCCCGACCGGCACGGGCACCGTCAATCTCGGCACCGGCGTGGTCAACACGATGAGCAGCGCCCCGAGCAACCGGTTCAACCAGGCCAGCGCCACCGCCGGCTTCACGATGGCGGCCAACACCAAGCTGGTGGCGAACGGATCGTACGCGCGGAACACGCAGAACCAGCTGTTCCTGGTCGACAGCACCACCCCGGTCGTGCCGGTGAGCTCGCTCAACGGCCTCGTCGTCAACACGGCGTTCGACGTGAAGCTGACGAGCAAGCCGACAAAGAAGACGAATCTGCTGGCGGCGTACAAGTACAACAATCGCGACAACCGGTCGCCGATCTACATCTTCCAGTACGCAGACGCCGGCGAAGCCACCGCCGCCAACGCGAACTTTCCGGCGGGCCCGAACAATCCGCTGGGCGCCGTGCTCGCGCAGAACGCGAACGCCAACCGCGCGTACAACCGCGAGCTCAACGAGATCAACGCCGAGGCCGACTACGCCGTCGCCGCCCGGCAGTGGATCAAGGGCGCGTACGAATACCAGCGCGTGGGCCGCGAGTGCTTCAGCTCATGGATCAGCTGCGCCGACGCCGCCATCACCAACGAGAACACGATGCGCGTCGAGTGGCGCGCCTCGGCGTCCGACGATCTGACGGCGCGCATCGGCTACTCGTACTCCGTCCGGCGGACGCCGAACTACAACGAGAACGCGTTCCTGGCACTCGTGCCGTACGCGAACGTCAGCCCCGCAACCGCGACCGGCGGCGCGACCGCCTACTCGTTGATGACCGCGAACGGCTGGACCGGCTGGGGGCCCGCGCTCGGCTTCGCGGCGACGACCGGCAACATGAACCTGTTCTTCCCGAGCAACAACGCGCTCGCCAACGCGCTCTACGCGAACAACAACCGCATCAGCGAGCTCCCCGGCATGCGTCGCTACTACGTCTCCGACCGCGACCGCAACAAGCTCCGCGCCTCCACGGCCTGGCAGGCGACCGCGGAGCTGTCGCTGCAGGGGTCGCTCGACTACAACAAGGATCACTACACCGACGCGATCTACGGCCTGCAGAACACCAACACATGGGCGGCCAACGTCGAAGGCACGTACGCCGTGAGCACCGACTTCGCGCTCAGCGCGTTCTATACGTACGAGGATCTGAGCGCCGGCAGCGCGGGCAACACGTACACGGCCAACAGCAACGTCGCTGCGCTCGCCGGGGCGCAGGCCAGCGCGATTGGCCTGTCGGGGAACAGCTGCGACAGCTACACGACGCTCCAGCAGCGGAACAACAACAACAAGCTGGACCCGTGCCTCAACTGGTTCACCGATCGGATCGACAAGGTGAATTCGGCGGGCCTCGCGTGGAACGCCAAGGAGGTGTGGGACAGCAAGCTGGACGTGACCGGCAACGTCACCTTGTCGCGGGCGCGCTCCGACAACAACGTGACCGGCGGAAACTGGGCGAACAATCTTCTCGTCGGTCCCGGCGCCGCGCCGACGACGATCGCCGCCTACTTCATCGCCGCGACGCCGCTGCCGACGGTCACGACCGACAGCGCCGAGTTGAGAGTCAGCGGCCGCTACACGATCAACAAGGGACAAGCGGTGCGCGTGGTCTATACCTACATGCGTATGTCCAGCGCCGACTGGGCCTACGAAGGCATGCAGTTCGGATCGATGCAGGGCGTCCTGCCGTCCAACGAACAGCCCTTCAACTACTCCGTCCACGTCGTCGGCGTGTCGTACGTGCTGGCCTTCTAGCGAGGGTGGCGAGATGAAACGCATGCTCGGCGTGATGGGAGTGATCGCGGTCGTGGGTCTCGCGGTCCATTATCAGACTCGCCCCCCCGCACCGACGACCGTCCGCGTCAGCGTCGAACCGCCTCCGGTCGACGCGGTCGCGCGCGGCCGTCTGGTGTACCAGGCGTACGGCTGCCAGATGTGCCACGGCGGCGACGCAAAGGGCGGCTTCGCGAATCTGAACTCCGAGAGCGCAGGCAAGGTGCCGGGGTTGGTGATGGTAAAAGAGGGCTACCTCGAACGCGAGGTGATCCAGAAGATTCTCGAGGGGACGCCGCGAATAGGCAAGGCCGACCCGAAAGGACCAACGCCGCCGTACCGCATGCCGGGCTGGAACGATCGCATGACCCGCGCGGAAGCCGCCGATCTCACGAAGTATCTGTTCAGCCTCTATCCGAAGAAAGCCGACGACGAGAAGTGGCGCTGACTATCCAGCGGCCAGCGGCAGGAACACGGAGAACGTGGAGCCGTAATCCGGCAGGCTGATCACGTCCACGCGTCCGCCATGCGCGCGGACGATGTGGTCCACGATGGCCAGCCCAAGGCCGCTTCCGCCGGTGTCGCGCGCGCGGGCCGGGTCGGAGCGATAGAACGGCTCGAAGATGTGCGGTAGATCGTCGGCCGCGATCCCGCAGCCAGAGTCGCTGACGACGAGCGTCGCCATTTGATCGACGCGACCGACCGAGACGGACACCGACGCGCCCGCCGGTGAGTAGCGAATCGCATTCTGCAGCAGGTTGAGGACGACGCGCTGGAGGTGGCGGCTGCTCCCGCTGACCGTCACCACGTCGAGCGCGCCCGCCTCCACGCGAATGTGCTTCGCGTCGGCGATCATCGACGCCATCTCGCTGCAATCCTGGACCAGCTCGGCCAGCTGCACCGGCTCCCGCTCGTCGAGCAGGTGCCCCGCCTCCGCGAGCGCGATCAGCCGCAGATCGCGGACGAGCGCCGACAACCGATCCAGATCGTCGAGCAGTTCGACGGCGATGCCCCGCCAGTCGTCGGCCGACGACTGCAGGCGCACGCTCATCTCGAGCGTGCCGCGAATCGCCGCAATCGGCGTCTGCAGCTCGTGCGAGGCGTCCGCCGCGAAGCGGCGCGCCGTCGACACCGACCTGTCCATGCGATCGAGCATCGCGTTGAGCGTCGTGATGAGCCGGTCGAGCTCGTCGCTGTCCGCGCGCACGTCGAGGCGCTCCCCGAGGCGGTGCGCCTGGATCTCGCGCACGCGAGCGACGATCGAGTCGACCGGCGCCAGCGCGCGCCTGACCGTAAAGCTGCTGCCCCACCCGGCGACCGCCAGCACGAAGACGATCGTCAGGCCGAGCAGCAGCGCGAGCTCTTCGAGCGGCCGCGCCACGACGCTCTCGGTCTCCGCAACCTGCAGAATGAGCCGGTCCGCCCCGAGCCGGGCGACGTCGAGCGTCGTCAGCCGGAACGACTGGCGGTGGCGATCCTCGATCGTGCGCTCGCCGCCGTGGGCGCGCGCGGCCGCCATCGCGTCTCCTTCGCCGGACCATGTGAGCTCCGGGAAGGCCGGGGATCGGAAGATCGTCACGCCGGACGAGGCACGCACCGACAGCGGCGCCGCGCTCGCGCGCGGATCCGACGCGAGCGCGTCGCCGACGTCGAGGCTGAACAGATCCTGCCGGAGATCCTCCGCCAGCCGATGCGCGCGCACCTGAAGATCGGCGTCGAGCGTTTCGAACGCCGCGCGCGAACGCAGCAGCAGTAGGCCCGCCGCGAACAACGAGAGCGTGGCGCCCAGGGTCAGCAGGTACCAGAAGGTGAGACGTGCGCGAAGGCTTCTACGACTCAGCGGCCTGAGGATCGCGGAGAACATAGCCGGCGCCCCGAACCGCCTGAATGAACGTCGGTTTCCCTGGATCGTCGATCTTGTCGCGCAGATGCTTCACGTACACGTCGACGATATTGCTGCCGGGGTCGAAGGCGCAGTTCCACACACGATCGGCGATCATGGTTCGCGTGAGAATCGTGCCGGCGCGCCGCATCAGGTACTCGAGCAATGCGTATTCCCTGGCGGTGAGCGCGATCGAGCGCGCTCCACGCTGGGCCGCCCGCGTCGCCGCGTCGAGCCGCAGATCGCCGACGTGCAGCACCGCGGGGGCGTGATCGTGCCGGCGCTCGAGCGCCCGCAGCCGGGCGAGCAGTTCTTCGACCGCGAACGGCTTGGTGAGATAGTCGTCGGCACCGGCGTCGAGACCGCGCACGCGGTCAGCGACCATGTCCCGCGCCGACACGATGAGCACCGGCGTCCGCTTGCCGGTGGCCCGCAGCGCCCGGCACACGGCCAGCCCATCGATCTTCGGCAGCATCAAGTCCAGGACAATCGCGTCGTACTCGTACGTCTTCATCATTTCGAGGCCCGCCTCGCCGTCGCGCGCCCAGTCGACGGCGCCCGATTCTTCGGTCACGGCGCGCGTGATGAACGCCGCCATCTTCCGTTCGTCCTCAACGACGAGAATTCGCATAAAACGCAGCTTGTTGAGCCGATTGAGCAACGACTGTGCCGTGCGGCCCGTAGATGTCTAACTAGCAGCTTGTGTGCGGCTTCCAGACCGCGACAGTCGCCACCCCGGATCACCGTCCGATTGTGCCGAGAAATCGGCAGGGTTACTGAGAGCTGGAACGCACGCAGTCTGGCGACGTCGACGCCTGACGCTCCAAGCACCGCTTCAAGTCGGCGAGGTCGTGATTGAGCACGTGCCGGACCTTGCCGGCGACCACCCAGTTGAGAGGCGTCATGAATCCTGACGGCATGCCAGCCCCGTCGAGCGTGAACGTGATCGTCACCCGCGTGCCGGCGTGATCCGGTTCGAAGGCAAACACAATCTCGACGCGCACGCCGGCCTTGTAGTGCGACAACGTATAGGTGCGGTCGCGCTCGAAGGCAATGACCTCCATCTCCACGGTATCGAGGTGTCCGAATACTTCGCGCGTCTCGCGCCAGCGCGTGCCGAGCGCGAAACGGCCCGGCGTCAGTAACTCGACCTGTTTGATCCCTGACACGTGCTCCGTGGCGCGCTGCAGATCCGTGAACAGATCGAACACACGGCGTGTCGGCGCCTCGATGTCGGCAAACACCACCACGGTCGTCGTGGGTTGCGCTGGCGCATCGGCCTCATGGGCGCGATCGGCAAGCCGAGGGCCGGCGAGTCCCATGATGGCGTTGGCCGCCGCCGCCAACTGCGAGACGGCGGCGCTGGGAAACCGATGCGTGAGAATGGCTTCGACCTTCTGCCGGTCTACCATGTTCGCCTCTCCTGTTGCATGGCGCGAGTCGGAATGAGGAGGGCACCGCGCCCCCCTCACAGGCGCCGCCGAGGGATTATTCGGCCTGAAGCACGTGCGCTTCCGAGTCACCCGCGATCTGATACGCGACGAGCCGCTTGCATCCCGGCTCCGTCGAGACCGTCGTGAACGTCGTGGTCGCGATGGAGGCGCCGACCCTCGGGCTGCAATGGACTGACACGAGCGCTTCCTTCTGGCCAGTGGCGGGATCGAAGCGGTAGAACGTCGTGCAGGCCTCGCCGCGCGCCATCTTCGTGCTGTCGTGCACGATCAGCACCCGCCCCATGATGAATTGACCGTGTACCAGCACGGGATCGACGAAGTTGGCGATCGTCCACTGTTTGTCGATCCCGACGTAGCTGTTCCCGGTGGCGGCGAGGGTGCCTGCTCCGATCAGCCCGATGAGCAGGAACACGGCGACGACAATCCTTGACCGCATGACTTCCCTCCTCTGATGGCATCCGCCCCGCGTTGCCGAGAAGCCGGCACCGCATCGCTGCCGATCCGGCCTGTCGCAATGAGCATGCCGCGACGCCCCCCTAATGTTTTTGAACGTTTGTTCAAACTTGAGTTCGCTCGTGGCGGCATGCGTGTTGCCCTCTGATTGGCACCGCGTTTCCAGCTGCCGGTCATCCGGCGCGGATTCCGAACAGGAGGCGCATGCAGGCACGAGGATTGGTGCTCACCGCTCCCGGGACGCTGGCCCTGCGGGCCTTCGATCTTCGGCCGGTCGACGCCGCCAGTGTCCGCGTCCGAATCGCGGGCTGCGGCGTCTGCCATACGGACGTCAGCTTCTACAGCGGCCAGGTCCGCACCAAGCACGCGCTACCGCTCGTGCTCGGCCACGAGATTGCGGGCACCGTCGTCGAGGCGCCCGGGGGGCAGGCGCACCTCCTCGGTCACGACGTGATCGTCCCCGCCGTGATTCCGTGTGGCGTCTGCGATATCTGCCTGGCGGGTCATGACAACGCCTGCACGCACCAGTTCATGCCCGGCAACGACGCCGACGGCGGCTTCGCGACCGAGATCGTCGTGCCGAGCCGCGACCTCGTCGTGCTCGGTCTCGATCGCGGTGGCTACGATCTCGCGGACCTCTCGGTCGTCGCCGACGCGGTCACGACGCCGTATCAAGCGCTCGAACGCGGCGCCGTCACCGCCGACGATCTCGTGGTCATCGTCGGGGCGGGCGGAATCGGCACGTATGCGGTGCAGATCGCGATGGCGCGCGGCGCGCGCGTGGCGGTCATCGATATCGATCCCGCCAGGCTCGAACGCCTGACGCCGTTCGCGCCCGACTGGCTGCTCAATGCGCGCGAGTGCGACGGCCCGGCCATCAAGACACGGCTGCGCGCGAGCGGCATCAGCACCAGCCGATGGAAGATCTTCGAAATGAGCGGCACCGCGGCGGGTCAGGAGCTGGCGTGGTCGCTGCTTGGGCCCGCGTCGACCCTGGGCGTCATCGGTTTCACGATGGACAAGCCGCACATCCGGCTGTCGAACCTGATGGCGCTCGACGCGACAGCGTTCGGCAGTTGGGGCTGTCGCCCGCGCCTGTATGCCGAGGCGCTGGGGCTCGTGTTCTCCGGCAAGGTCACGCTGCGCCCGTTCATCGAGCGGCGCCCGCTCGGCGACGGCCCGGCGATCCTCGCGCATCTGGCATCGAGCCACGACGGCCACCCGCGACGCACGATTCTGATTCCCGAGTAACGGAGGCGACAGTGACGCTCAAAGACCATCGTTTGATCCCGGCGGCCCGCTTCAGTCATATCCGCTACGAGCGCCATCCGGCGAGTGATCTCGAGGGCCATTCCGTGCCGGATCTGTTCGACGTCTGGATCTGGCTGGACAACCCGTCCCAACTCAACAGCTACACGACCGATGTCCTGCGCGAGTTGATTCTGGCGTTTCGCGAAGCGTCGACCGATCGCGCGGTGGTGTCGGTGGTGCTGACGGCAGTTGGCGATCGGGCCTTCTGCTCCGGTGGCAACACGAAGGAATATGCCGAGTACTACGCGGGAAATCCCGGTGAATACAAGCAGTACATGCGGCTGTTCAACGATACGGTGACGGGCATCCTCATGTGCGACAAGCCCGTGATCAACCGCGTCAACGGACTGCGCGTCGGCGGCGGGCAGGAGATCGGCATGGCGTGCGACTTCTCGATCGCGTCCGATCTGGCCCGGTTCGCGCAGGCGGGCCCGCGTCACGGATCGGCACCAGACGGCGGCTCGACAGATTTCCTCCACCTGTATGTGGGCTTCGCGCATGCGATGGAGAGCTGCACGCTCTGCGAGCCGTGGTCGGCGCACAAGGCGCTTCGCCTCGGACTGCTGAATCAGATCGTCCCGGTGCTGGTCGCCGACGAGCGCTTCATTCCGAACCCGCTCGTCGTGACCGACCGATGGGTGGACGATGCGGGCATGATCGTGTACGGCGAGCCGGTGCCCGCCGAGCGCGCCGCGGCGGCGAAAGCCATCCTCGCCACCTGCCGAACCGATCTGAGCCGGCTGGATCAGGCGGTCGCGGCCTGCTCGGGCAAGCTGCTCAACACGATGCCCGACTGCCTGAACAAGACAATCGAGAGCCTCCGCAAGAAGAAACTCGAGCACTGGCAGCGCAACTGCGAGACCAATCGCAGCTGGCTCGCATTGAACATGATGACCGAGGCGAAGGCAGGCTTCCGCGCCTTCAACGAGGGCCCCTCCGGACACCGCGAGGTCGACTTCGCCGAGCTGCGGCGGCGGCTGGCGCGCGGCGACGGCTGGGACGATCGCCTCTGCGACGCGATTCAGCCGAAAACCGAGGCCGCATCCAGTGGCCGGCGCTGACAGGACGTCGTGAGGACAGTCATGGTGCACTGCCACACGCACCGGGACGGCGGACAGCTGCAGCTCATCATCGATCAGCCGAAAGGCAACATCATCTCGCTCGCTGTCATCCGCGAGCTGCGCCGCGCGCTTGCCGCGGCTCACCACTCGCCCCGGGTGAAGCTGGTCACGATCGAGGGTGCCGGCGATCACTTCAGCTACGGCGCGAGCGTCGAGGAACACCAGCCAGGCACGATTCAGGAAGTGCTCGGCGAGCTGCACGATCTCATTCGCGACCTGCTGGCCGTGCCGGCACCGACGGCCGCAATCGTCCGAGGGCGGTGTCTGGGCGGGGGCTTCGAAGTGGCGCTCGCCTGTGACTTCATCTTCGCCGGCACCACGGCGATTCTGGGGGTACCGGAGATCACGCTCGGCGTATTTCCGCCGGCCGCCGCCGTGCTGTTGCCGATCAGGATTGGGGTGCCACGAGCGACGCGCGCCGTATTGACCGGCGGCGTCGGGGCCGTGGACACGTGGATGCCGTCAGGCCTGATCGAGCTCGTGGCGCCGCCGGAAGAGCTCGAAGCCGCGGTCGGCCACTGGTTCGACGCGAACCTCGAACCGCGCTCCGCCGCCGCGCTGCGGTGCGCGGCCTGGGCCGCCCGTTTCACGACGCGGCGTCAGGTTGAGGCCGTCCTGCCGGAACTCGAGCGCTTCTACCTCGACACGCTCATGAAGACCAGAGATGCGGTCGAAGGTGTCGCCGCGTTTCTCGAAAAACGTCAACCGGTCTGGAGTCACCAATGACAGGCGCGCGCCAGAAGGTGATCGCATGACCGTGCTCGAACCCTGGATCGGCAAGCCGCTGGACGAGTTGCTCGGCACGCTCCGCGATGTCCTCGAGGATCCGGACTATCCGACCGTCAAGCGGTGGCGCGCGGCGGGCGGCAGGGTCCTCGGCCACTTCCAGGTCTACTTCCCCGAGGAGATCGCCCACGCGGCCGGCCTTCTGCCGCTCAGGATCCGCGGCGCCCAGATCGAAGCGCGACACGCCGAGGCGCGCTTTGGATCGTATCTGTGCTCGATCATCAAGACGTCGCTCGAGCTGGCGCTCAGCGGACGCATCGAGCTCGAAATGTTCGTCACGCATCCGATCTGCGACGCCGGCCGCAACCTCGCGGCAGTCTGGGGGCGCAACTTCACCTACCCATGCGAGATTCTGTACTTGCCGCAGAACGCCAACTCGTCGCACGCGCCGGACTATCTGCGGCACGAGTACGATCGCCTGCGCCGCGCGGTGGAGCGCATCGCCTGCCGGCCCGTCACCGACGACGACCTCCGCCACTCGATCCCGGTTTTCAACGAGAACCGCCGCCTGCTGCGGGCGCTCTACGACATCAAGCACCACCAACCGTGGCTGTTGCCGGCCGACGAGGCCTACGTGCTGACGGCGATTGGCGGCTGCATCCCGCGCGAGGAGCACAACAGCTTGCTGAACGCCGTGCTGCCCCAGATCGCGGCGCGGACCTCGCGGGCTCAGGACCGGCTTCGCGTCGTCCTCGAGGGAGGCTTCTGCGAGCAGCCGCCGATCGATCTGCTCCGGATGATCGCGCAGTCCTGTTACATCGTCGACGACGACCTGATGATCGGGTTGCGGTGGATCGTATCCGACGTGGATGCGGGCGGTGACCCGTTGGCCAGCCTCGCCGGCGCGTATCTCGAGCAATCGTCGTACAGCCCGGTGCAGCACGATCTCCGCAAGCCGAAAGAAGCGATGCTACTCGAACGCATCAGGCGCGCGGGCGCCGGTGCCGCGATCATCACCGCCGCAAAGATGTGCGAGCCCGGGCTCGAAGAGCAGGTCGCATACTCCAAGGCACTTGACGCGATGCAGATCCCCTATTTCGTCAGCGAGTTCGAAGAAAGCATGACGAGCTTCGACACGCTGCAGGTGCAACTCGAGACGTTCGTCGAGAACGTGTTGTTCGCTTGAGCCCGTGGAGGGATGCATGCCGGGGGTGCCAGCGGCGGACGGTATCGTGGGACGCGGGATGGCAAGCGGATCGGACCTGTTCCGCCAATGGTTCGATCGCCTGAGCACCGCCGCGGCGTCCGGCGACAAGACCGCCTACGTCTTCGTGATGGGCAGCCTGGTCGAGATCCTGCGCGTGTTTGATTTCCCGGTGAGCTTCCCCGAGATCAACTCGCTGCAGACGGCGGTCCGCCGCGTCTCGCACGAGTACCTCAATCAGGCCGAGGACTACGGCTACTCGACCGACATCTGCGGCTACGTCAAGGCGGACGTCGCGGTGCAGTTGCGCGGCGGCGCGCATCCGATGGGCACGCTTCCCCGGCCCGCGCTGGCGATCGCCACCAACGCATGCAACACCTACGTGAAATGGGCGGAGATCTGGGAGCGTTTCTACCACATTCCCGTGTTCACTCTCGATGTGCCGGGGACCCGCGGCGCTGGCGGACAGACGTGGCCGGGTGACCCGGACTTCGCCGCCGACTGCGCGTACGTGAAAGGACAGCTTCAGGAGCTCATCGCGTTGTGCGAACGTGTGTCCGGGAAGAGATTCGACATCGATCGACTGCGCGAGGTGCTCGGCTACGCGAATCAGATGAGCGCCGCGTGGCGCCGGGTCATCGAGCTCAACACGAGCATGCCGGCTGTCTTCAGCGCGCTGACGGAAGGCACGGTGTACCTGGGAGTCGCCAACGGCTTGCGCGGCACAGCCGAAGGCGCCGCGTACTTCCGCGAACTCGTCGAGGAGATGGAATACAAGGCGGTGCGCGGACTCGGGACGATCGAGCACGAGAAGTACCGGCTCGCGTTTGTCGGAGTGCCCTGCTATCCGATCTTTCGCCGCTTCAACGAGATGTTCGCCGAGCGCGGCGGCGTGTTCGCCAGCTCCACCTATCTGTGGTTCGCATCGGGCGGCACGAGCCTCGGATTCGAGTACGAGCTGACGCGGCCGCTCGAGAGTCTGGCGGAAGGGGTGCTCATCAGCGTACGTCATGCGATGGATGCCATGTTCCATCCGGACCGGGCGCTGGCCGCCGATCTCGCGTCGTTCACGCTCGATGGCGTCGTGTTTCACCCGATCAAGAGCTGCCGGACCGTGTCGACGGGGCTCGCCGACAGCCGCCGCGCGCTCATGGCGCGCACCAACGTGCCCAGCCTCTTCATCGAGTCGGACATGATGGACAAGCGCGTGGTGTCGGAAGCGCAGCTCAAGAACCGCATCGATGCGTTCTTCGAAGGCCTGGCGACGCGCAGACAGCCGGCGCCGGCGTAGTGTGGAGGGCACGGATGGCGTACGCGGCCGGAGTGGATGTCGGATCGACGCAGACCAAAGCCATCATCATCGATGGGCGCGCGGCGATCGTCGGTCGGTCGCTCATCGACACCGGCGCCAACGTGGTCGTGGCGGCCGAACACGCCTATGTGGCGGCGCTCAGGGACGGCGGGGTTCCCGAGGAGGAGATCGGGTACGTCGTCGGCACCGGCTACGGCCGATACCGCGTGACGTTCGGGCACACGCAGATCACCGAGATCAGCTGTCACGGCCGCGGCGCCGTGCATATGTTCCCCGGTACGCGCACCGTCGTCGACATGGGCGGCCAGGATACGAAGGCGATTCGCGTCAGTCCGACCGGCGAGATCCTCGACTTCTGCATGAACGACAAGTGCGCCGCCGGCACGGGACGCTTTCTCGGGGCCGTTGCAACGGCGCTCGAGATCCCGTTGTCAGATCTCGGCATCATGGCGCTGCGATCCGAGAAGCCGGTCAAGATCAGCACCACCTGTACGGTGTTCGCCGAGTCGGAAGTCCTCTCGTGGCTCGGGCGCGGCAAAAAGGTGGAGGACATCCTGCTGGGCGTTCATAACTCGATGATCTCACGCTCGATCGGGTTGATGCGCCGCGTCGGGATCGAGCAGGAGGTGACATTCACCGGCGGTGTCACCAGGAACATCGGCATGGTGCAGGGGCTGAACACGGCGCTCGGCTTCGAGGTCAATGTAAGCGACGACTCGCACTTCATGGGCGCGCTGGGCGCTGCGCTGTTCGCGCGCGATCACATCTGTGCCAGCCGTGTGCCGGCGGCGCACACGGAGGCTCGGCGATGAGCCTCACTGCGGGAATCGACGTCGGCTCGACCTACACGAAGGCAGTGCTGCTCGATGGTGAAGAGCGGATCGTGGGATGCGGCGTGCTCAAAACGGGCTTCAAACTGGCCGAGGCGGCCCTGCGCGCCTACGCGACGGCACTCGCCGATGCCGGCGCCGGCGAGCGCGACGTCGCCTACACCGTGGCCACCGGCTACGGGCGTTTACAGGTCGCCTTCTCCAACGTGCAGGTGACCGATCTGACGGCGGCGGCACGCGGCGCCACGTTGCTGTTTCCCGCGACCCGCACGATTTTGGACGTCGGCGGCCAGACGATGAAAGCGACGCGCATCGACGAGCGTGCGAAGGTTCGGTCCTTCCGCCTGAACGACAAATGCGCCGCAGGCACCGGCGCCTTTCTCGAGAAGACCGCTCATTACATGGGGTACTCGACCGACGATATCGGGCCGCTCGCCATGATGTCTCGATCGCCTGCAGCGATCTCCGGGGTGTGCGCCGTCTTCGCCGAGTCGGAAGTCATCAATCATCTGTCGCAGGGCACGTCCCCGTCGGACATCATGCAGGGCGCCATTCTGTCGCTCGTGGATCGGTCGATTCAGCTGATGCGGCGCGTGCAGCTCGCACCGGAGTACACGCTGGTCGGCGGCATTCTGCGATTCGAGTCGATGGGGCGGCTGCTCCGAGAGCGCCTTGGCACCGCGGCGAACGTGCCGGCGCCCGACCTCGTGCAGATGATTGGCGCGTTGGGCGCGGCCCGGCTCGGCCGGCAGCGGCTTCGCCAGATCGCCGGAGGTCCCGTTGCGCCCATCACCGCGCTGCCGAATCCTCGCGAAACGACGGTGACAGAGACGACGCTGCCACAAGAAACGGCGCTGCCACTTGACAAGCATTTCTTCCGTCGATAGCCTCCAGCACGACTCCACTTCGCAGGTCGACTGGCTGTTTCCTCAAATGTCCGACGCGTTCCTTGCCGCAAAAGAGTTCACCCGGCTCGTCGAGATCGTCGCCACGCTGCGGGCCCCCGACGGCTGCCCGTGGGACCGCGAGCAGACGATCGACTCGCTGAAGCCGTTCGTGCTCGAGGAAACGTACGAGGTGATCGAGGCGATCGACGCGCACGATCACCGCGCGCTGTGCGAGGAGCTGGGCGACTTCGTCTTCGAGGCGGTATTCCTGGCCCAGATGGAGTCGGAGGCCGGACACTTCACGATCACCGATTCGCTGAAGAGCATCGCCGACAAACTCGTCCGGCGCCACCCGCACGTGTTCGCGAGGGACGCAGGCGAAGCGGCGCTGGATTCCGCCGGTCAGGTGCGGACGCGATGGGAGGAGATCAAGGCGCAGGAACGGGACGGCCGCGCGGCGCCGAAGACGCTGCTCGGTGGAATCGCCCCGGCGCTCCCCGCCCTGCTGCGCGCCTACCAGATCGGCACCCGGGCGGCGTCGGTCGGCTTCGAATGGAGCACTACGCGGGATGTCGTCGCCAAGATCCAGGAGGAGGTCGACGAGGTGCGCGAGGTGATCGAGGCGACAGAAACGGTCGATCCTGTGCGGGCCGAAGAGGAAATGGGAGACCTGCTGTTCTCGATCGCCCAGCTGTCGCGCCGCCTGGGCATCGAGCCCGAGACCGCGCTGCGCAAGGCGGACGACAAGTTCACGAAACGCTTCGGCCGGCTCGAACAGTCAATCATCGGATCCGGGAAAACGATGAAGGAGATGACGCTTGACGAGTTGGAGGCCGAGTGGCAGAGACTCAAGACAGGTCACATTGAATAGTGATCTACCGGGACCACGAAGACGCTAAGGCACGAAGGCGCACGAAGAAAACCTGGCTTTCAAAGAACTCTTCGTTTCAGGCCATCCCGCAGCACCGGGACATTGAAGTTCATCAGGAGACCCACCCGAAGTCGAGTGATTCGCATGTAATTCAAGAGCTGCGCGTCGTGCAACGTGGTCAGATGCTCGACGGACTTTATTTCGACGACGATCTCGCCGCCAACAACAAAATCGACGCGCTGCTCGCACAGCAGCACGCCCCTGTAAGTCACAGGATAGGTCCGTTCTCGATCGAACGAAATCCCGGCGGCACCGAGCTCGAGCGCAATTGCCTTCGAATAGATCGTCTCGAGCAAGCCGGGCCCGAGCGCTCTGTGCACCCGGATGCAGCATCCGATCGTCTCGTGAACCAGCGCGTCGACTTCAGCGGAAAGCGGACTATTCACGTGAAGCATGCCAACCTCCTCTTCTTCGTGTCGTCTTCGTGCCCTTCGTGTTTTCGTGGTTGCATTTGTTCTTACTGCACCGCGAACTTCCGTCCCGTGAAAGTTTGAACGTCGATGGTGTCGCCATCCGTGGTCACGGTCACCGCGCCGTCCTGATCGGTTCTGAAAGTCTCGGCGCCGATGGCTCTGTAACGCTCCATTACCTCCGGCACGGGGTGGCCGAAATGATTCGCTCGGCCGGCGCTGGCGACGGCGATCCGCGGGTGCAGGGCTTCGACGAACGCGGTACTGCTCGACGTCAGGCTGCCGTGGTGCGGGATCTTGATCACCCGCAGCCGCGCAGGCGGCACTGCGTTCGCGATGCCGGGCTCGACCGCTTTGCCGATGTCTCCGGTCAGCAGCACCGACACCTCGCGCCAGCGCAGCTCGAGCACCATCGAGTCGTCGTTGCGAACCTTCTGCCGTTCCCAATCAGCCGGCGGCGGATGGCGCGCGAGCACGTCAACGCCGTCGACATTGACGCGATCGTCTCGATAGACATTCGCCCAGCGCGCAGCGGCCGCTTCGGTGGCCACGCGCAGCACCGTCAGCGCCGCGAACCGTGGCACCGGTATCCCCTCCCACACCTCGCGTGGCCTGAACTCGCGCAGGATCGAGCCGGCGCCACCGATGTGATCGGGATCGCCGTGCGTGAGCGCAAGGAAATCGATCCGCCGGAACCCCGCATCGCGGATGACCGGGGCCACGACGCGATCGCCGATGTCGAACGATGCGGCGGAGGCGAGACCGCCGGCATCGACCAGAAGGGTGGATCCACCGGGAAAGACGACGAAGGCCGAGTCCCCCTGACCGACGTCGAGGAAGGTGACGTGCAGCCGGCCGTCACCACGCGGGACGAAGGTGCGCGGATCGGCGAGGATCCAGATCGCCGCGCAGCCGGCGATGACGCCGGCCACCGACGCGACCACGCGGCGCGGACAACGTCCCCGCGGCGGGAGCGCGCTCGGCCGGTCCAAAAGGACCCGCCCTACAGACGGCCATGGGATGAGCGCGCTCGGTCCGCACAGCCAGCAGATGATCGCGGCCGTGTAGTAGCTCGACACGGCGACCCACGATGGAGGTGCGACGCGATACGTCAGAAACGGCGCGAACTGGATGAGATCCGCGCTTCGCACCAGGCCGGCGGCGCCGAGGTGCGCGATCCAGCCGGCGAGTGCCGCCGCGGTCTCCGACACAAGCGTCAGCGGCAAGACCGCCATCCCCGCAATCTGCGCGATGCCCATCAACGGGATGGCGAGAAAGTTCAATCCAAGCCCGGCAAACGTGACGCGCGAGAACGTCAGCGCACCGATCGGGAACAGGAGTGCCTCGGCGGCGACGGAGGCGGCGAACATCGGCCAGAGAAAAGAAAAAACCGCGGAGCGCGCAAAGATCGCAGAGTAAGGCGTTTTTTCTCCGATCTCTGCGTTCTCTCCGGTTTTTTCCGGCGTGACCGCCGGTACGACGACGAGGATCGCCAGCGTGGCCCCGAATGTCAGCAGAAACGCCGGATCGGCGACGCTCAAGGGGTCCGTCGCCACCAGGATCGCGGCGACGAGGGCGAGTGCGTTGAGCGGCGGGCTGCGCTGATCCGCGGCGCGGGCGCCGAAGTAGACGACCGCCATCAGCGTCGCCCGATCGACCGACACGCCATTGCCGACCAGCGCGGCGTACGCCAGGAGCGCGGCGATCGACGACACCATCGCCGTCCGGCCGAGCCAGCCGGCGATGCGGAAGGCGCCCAACAGTAGACCCGCCAGAATCGCAATGTTGCCGCCCGAGATCGCGATGACGTGATACGTGCCGGCCTCCTGGAGCCGGCGCTGCACGTCGTTATCGAGGCCCGCTCGATCGCCGATGACGATCGCCGCAACGATCGCCCCCGACTGCGTGCTCCATCCGCCGACACGACCGGCAATCGCGCGCCGCGCGAAGGCGCGCACGGCTGATATCGCCTCCGTGAACCAGCCGGCGCGGGCGATGACCTCGACCAGAGCCGCGCTCTTGACCGTGCCGACCAATGTCGTCCCACGGCGCGCGAGCGCGCGCTCCTGATCGGGCACGCCAGGATCGAGATAGCGAGACGGCCGATGCAGAGTGACGGGAAGGCGCACGCGACGCCCCGCGCGCCATTGATCGAACCGGTCCGCCGCAAGCGAGCCCACGACGGTGACGACAATCCCGCCGGAGACGCCGGGTCCAAAAGGACCCGGCCTACGTACGAGCGCTCGTTGCCCCTGCTCTTCGCGCCCCTCGTGCCTCTCCCGCTCCTCCTGCCCGTCCAACCTGTCCAGCCTATCGACCGCGAGGCTGAGCGAGACGCCCGAGGCGCTCTGTGACGCGTCGGCCCGGAGGATCCCCTCCACGACCGCGAACGCCTCGTCGTCTTCCGGCATCCGTCGCCCTTCGGCGACGGCGCGGGCCCGCTGCTCGCGGGCGACCTCCTCGAACGCTATCCGCAGGGGCGGACGCCACGCGCGCTGCCACGCATCCGCCGCGAGCAGCGCGCCGCCCGCGAAGAACCCCGCCGCGACGGCGATTGCGAGCACACGAGCGTGTCCTCCGGACCAAGCCCACAGCGACAGAGCGGCACAACAAGGCAAAATTGCAAGAGTCGGGATTGCAGGAAGAGAAGGAAGAAGAAGACCGGTCGCCGCGCCGGCGATAAGGCCGGTCGCGGGAATCGCTGCGATGTAGCGCATGCTCCGCGACGCTGCAAGCGATTCACCGCCGCATCAGCACAATGGACACGGAGGACACAAAGGTAAGACCCGTAAAGGGTTTTCCTTTGTACCGATTGTGTCGGTGGTGTCGAAGCAGCGCGCGTTATTGCAGAATGTGCGAGCCGCTAGACTTTCTCGGTGGAGATTCCTGCGTAGTAGTCCTGCAGCGCGCGCACGCCGAGCCCCTGCTCGCGCAGCGCCCGGATGGCGCTGACGGCGGCGGCGGCGCCGGTGAGCGTCGTGATGCACGGCACCTGGTGCATCATCGCCGCGCGGCGCACGGTGCGGTCATCGAAGAAGGACTCGCGGCCGAGCGGCGT
>Ga0105248_10001444_pt1 | contig 26473 bp, 18 predicted proteins | sample KBSS34metaG_FD_81524 | JGI IMG/M metagenome (GOLD analysis project Ga0105248, IMG submission 81524) | Switchgrass rhizosphere microbial communities from Kellogg Biological Station, Michigan, USA - KBS S3-4 metaG | ecosystem: Host-associated > Plants > Roots > Rhizosphere > Soil | place... | reverse complement strand
GTCACGAGGCCAAGCAGCCAGAGCGCCATGAGCACGACCGCGATCGTCCAGAGCATGTCCTTGTCCTCCATCTTGATTGGAGAGGTGGTGGGCGGCGCAGCACCGGCACTGCGCCACCACGAGTAGTTCGGTCACATGTGTGGGTCTCGTATCCGCAATCGCCGTGCCAGATGTGAGCCTCCTGGAACGTCCTGCGGGGCACTTGCCTGGAGGGATTCGTTGCCCCGCGCGCTCTCCTGCCTGCCGGACAACTCGAGGCCCCAGCAGCTCGCGCCGCCGGGGCCTCACCTATCCTTAACTGCTGAGCCCTGCGAGCTATCGTCGCAGACAGCCTCCAAGCGCTACGGGGTCGGCCATACCACCGTATTGGCGGCCAGCGTCACAGCCCCAATCCGTGCGAGTGCCCTACCACTCAGCGTCGCTCCCGTATTCAGGGTGATCGATTGGTTCGCCATGATGGTGCCCATAAACGCGGATGTCGTTCCTAGCGTTGCCGAGCTCCCAACCTGCCAGAAGATATTCGAGGCTTTGGCGCCGCCGCTCAGGATCACTGCGCGGCCGGATGTCGTGGTGAGTGTGGACGCCATCTGGAAGATGAACACGGCATTCGGATCTCCCTGGGCATCGAGCGTGAGATCGCCCGAGGAGATCGAGAGTGACGACGTGGAGTTGTAGAGACCCGGAGGCAGAGTCAACCCGCCGAGATTGCCGGCGAGCGTGACCGGCGCCACGGTGCGCCCGGCCGCATCGTTGTAGGCGGTGGTCAGATCACCCATCGCCACGGCGGAAGTGGCGTCGCCCGCGTGGAGCGTCCCGGTGAAGGTTCCCGGCGGGAAGCCGGTCACAGCGGTGCCCGGGCTCACGCCCTGATCTCCCGTCAGAGCGGTCGCGCCCGTACTCGTGACGGTCGAGCCGGCAAGGACGACGAAGGCTCCGGCGCCCCCGAGAGCGACGGACGCCTGATTGCTTGCCGTCGCCGCCGTCGAGAAGGTCCACACACCATTGCTCACCAGCGCATTCCCAGAGGTGTCCTTGGCCCCCGTCGTGATCGTGGCGGTGTATGTCGTGCTGGGGGCGAGGGCATTCGCGGGCGTGAAGGTGGCAATGTGGGTCGTCGCGTTGTAGGCAACGGTTCCCAGCACAGCAGTCGCGCCGGGTCCTTTCAAGACGAACGTCGTGGGCGTGATCGTCGAGGCGTTCATCGCCTCACTGAACGACGCTGTGATGATCGCCACACCGGTGGCCCCATTCACGGGGTTGGTGGACATCACGGTCGGCGCAACGGTGTCTCCCGAGGGACTCACGGGATCATCGTTCCCTGAACATCCAATCATTGCGACCATCAGAGCTACCAACGGCCATACTGCGACCCTGCTTGTTCGGGAGTGCATTGGGATGACCTCCTCTGGAATGGGGCGTGCCTTCAGTGAACCTGACCGCAACCGAGCGTGAGGCGCGCCGTCATCGGAGGGCATCATCGAACCTGAGCCGCCTGGCCATGGTTGTGCCAAGTGGTAGAGCAAGATGCCGGCCGTGTCATGGGGCACTCACTCCGATGCCCGCATGGGGGCCAACCACTCTGGGTTATCGGGTATTTTCGGCTGGAACGCCGAGTGCGGAAACCTACGCCCGGCGATGATGTCGGTATCTATTGCCGGAAAAGCGGGCCTTCTTACGCGGCCGCGACTCGAGCAGCCAGCTGCGGCGCCGCGCCTTGTGGCGCTGTAGCGATTCGCTCGGAGGACTAGCCCCGGCCACCGTTTACCGGTGCGGTTCCTACATTGCACCCGCCCGTAAGAGTACGCGAAACCCGCATTCGAGCAATTTCGAGCGAATGTTAGGGCTGGGTCGCATGCCTGGGTGTATCCTCAATGGATACGTGGGGCAGGGTGAGTCTTATGCCTTCCGGGCGTCCTCCGCCGTGCACTCCTCGCGTGGCCATTTCCTTCCACTAACGTCGAGGATCTGAATGCTCCACGCGCTCTTCATTGACGACGACGACGATTTCCTCGCCGGGCTCACCGAGATCGCCGAGCAGGAAGGTTTTGCGGTCGCGAGCGTGGGGACATTGGAGGCTGCACGAGACCATCTCGCACGGGAGCCAGTTGACGTCGCGGTGGTCGATCTGATGTTGCCCGACGGGAAAGGGACAGCGCTGCTCGAGGAATTGAGGGACACGACGACCGACGCGATCATCGTCTCGGGGGTCGCAACCCTCGATTCAGCGATCGACGCGCTCCGGCTGGGCGCCCTCGATTACCTGACCAAGCCGCTGGACCTAGGTCGCTTGAGGGCTGTCTTCGCCAATGCCGCACGTGTCCGGTCCCTCAAGGAGCAGGTCGGAGCGCTGCGTGGTGAGTTGCGGCGTTTCGGCCGATTCGGGCAGATGGTCGGCAATTCGCAGCCGATGCAGAAGGTCTACGACCTGATCACGAGGGTCGCCCCAACCGACGCCACCGTCCTCATCACAGGGGAGAGCGGTACAGGGAAGGAGCTCGTCGCACAGGCGATTGGTGAGCTGAGCTCACGGCGCCACAGGCCTTTCATCCCGGTCGACTGCGGCGCGATCGCGCCGTCCCTGATCGAAAGCGAGTTGTTCGGTCACGAGCGGGGAAGCTTCACGGGCGCGACGCAACAGCGGCGTGGCCACTTCGAGCGCGCGTCGGGTGGCACGCTGTTCCTCGACGAGATAACCGAGATGCCTGTCGAGCTGCAGGTCAAACTATTGCGCGTGCTTGAGTCAGGCACGTTGATGCGCGTGGGCGGTGAGTCGCGCGTTTCCGTATCGGTGAGGGTGATCGCTGCCTCCAATCGCCCGCCGAGGGAAGCCATACAGTCCGGAAAGCTGCGGGAGGATCTCTTCTATCGGCTCAATGTATTTCCGATCTCCCTTCCACCACTGCGCGATCGCGATCGAGACGTGCTGCTTCTGGCCGAGTATTTCCTGGAGGCGATCAATCATGCCGAGGGGAAAGCCAAACGTTTGAGCGAGGGGGCCAAGGAGCGCATGCGCGCCTACCCATGGCCCGGCAACGTTCGCGAGCTGAAGAACGAGCTGGGACGAGCCTTCATCATGTCGGAGAGCGTGATCGAGTTGGATGACCTGGCACTGCCGGCCGGCCCTGCCCCGTCGGCGCCCAGCGGGGACAAGGAGCCGCACAGCGTTGGGCCCAGGGTGGGGGTGTCGCTCGATGAGTCGGAGCGCGAGCTGATCCTCGCCACGCTCGACCGCTGCGGAGGCGACAAGAAGAAGACCGCGGAGATTCTGGGCATCAGCGTCAAGACGCTCTACAACAGGCTTCATGTGTACGCGAGGATCTAAGAAAAGGGGCAACTCTTCCCGATTTGTCGAGGAACGTCCTCAGCGTCGCTCCCTCTGTCCCGTCTCCCGCCGAGCCCCCTTGTCCACGAACCCATTCCAGCATATCGACCTGAGTGCAGACTTGCCCCTCGATCTGATTGGCACGGTTCTGGCGTGTTCAACCGAAGTGAACCCAGACAATTGCCGAAGTACATGCCGGGCGCCAATTGACCCCAATTCTCCAAAGCCATAGGCACGAACCGTCTGCCTTTGTCTCAGGGATGGGAAGTACCGATGCGTAGGTGGTCTCAACAGTTCACGTTGAATGTCGGGCTGATCGTGATCGGTCTTCTGGCTGTCGTGAGCAGCGGCGCCTCACTGGTCGCCTCCAAATACCTGGCACACGATATGGCGGCCATCGCAGTCGACGGCGCCCATAACGTCTCGGACAGCAGAACGCTTCGACTCTCGGGGCTTCACGAGATTGCGGACGCGAGCACCGCGCTCCTCACCGGCGAGGCGCGATACGCTCGGGCCGCTCGATCGTGGAGCTCAGCGGTGCGCGCCGGCGCCGCTCGCCTGCAGACCAAGATTGCAGACCCCGAGGGCCGCTTCCTGGTGGGCCGGGTTCAAGCGACCGAGCGTGACTATCAGCAGGCGTTCGACGAAGCCGCCTCTTCGTCGGGTGGACCCAGCGTCGCCGCCGTGGCAACCCTGGGGCAAGTCTTCGACCAGGCCCTGAGTGACCTCGAGACGCACATGGCGCCGGCAGCCGTCGGCATTGCGACCGCACGCGCTTCGATGCGGAGGGCGCAGGCAGTGCTCAATGGTGTCGCGGCCGGCTCGATCGTACTGGCTCTCATTCTCTGCGTGATGATCCTCATCGCTCTCAACCGCAGCTATAGCGAGCAGTCCAGCGCGCGGGACACCGCCGCGCAGGGGCAGACCAAGACCACGGCGGACCTGAACGAGGCGAGGGTCGCGATCCAGGTGAAGGACCGATTCCTTGCGACGATATCTCACGAGCTCCGCAACCCTCTCGCCCCGATCCTCACCTGGACCCAGCTTCTTCGAGGCGGCACGCTCGGAAAGAAGAAGGCGGACCGAGGTCTGGAAATGATCGAGCGGAATGTGCTCTCACTGTCGGAACTGATCAACGACCTGGTCGATGTCTCGAGGGTCGTTGCCGGCAAGTTTCGCCTCGATGTGGGCCCCATCGATCTTGCGTCCGTGATCCGGTCCGCGGTGGAATCCCAACGCCCCGCCAGCGACGCGCGGCAGATTCGACTTCAGCTCGTATTGGACGAGCGGGCGGGCCTGATTTCCGGCGACGCGGAGCGGCTCCAGCAGGTGATGGCGAATCTTCTCTCCAATGCGATCAAGTTCACCCCCAAGGGCGGCAGCGTGCAAGTCGTGCTGCGCCGCGTCGAGTCGCACATCGCGGTGTCCGTGTCGGACAGCGGGATTGGCATCGATGCGGCTTTCCTTCCCCACGTCTTCGAGCCCTTCAAGCAGGCGGTCGATGGCCCGATGCGACGCCACGCGGGGCTCGGACTCGGTCTTTCGATCGTTCGTCACATCGTCGAGCTGCATGGGGGCGAGATCACCGCGGCGAGCGAGGGCGCGGGACGCGGCGCGACGTTTGAGATCGTGCTGCCCGTGCTCGGAACGGGAGCGGTTACCGCTCCCGCTCCTCCGAGGTCCTCGGATGTGCCCAGGGTACCCGGGATCGTGCCATTCGGACGACTCGACGAGGTTCGCGTGCTGCTCGTGGATGACGAGCCGACCGCAAACGAGGCCACCGAGACTCTCCTCGATGCTTGCGGAGCGGACGTGCGCGTCGCGGGGTCGGCCGCGCAGGCTCTCCTCGTGCTCGATACCTGGAAGCCCGACGTTCTGATCTCCGATATCGCGATGCCGGACGAGGACGGGTACGCATTGATCAAGAGGCTTCGCGCACGGAGCTCGCAGCATGGGGGCGGCATTCCGGCGGTTGCACTCACCGCCTTTGCCTCGCCCGATGATCGCGTGAGTATTCTCGCTGCGGGATTTCAGATGTACCTCGTGAAACCGGCGAACCCAAGCGAGCTGATCGCCGTGGTCGCCAGTCTCGCAGCGCGCGGGAGCGGCTCCTCGAGCGGAGCCACTGGAGCCGCAATCGCGGAATAGCGCGACTGCTGTTCGTCGGACACCGCTCAAGCTGAGAGTTCCTGCGCGGAAGCCTGAGGACTCAGAAGTACATAAGCGGCCGCAGAAACAATGAAGTGGTCTCACGGGTTACCGCCTACGGCTCCGAGCGGCAATTGCGCTCGTGTCTCGTCCACCGGGGCGCTACCCTTGCAGGAGGTGCCCCTGTGATGCTCCAACACCTCATCTCCGAGTACCGCGACGAACTACTCGTCAGGACCCGAAGCAAGGTCGCGCTTCGGAGCGCGCCGCGAGCCACGCCTCACGAGCTCCTTCATGGGATCCCGCTCTTCCTGACCCAACTCGGCGACATTCTGGAGCAGGAGGCTGCGCTCCTCGCTGCCGACGGAACTGCGATGGGAGTGACCGCCACCCTCCACGGCGGTGAGCTGCTCGAGAAGGGATTCTCGGTCGCCCAAGTCGTCCATGGCTACGGCGACGTCTGCCAAGCCGTCACCGAGCTCGCGTTGGAACTGAAGCTGCCCATCGGCACCGAAGACTTCCACACTCTCAACCGGTGCCTCGACAACGCGATTGCAAGCGCCGTGACCGAGTACGCGCGCCAGCGTGACGTGAACCTTTCGGAGGTGGAAGTCAATCGCCATGCGTTTTTCGCCCACGAGCTACGCAACCACCTGCAAACCGCCGTTCTGGCGTTTCAGGCAGTAAAGAGCGGCAAGGTCGGTGTGACCGGAAGCACGATTGACGTGCTCGATCGAAGCCTTTGCGGGCTGCACGATTTGATCGATCGCTCGGTGTCCCAGGTCCGCCTCAACTTAGGGATGAGCCGGAAGGAGCGAATCCGCGTCTCTGATTTCATGGAAGAGACCGAGATCCACGCCTCCATGGAAGCGGCGGCTCGCGGCCTTCACTTCGGTGTCGAGCGGGTGGACAACAGCCTACAGGTCGACGTCGACCGCCAGCTCTTTGCGTCGGCGATTTCCAATCTGCTGCGGAACGCGTTCAAATTCACCCAACCCTCGAGCCATGTGCAGCTCAGAGCCGTTCCTCGGACCGATCGCATTTCGATCGAAATCGAGGATGAATGCGGTGGCCTCCCGCCGGGTGCAGCTGAAGCGCTTTTCACTCCGTTCCGACAGTGGGGACCTGATCGGTCGGGCTTAGGACTGGGTCTGGCGATCACTCGCCGGTCCATCGAGATGGACGGGGGCAAGATTTCGGTTCGGGATATCCCTGGCAAGGGCTGCGTCTTTGTCGTCGATATGCCGTTGGCCGTGGGCCGCCGCGCGGGAGATTAATCCCGCCTACCCCTCCGAAACGCTTGAACTCTCAGCTCTCTCGGGTCCCAACGACTCGTGCAAGTTTGCGAAAGTGGAGTGGATCCCGAAGGTTCTGCAACTCCCGGTAGTAATAAAGGGATGTCGGGCGCTTCCCCTTGAACCTCAGCTTCCTCAGGAACTCGATTTCGTCCGGAGCAGCATCACCGCTGAGGGACCGGTCCCGAAGGAACTCTTTGAATCCGGCCTCTTCCTCGAGCGGTGGATCAGGGTCCCGTTCCACGAATTCGAACTTATAGGGGTCTCGGGGGGCGAGTCGCCGGCTGAGGGTGATTTCCATGGCGAACGTGGCGAGGTCGATGTCCCAGGATTCGATCAGAGGATCCAGGAACGAGACGCAATTCTCGGCCGAGAAGACATCACTGTCCAGGAACTCGAGTACGAAGACTCGCATCTGTTTGTAACTGCGCCTGCTCAGTCGAGCGATCCGATGCAGCCAAGCCTCGCTCTCCAGTTCCTCTTTGGCGACTCTCTTGACCACCTCCAACAGTTTTTGCGTCACGAGCCGTTCGACGTCGCCAAAGGGCTCTCTCTCGAAGATCTCGCGCATCTGCCTTTCCTTGGCGGGCAAGCACTTGCGAAGAATCAACTCCCGGACTTCCCTCAGCAGGGGCGTCGGCTGCGGATCGCCGAGAGATCTCTTCAATTCGTCCTTGCGCTGCAGGGTCGCCAGTTTCGAGAGGGTGGCGGCTGGAATCTTCAGGAATTTCTCGATCTTGTAGTAGAGGTCCGTGCGGTCCGGAGCGGGGGGCAACTTCTTGCGGGTCAGGAGCTGCGAAACGTAGGACTCCGTCACTTCCGCCGCCGCCGCGAGCTCCTTCTGATCCAGATTCAACTCCACGAGCCTCTGGCGGATCACTGACGCCACGTCCACTTGAAACCATCCTCTGAATGGAGCCGCCGCTCCCAAGAGCCGCGAGAAGCAGCGACTTGGGGTAACGATCGATGGTTAATCGACCGGAATAATGCAGCCAGGCACTTGACAAAGCAAGAATATTCACCTATCGTAGTTAAGTACAGAGGGAGTATTCAGGGCAGGCTAAACTAGCCTGGGTTATCTGAAGCGGGCTCCTACAGGTCGAACAGCGCTGCTTCCCAGCTCGACCTTCCACCGATCGCCGCGCCGTTGCCGCTCTAACCGTAAGTCATCGACACCGCATTTCTCTCAAACGGGTCCACTGCCTCCGGGGTCACCCCCGCCAGAGACCGTCTTCACGCGTCGACCGGGTCAGTCCGTCTCGACCGATCGTGGGCACGGCGGCCATGGACTGGGAAGGACCAGAACCATGACGAACATGACCTACAAGTTCGACGAGTTCATCGGGGTCGATCACGACCAAGTGACCAAGCTTCGCGGGGTCGGCATCGAGAATACCGACGACATGATGCGTCTCTGGGGCGATGAGCTAAAGCGTCCGTCGCTCGTGGAGAAGACGGGCATCACGCTCAATCAGTTTGCCAAGCTGGTCTCGATGGCGCGCCTGGCCCGTGTGAAGAACGTCGGGCCGAAGCACGTCGAGCTGCTCCTGGCTGCCGGCATTGACGGGCCGAAGAGCCTGTTCGAGTACACGCCCGAGTCGCTCCTGAAGCGTCTCGGCGAGGTGAAGACGGATAAGAAGCTGACGGCCCAGGTGCCGGCGCTCCCGGAAATCGAAAACTGGTTCACGGGCGCGAAGCCGACGGTCGTCGGAGCTTAGGGGGCCGCGGGGGAAACGCGCACCGAACACGACATCTCGAGCCGCAAGCGTTTCTCTAGTGGGACCGGCCGCGATCGCAAGATCGTGGCCGGTTTTCTACGACCTTTTGGTGGGGAGGCGGATGAGATCGACCATACTGAAAGGGAGGAGTCATTCATTAGCAGCTCGAGTTCAGTGAGCCGAATTCGGCGTGAGGTCTTGTTGGTTGCGCTCGCGACGGTGGTCCTTTGCGGAACGGGGTGCGGGGAGCAGAAGGCGGTCGCGGAAGGTGACAGGATCCAGACCCTGACTGCTGGGACCAGCATCGTCGCCGCCCTTCAGAGCACGGTCGAGACGGGAAGGAACCACGTCGGTGACAAGGTCGAGCTTCGCACGCTCGAAGACATCCAGGTCAATGAAAGGACCGTCGTGCCCGCCGGCTCGGTGATCAACGGCGAGGTCACTCATATCGATCCGGCCGGGCGCATCGCAGGAGGGGCCGAGCTCACGCTTCGCTTCACCGAACTCGTGCTGTCCGATGGAAAGAGCTACGCAATTTCCGCCGCGCCCATCCGGCTCGAAGGCAAGGGGGACGCCAAGGAGAGCGCGATCGAAATCGGTGGTGGCGCCGTCGCAGGCGGTGTCATCGGAGGAGTCCTCGGCGGCAAGGACGACATCGGGAAGGGCGCAGCGGCTGGGGCCGTCGTAGGGACCGGCGTGGCCGTCGCCACGAAGGGGGACCAGATCGTTCTCCCCGCGGGACAGAAACTGAAGATCTCGCTCAGCGAGCCTGTCTCAATCGAGACCAAGCCGGATGGCGGCTCGTCGCATTGAACTCGTAGCCCGCGTGGCGATGGGCTGCCAGTACGACACATGGTGCGAAGACTGGGCGCGCGTAATCGGCGCTAAAGATGAGGGTTCGAGAGGCCGAACACTCCCTATTATCCGCGGTCCCTTAGGGGCGGCCGCGTGCTCCGCTACCTCGTCGGGGGGACAAGCGTGCGGGTTCACAAGAGTCTGCTGGGCGGCGTTGCGGTGCTGGCTGCCTGGGGGGCGCTTTCCGCGACGGCTTCGGCGCAGGTTCTCTCGGGCACCGGAAACGTGAACCTGACCGCAACGCTGACCCAGGGGCTGACCGTGAGCGTGACCAGCGGCTCCTCGGTGAACTTCGCCCTCACCCAGAACGCGGCCACGAATGGCGACGTCCCGACGATCATCCGCACGGCTTGGAATCTGAATCCGGGACAGATTGGCTCCGTCAAGCTCTATGGGTACTTCAATGTCCCAGCCCAGGCACTGACGGACGGTGCGGGCAGCAACATTCCGAGCTCGTGGGTCATGGGGCAGATGGCGACCGGAACGCCGACGTCGTACACGGCGTTCACGCAGACCAACCCGGTCGGCCCGGCCGGCGGGAGCCTCGCCCTCTTCACGACCAACATCACCGGCATCAACAAGGTCAGCAACCGCACCGACAACCTGAATCTCCGAATCGATCTGACGGGGCGGACGCTCGGCACGGGCAACTACACGGGCGTCCTGAGCATCCAGGCGAGAGCGCTCTAGTCTCCCGACCCTGCCGGGCCGTTTGGCGCGCGGGTATGCGTAGTTTTGGGACCAAAACGTTCACCGGACCGACCTCCCCGGCGCCCCTCTCTCGCCCGAAATCTCCGACTGGGCGTATACTGCCAGGCACTAGCACCGGACGCCCTGGGCTGCCGCCCGGGCGCTACCGAGCCGGCTCGGAGGAAGAACCGGATCATGAAGCTCCTCTACTGCGCGCTGGTCGCGCTCGCCCTCTCCGGCACAGGCTGCGGGTCCCAGTCGCCCGTGTCCCCACGGGTGCTCCAGATTTCCGGGACGGTCCGCCATCAGGACGGCACTGCGGTCGCGGACGCCAAGGTCGCGGCTATCATCGGTGAAAACACTCTCTCCAGCACTCTCTCCGACCCTGCAGGTCGTTTCGTAATCGTCGTGCCCGCAAATCAAGGCAGGGTCACCCTCCGCGCATCGGAGCCCCCGCCCAGTGGAATTTATGTTGGGACCGCTTCTGGCATCGTGCGCGTCGCAGGGAGACCCGGCCGGATCACGATCGACATCATGCTCGACCATTTCGACCCCATCTGACGTGATGGCGGTCTAGGAAGTCAGCGGCTTGCATCGCGAGGCCCCGGAAGTGAACGTTTCCGGGGCCTTCGCACATCCGGCCAGCAGGTGCGACCGGCGCTGAGAATCATCGCGTTCGGTTTTCTCTGCTCGGACGTACAGGGGAACGTGTTTGCCCCTGCCTCACGTGCAGCGCGGGGTGTTCCAGGAGTTTGCTTGCGATTGCGGTCGCATGGGCTCTCCCACGCGACCCATCCCACGGAGGCGTCCATGCTGGCCAGAGCTCTGACAACAGCATCACTCTTGCTGATCCCGGCGCTCGTTGGCGCCGCTCCTCTTGGGCCGTCATTTTCCTACCAGGGTGAGCTGACTCAGTCAGGCACCCCTGTCGACGGCACCGTGCACTTGCGGTTCAGCCTCTGGGATGCACCGGGCACTGGCATTCCGCCCACCGGCGGCACCCAAATCGGTGCCAGCCAGATCGCGGCGGACGTCCCCATCCAGAGAGGGATCTTCACGGCCCTTGTCGACGCGGGCGGAGAGTTCGGCGCCAACGCGTTCAACGGCGATGCCCGCTGGCTCCAAGTCGAGGTATGCACGGATGGCACCTGCGCTTCGGCGACGGTGCTCGGGCCTCGCCAGATCCTCACCGGGGCGCCGTATGCGCTCGGTCCGTGGCAGATGAGCGGCAGCAACCTGAGCTACGCCGGCGGAAACGTCGGCATAGGAACCGCATCGCCGGCGGCGCAGCTCCACATCCACAGCCCCATGCCCGCGATCTTTCTCGAGGACACCGCGACTCCATCGAACCAGTCGGGATACCTCTCATTCCGAAGCAGCACCGCGGGGGAGACGGGATGGGTGGGCTACGGCACGGCCGGTAGTCCGCTCATGTCCGTGTTGAACTTTCGTCCTGCCGGCGACATCGAGCTGCACACCGCGTCGGGTACGGCACTGATAGCGAAATCTGATGGAAAGGTCGGGATCGGAACCTCGACGCCCGCCGAGCGTCTCGAAGTGCGTGGCAACATCCGGCTGGGATCCAGCGGAGAATACTTCGCGCCCGCCGGGTCGGAGAACCTGCGGGTCATCAGGGGCAAGGTGTCCTCTACCGGTGCACAGATACTCGGCACTGGATTCACGTGCTCGCGAACGGGAACGGGGACGTACCAGATCAACTTCAGCCCGGCCTTCCCAACGATCGGTGGTCAACCGGACATCACCGTGTCGCCGGAATCGAGCTCCGTGTTCTTCGTCGGGATCGTCACAACCGCCCTTTACAACGTTGCCACCATCCGCATCGTCAACGCGTCGAACACGGCCGTCGATGCCACGTTCCACTTCATCGCCGTGGGTCCACGATGAGGTCAGCTCGAGGAGCCCTGCTGCTCGCAGCGGCGACGCTTTCATGGACCGTCGCGACCATGACCGGGCCGGCCCGGAAGGCCTTGGCCTACGATCCGCTGTCCTGGTCCGTCGCCGACAACGGGGGCGCAGTCGGTGCTGTAGGGGGGAGCTATCGCCTCTCCGGCTCGATCGGTCGGTACGAAGCCGGCATGCTCGCCGGTGGTGGCTACGTGCTTCGCGGCGGCTTCTGGCGCGGTGGCTCGTTTACGATCACGGGCGTGGAGCCGAGCGGCACAGCGCCCCTCGCGTTCCGCTTCCGGGCCCCGGCACCGAACCCAGTCCGATCGCACGCACGGCTTGCGTTCGACCTGCCCGCACCTGCTCCGGTGTGCCTTCGGGTCTACGACGTCTCGGGACGCGCGGTCCAGACGAGGGTGTTGGGCCTCGTTCCGGCCGGCCGGCACGAACTCGCCTGGAGCGCGGAGAGCAATGCGGGTCAGCCACTGCCCGCTGGGGTTTATTTCATGCGCTTCGAGGCGGGCCAGCATCGCGTGGAGAAGAAGATCCTCGTGCTGCCGTAACGCCTTGCGGACGACTTCGTTCTCGGCCAAAATCCTCGAGGAAATCCTGCCTTGCCTCTGATGCCAATCCCATCTCGAAGGGCTGATGACCGATCCCGGGCCCCCACCCGAGGGCTCCGCCTCGAACGACTCAAAGCCGGGGCCTCCCTCGCCGGACCTCCTTGTGACAGGGCAACTCCTAGAGAGGGCGAAGGCAGGCGACGGCTCGGCTCTCGAGGTGTTGATGGCGCGGTATCGACCGCGGCTCGTGCGATGGGCCACCGGCCGCCTCCCCCACTACGCTCGCTCCCTCCACGACACGGCGGACCTGGTCCAGGAGACCCTGCTTTGCGCCATTGAGGGACTCGACCGCGTCGAGGAAAGCTCACCGGGGCAGTTTCAAGCCTACGTTCGCCAGGCCGTGCTCAATCGCATTCGCGATCAGATTCGGTGGGCGAGTCGGCGTCCCAGAGACGGGAAGGCTTTGGAACATTTCAGAGACGCGGCGCCATCGCCTCTGGAGCGTGCGATCGGACGCGACATGGTGGAGCGATACGAGCGAGCCCTCGAACAGCTGAGTGACGTGGAACGCCAGCTCATTCACTTCCGGATCGAGCTGGACTTCTCCTACGAAGAGATCGCGGCCGCCATGGATCGCGGGAGCCAGGACGCGGCGCGCATGGCGGTACAGCGTGCCATCCGGAAGTTGGCCAAGGCGATGGGCGATGCACGCTGACGATCCCCTGGATGACCTCGCCAGCTCCGTCTCGGACGGGGCTTCGATCGATTGGAATCGCGTCGCGGCAGACCCCAAGGACGAGGCCGAGATCCAGGGCCTCCGGGACGTGGAACAGATCGCCGCATTCAGTCGAACGCTCCAGCGCTCCGGCGAGACTGATGGCGCGCCGCCCGTTGCCCCCGCCGTTCCTGCCAGCATTCGACCCCAACGCTGGGGCGATCTCACCCTCCTCGAGCGCATCGGTGCGGGCTCGAACGGGGAAGTATGGCGAGCGTGGGACGCGACACTGCAACGCGAGGTCGCACTCAAATTCCTTCAAAGCCGTCGCATCGAAGCCTCGGGCACGGCACGCGAGGTGTTGCTGGGGGAGGCGCGGGCCCTCGCGCGCGTTCGCCACCGGGGTGTGGTGACGGTGCACGGAATCTCGGAGCACGATGGGCGCCCGGGAATGTGGATGGAGCTCCTGCGGGGCCCCACGCTTGCCGAAGAGATCGAACGGCAGGGCGCTCTTCCAGTGAGTGAGGTCATGCGTATCGGCATCGGCCTATGCGCAGCGCTCGAGGCTGTGGACCGCGCCGGCCTCGTTCACCGCGACCTGAAGCCGGCCAACGTCGTCCTGGAACCGGACGGCCGCGTGGTGCTCACCGACTTCGGCCTCGGCTGGCGCCGGGCCGGTTCCACCGAGCAGGCGCCACGCGGCTGGGGCACTCCCGTCTTCATGTCTCCGGAGATCATGACCGGTGAGATACCCACGCACCGCTCGGACCTCTACGCGCTCGGCGTCACACTCCGGTGGGCCCTCACCGGGACGGCACCGTTTCACGCAGAGGACTGGGAGACGCTGAAGTCGGAAGCGGGTCGCGGACCCACCGCGCCGCCCCTCACGGAGAGGCCCGATGCGCCCCCGGGTCTGGCCAAGGCCATCGAGGCGGCGATGGCCCCACGCGCGGACGATCGCGTCCTGAGCGCGGCAAAGCTCGCGTCGTTGATGCAAGCCGCACGGGGCGCGCTTGGCGTGGCCTCGATCGCGGTCCTCCCCTTCGTGAATCGAAGCCGCACCGAGGACGACGAGTACTTCTCCGAGGGCCTCGCCGACGAGATCCGAGACATGCTCGCCAAGATCCGCGGGCTGAAAGTGGCGGCGCGAACGTCGTCGTTCCGGTTCAAGGGGGCCAAGGACGACTTGGCCACGATCGGCCAGAAGCTGAATGTCGCCACGCTTCTGGAAGGCACAGTCCGCAAGTCCGGCAACAACGTGCGGATCTCGGTGCATTTGCTCAAGGCGTCGGACGGGTACCACCTCTGGGCCGATACGTACGACCGAACACTCGACGACATCTTCGCGGTCCAGGACGATATCGCCCAATCGGTAGTGCGAGAGCTACGCGAGAAGTTACTGGGCGAAGAGGTGGATTCGAAGGTGGCGGGAGAAGTCCGTGCCGAGATAGCGCAGGCGGCGAAGGGCCGAGGCACGAACCCCGAAGCGCATCGACTTTGCTTGCAGGCGCAGCATTTCGGGGACCGCGGCAGTCGCGAGGAAATGCTGAAGTCCTTCGGCTATCTCGAGAGAGCGCTGGAGTTGGATCCCGCGTACGCGCTGGCCTGGGCGCTTCTGGGTCGAAGGCACATGAGGGCAGCGGACATGGGCTGGATCGAGTCGGAGGTCGGGCACAAACGCGGAAGGGAGCTCGTGGAGCACGCACTTTCCTTGGAGCCGGACCTGGCGGAGGGGCATGCGTCCCTCGGTTGGACTCGTATGGTCATGGACTGGAACTGGAGCGGTGCGGAAGCGTCGTTTCGACGGGCGCAAGAGCTGATGCCTGGGAATACGATCGTGCTCTGTTACGCCAGCGCCATGGCCTCCAATCTGAACCGCCTCGAGGAAGCGATCGAGCTTGCCCATCGTGCGGTGGATCAGGACCCGCTCAGCTCGGTGTCCTATCTCACCCTGGGTCTCATGCTCTATCGCGCCGGCAGCTTTCCGGAGGCGGAGAAGGCGTTCAGGGTGAGCATCGAGCTTTCTCCCCAGAGGGCCAACCTACGGGCCTACCTCGCGTTTGTGCTGCTCTCACAAGGGCGCGCTGACGAGGCGCTCGCGGTGGCGCTGGAGGAGCCCGAGGGGTGGGCCCGCCTGGAGGCACTGGGATGCATTCATCACGCCGCGGGGCGCCCGAAAGAGGCAGACGACGCGCTTCGCGAGCTGATCGAAACCCATGCGGAGACCGCCGCCTACCAGATCGCGGCGCTGCACGCGGTGCGCCATGAGTCGGACTCGGCCTTCGATTGGTTGGAGCGTGCCTATGCGCTCCGGGACACGGGACTCGCCGAGATGAAATCCAATCCGCGCCTCCGTCCCCTGCACGGAGATCCACGCTGGCCCGTTTTCCTGGAGAAGGTTGGATTGATGGGAGGCACTTGAATGCCGCAGCTTACCCAACCGTTCGTTCCCGACGACTTTGTTGTACCGCGAGTCTTGGAGACTCCGGAGTTCCGGCTTCGGATGCTCACAGTTCACGACGTGGTCAAGGACTACGACGCCGTCATGAGCAGTGTCGAACATCTGAAGACGATCTGGCCTGCATCCGGCTGGCCGGTGGGACTCACGCTCGAGCAGAATCTGATCGACCTCGGATGGCACCAGAAGGAGTTTCAGACTCGGCGCTCGTTCGCCTATACGGTTGTCAGTCTCGATGAGTCCATGGTGCTGGGGTGTGTGTACCTGGATCCCAGCTCCAAGCGAGACTACGATGCCGTCGCATTCTTGTGGGCAAGGCAGAGCCAACTGGAAAACGGCCTGGAAGACAGGCTATTGGCCGCGGTCAAGGGTTGGCTAAAAGATCTGTGGCCCTTCAAGAGGGTGGCGTTTCCGGGCCGTGACGTTGACTGGAACTCTTGGAGGAGCCTTCCCGAGTGACCGGGGCCTGCTCAATCCTCGGCCGGGTGACACTCGATCAATCGGCGTTCAGGCCCATCTTATTCAGTAATACGCCCATACGCGGATCATCACGAAGAGAGCGAAGGTGCCCGCTCCTCTTGAGCGCCTGCAATCCGCCGTCGTGCTGCATGTACGCGCGTTCCAACCAGTCAAAGGCTGTATCCACGTCACCACGCGACGCATACACCTCCGCGATCTGATAGGCGCAATTCTCCGAGTATTTCTGGATCAGCACCAGGAGCGCCTCGTCCGATTCCGCTCTACGGCCAGTCGCGAGGCAAACGATCGCCGTGGCCCAGAGGCGGAATGCCTCGTGAGTCTCCTGCGCCGCCTCTGTCAATGCCTCGTTCGCTCGGCCTTGGTCGAGGAGAACGACCGATAGGAGGGCACGTGCTACGCTCTTGTGTTGTGAAAGCTCCAGTGCCTTGCGATAGGCCCCTTCTGCTTCCACGATCCGCCCCGCATTGTGCAACGACGCCCCGAGATTGCTCCACGTTGCTGCGCTCAGGGGGTCTTGTTCCAAGGCCCGGTTGAAGAGCCCGATCGCTTGCTCGGACCGGGCAGACGCCTCGGCCAGCAACCCCGCCCTGCGGAGAACCAGCGCATTCGCTGGCGCCAGCTGCATCGCGCGCGCGATCGACACCTCCGCATCGCCAAGCCTGAGGTCGTAATCGAGTTGAATCCATGCCAGCTCCGCGTGTCCCTCCGCCAAATCCGGATCAAGCAATAAGGCCTGGAGTACTGCCTCGCGGGCTCGCTCATATCCTTCTGGTGTCGAAACCCAACGACTTGCTTCCTCGGCATAGGCTCGGGACAGCTCCGCCCAGGCGAGCGCGAAACCCGCGTCCTGCTCCAACGCTTGCTTCAGATACGCGATCGCTCTGGCCATATCCTCGCGTGTGGATCGCTCCCGCAGGTGTTTGGCCAGGAGGTAAAGCTGCTGCGCCTTGGGATTGGAGGTGCGTCCCTTTCCTGCCTGAGCCACTTCGTCCCTGGCTCTCCCGTCCGAGTCGGCCTCTTCTCCGAGGAGAGTGGCGCGAAGCTGCTTCACTACTGATTGTGCGATGTCGTCCTGGACCGCGAAAATGTCCTCGAGCGTTCTGTCGTATGTCTGCGACCAGAGATGGGAGCTGTCCGAGACGCGGACAAGCTGCACCGAGATGCGCACCCGGCTTCCCGCCTTTCGCACGCTGCCCTCGAGGAGTGTCGCCACATCGAGTGCGCGTCCGATCTCCGCTGCTGTCGCCTGCTTACCTTTAAACGAAAACGCCGATGAACGGGCGATGACGCGGAGCCGCCGCACCTTGGAGAGCAGGTTCAGGAGCTCGTCCGCCAGGCCATCCGAGAAGTACTCGTCATCGGCGCTTGCGCTCCGGTTCGCGAAGGGCAGGACCGCGATCGATCCGTCCCTGTCGGCCCCCGGTGGTTCCGGCCCGCCACGTTCCACGGCTTTCCTGAGGCGGCGAAGTGTGTTGTTCACGTCCAGAGCCGTCTGCACGCGCTCGCGAGGGTTCTTCTCGAGGCATTGGTCCACTACCTGCGCGAATTCGACCGGGAGATCCGCCCGAATCCTGCCCAGCGGCTCCGGTGTGTCGCGCAGAACGGATGACGCGATTTCAGCGTAGCCCAAGCCCGTGAATGGACGTCGGCCAGTGGCGAGCTCATAGAGGAGAATCCCCAGCGAAAATAGATCCGATCGCGCGTCCGCCGCTTCACCCCGAAGCTGCTCCGGGGCCATGTACGGCACCGTCCCAATCAGCTGAACTCCTCCCGAGAGTCCGGTGTCCCGCGAGGCTGCCACCGTGGCCTCCGGGTCTGTGGCAGCTCGGTCGAGCATCTTGGCGAGGCCGAAGTCCAGCACCTTCACCCTGCCCTCGCGCGTCACCATGACGTTTCCGGGCTTGAGGTCCCGGTGGATCACGCCACGTTCATGGGCCGCGACGAGCGCTTCGGTCAGGGGGGTTGCGATCTCGAGCAGGTATGGGATCGGAAGTCCGCCCGTAGAGATCAGGGTAGATAGGGTTTGTCCTTCGACCAGCTCCATGGTGAGAAACCGAATGCCATCGTGATCCTCGACCGAGTGGAGCGTGACGATATTCGGGTGGTTGAGACTCGCGACGGCGCGGGCTTCACGCTCGAATCGAGCGAGGCGATCCGGAGAGGTGGCAACATCTGCAGGCAGGATCTTGATCGCGACCTCACGACCGAGACGGAGGTCCTTCGCGCGGTAAACCTCTCCCATTCCCCCGGACCCTAGATGGCCGAGGATCTCGTACGTGTCGAGGCGAGTTTTTGGAGCGAGTGCCATAAGCCACAGTGTAGCCTCCGCAGGAATCGCTGTCAGCGGCCCAGGTCCAGATAACAAGACCATCGGTGCTCTATCTCGTCCGCAAGCCCGGGCCTTGGGGGGATGAGGTACTCTTTCAGACGTGGCCGACGCTCCGATGTCCACAGAGAGGCGAACGTGACCACGCGCATTCGCGTTCTGCTCGTCGCCCTTGCCGCGGTCGTGATCGTCGGGTTCTCGATCGGCCCGATCGTGGCGCACCTCGCGGCCGAGCGCGTTCGCGCGACAGCCGGCGCTCGCGGGCTCACGGTTTCGTGGCGCAAACTGACAGTGTCCGGGCTCGGGCGGGTAGGGATCAGCCGGGTCGTCGCCTCGCGCGCGGGGGCAGACGGTGCCGCCGACTCGCTGTTCCAAGCCGACTCGGTCGCAGTCGCACTCGACCTCGGTTCGCTCTGGACGCTGCGCCCGCGTGCCGGGCGCCTCGGCCTGTGGCATGCACGGATCCGCATGCCCGCGCGCAGCGCGGAACCCGACACGCTCGTTCCAGACGACCGCCCCGCCAAGCGCAAAGAGGACCCGGCCCGCGCGGCACGGCTCCGGCACTCGGCCGAATCGTATGTGCGGATGCTGTTCATACCCGCCCGCCGACTGCCGCGACTCGAGCTGAACGACGTCGATATCTCGACCGCAGACAGCGAGGATGAGTCGACGAGAGGAATCCGGATCGAGCGGCTCGACCTCAAGCCTGCCGAGAACGGTATCCAGCTCTCGACGATCGGCTCGCTTCAACTCGACCACGAGGTACCGTTCAACGCGATGCTCACCTACGACCGGGAGGATCGCATCCGCGGCGCTGCCCGGTTCGACTTTACGGATCCGACCCGTGCGCGTACGGATCCGCTCCTCATCACCGCGGACGGTAGGCTGCACCAGGACTTCCGCCGCGGCCTCGTCACGATCGGCGAGGGCACGCGCGTCACGATCGGCCGGCTTCCGTTCCGGGTCGAGGCCCGGCTGGCGAGGCGAGGCCCTGCCGTTCACCTCGCCGCGCAGGCGGACGGTTTGACCGAGGAACGAGTCACGCGCAGTTTGCCGCCAGCGGTGCTCGGGCCGCTGCTCAACATCGGAGTCCGCGGCTCGTGGGACTACAAGGTGGGGTTCGATCTCGATCTCGAGCGTCCCGATAGCGTGCGGTTCGATGCGGATGTCATCCCGCACCAGCTGGTGCTGGATCCTGCCCGGACCAGCCTGCGTCTCCTCGGGCTGAACGAGCCGTTCACTGCGATCATTCTGCTGCCCCGCGGTGCCCGGGCGTTACGCGAGCTGTCGTCGAACAACCCACATTTCCGGACGCTCGACATGATTTCCCCCGATCTGGCCCACGCGGTCGTCACCAACGAGGATGGTGGATTCTTCCGCCATCGTGGGTTCAACACCGAGGCGATGAAGAATGCGATCGCCGAGAACCTGAAGGCCGGCGCCTACCGGCGCGGGGCGGGCACGATCACGATGCAGCTCGCGCGCAATCTCTACACCGGCCACTCGAAGACGCTCTCGCGCAAGGGACAGGAGATCGTGCTGGCCTGGATCCTCGAGCATCTCACCGGGGTATCCAAGGAGCGGCTGCTCGAGATCTACCTGAACATCATCGAGTGGGGGCCAGGCATCCACGGCGCCGACGAGGCCGCGCGCTTCTACTTCGATCGGGACGCGCGGGACCTCACGCTCGATCAGTCGCTGTTCCTCGCCACGGTCATCCCGTCTCCGAGCCGCTGGCGCTGGCGCTTCGACGCCGACGGCAACGTGCGCAGCTACGTGAAGGCGCAGATGCATTTCATCGGGCGCGCGATGATCGCCAAGGGTTGGCTCGCGCCCGAGGCGCTGCCGCCGACGGATTCGCTGCACGTCGAGCTGGCCGGCCCTGCGAGGGAGGTCTTCTTCCCGAGCCCGTCGCGGGCTGATTCGGTCGCAGTGCCGAGTCTGTAGGTACAATGAGTGACCATGAGGATCACCTGTGAGTCAAACCTCACCGTCGTCCGTGCGTACTTTTTCGCCTGGAGGCACCACATGCGTTCACTCGCGTCGCGCCTGACCGCGCTGGCGCTTTCCGTCCTGCTCGAGATATCGGTCGTTCACACGGCATGGTGTGCCCCGCCGCCCGCGGCGGCCACCATGGCCATGGGGGACACGCTGCCTCTGGATGCCCGCGTGCGCACCGGCGTGTTGCCCAACGGCCTGCGCTATTTCATCCGCGCGAACCACAAGCCGGAGGCTCGGGTGGACCTGCGACTTGCCGTGAATGTCGGTTCCACGGCCGAGGCCGACGACCAGCGCGGCCTCGCGCACTTGAACGAGCACATGAACTTCAATGGCTCGGCCCACTTCAAGCCGGACGAGCTTGTGACCTACCTCCAGTCGATCGGCCTGCGCTTCGGCGCCGATGCGAACGCGTACACCACGTTCGACGAGACGGTCTACTCGCTCGACGTTCCGAGCGATCGTGACTCGCTGCTGGATCGGGGGGTCACCGCGCTGTCGGACTTTGCAGGGCGCGCGACGCTCACCGATCAGGAGATCGACAAGGAGCGCGGTGTCGTGCTCGAGGAGTGGCGGCTTGGACTTGGAGCGGGCGATCGCATTCGACGCAAACAGCTCCCGATCATCTTCCACGGCTCGCGTTACGCAGACCGGCTGCCCATCGGCCTGCCCGAGGTGATCCAGAAGGCACCGTACGATCGGCTGCGAGCCTTTTATCGCGACTGGTACACGCCCGATCACATGGCCGTCGTCGCCGTCGGCGATATCGACCCGGCGAAGATGGAGGCGTTGATCCGCGAGCACTTCGGCGACCTCAAACGGCCCGCGCAGTCTCGGCCGGCGCCCGTCCTCGACATCCCTCCCCACAAAGAGACGTTGGTCGCGATCGCCACCGATCCCGAGGCGACAGGGTCGAGCGTCACGCTCGGGTTCAAGTCGCCGCACGAGGTCACCGCGACGGTGGGGGACTACCGCCGTGATCTCGTGCGTAACCTCTATTTCTCCATGCTCAACGACCGATTCGACGAGATCGCGCATCGCGCCAACCCGCCGTTCCTCGACGCGGACACAGGCGGCGGCATGCTCGGTCGCACCGACGACATGTGGGAGCTCGATGCATCGGTCAAGGACGGAGGAATCGAGACCGGCCTCGCGGCGCTGCTCGAGGAGGCCGCGCGCGTGCGCGCCCATGGATTCCTGCCGAGCGAGCTCGAGCGTGCCAAGAAGAGCACGCGCGCGAGGTGGGAGCGCATCTATGCCGAACGCGACAAGTCGGAGAGCTCGGGCTTTGCGCGCGAGTACGTGAGCTATTTCCTCACCGGGGAACCGGCGCCCGGAATCGAGACCGAATACGCGATCGTGAAGAGCGTGCTCGACGGCATCTCGCTGGACGAAATCAATGCGGTGCCTGAGCACTTGATGCGGGCCGACAACCGCGTCGTGCTCGTTACCGCGCCCACGAAGGGCCAGGTTCCCGATGAGGCAGCTCTGCGCTCGGTGATCGACCGCGAGGCGACGGCGAGCCCGGCCGCGTGGGTCGATGCGACCGCCGGCAAGGAGCTCATGGCGAAGCGGCCCGTACCGGGAAAGGTGAAGTCGCGCCGTAGCGTCCCGGAGATCGGCGCCACCGTCCTGACCCTCTCGAACGGCGTCCAGGTGTGGCTCAAGCCGACGACCTTCAAGGCCGACGAGATCGTGTTTTCGGCCACCGCGCTCGGTGGTCAATCACTGGCGGACTCGGCGGACTATACCGTCGCGGCGATGGCGGGACAGGTGATCGGCGATGGCGGTGTCGGCGGGTTCACGAGCTCGGAGCTCGATAAAGTGCTCGCCGGCCGCATCGCACGGGTCGGGGTTTCGTACGGCGACTACACGCAGGGAGTCGCGGGCAGCACGCGGCCCCAAGACCTCGAGACGGCCCTCCAGCTCACGTATCTCACGTTCACGCAGCCCACGCGCGACCCGGACGGATTCGCGGCTCTTCAGAAGCGGACGGTCGAGTTCCTGAAAGACCGGCAGAACGACCCGCAGGCGGTGTTCGCCGACACGGTCGTGGCTGTGAACGAAGGGGGCCTCTACCTGGATCGCGTTCCGACCGTGGCCCAGGTCGAAGCGGTCCAGCTGGACCAGGTGCTCGCGTTCCACAAGAAGCGGTTCGGCAACGCGGCTGACTTCACCTTCGCGTTCGCGGGCAACTTCAAGGTGGACGAAATCGTGCCGCTGCTGGCTCGGTATCTCGGCTCGCTGCCGTCGAAGGGAAAGCCGACGTCGCGCTTCGCATCCAGGTTCCCGCGCTATCCGGCCGGCAATCTCACCGTGCGAGTGCAGAAGGGGCTCGAGCCCAAGAGCAACACCCGGATCACCTACTTCACGAACGGAGCCCCGATCGAGGAGCTCGACATGCACCGCGCCCGCGCTTGCGCGTCCATTCTCACCGACCATCTACGGCAGACCTTGCGCGAGCTGATGGGTGGCACGTACTCGGCCGGGGCATCCTACTCCACACTGGCGCCGGTGCCGGGCTATTCGACGATGGCCGTCTCCTTCGGCAGCGATCCGGCGCGAGTCGACACCCTGGTCCAGGCGACCTTGCTCGAGATCCAGAAGCTGCGCGATGAGGGGCCGTCGGCGGCCGACCTGCAGAAGGACCAGGAGATCGAGCGGCGCGAGCTGGATGTGGCGCTCCAGCAAAATGCGGTATGGACCGGCTCGATCCTCACGTCGCTCCAGTTCGGCATCGACCCGCGCCGCATTGCTCACCGACGAGAGCGCATCGGCCTCTTGACCGTTGAGAACCTGCGCGACACGTATCGCAAGTACTTCCCGCCCAACCGACGCACCGTGATCAGCCTTCTGCCCGAGGGGTCCTCGGAGCATGGGACTGTCGCGCCACCCGCGGGGCCATAGCATCACATTTGGCGCGTTCGTGCATCGTGGTACGAGGAACCGTCTCCGTAATATCCCCTTCACGCGATGCCTCGAGGGGCCTGGCACCCACTATGCTGTACCGATAACGATCGGCCGCTTCGTGGCTCCAAGTGCCGTAGGCATACCAGGCCGAATACCGGTTTTACAATAACCAAGGCTGGAGGTGTTCAATGTCAGACAGGAATATCGTCACCAACTCGTTCCGTGACCGGGAATCCGCCGAACGCGGGTACGACGCCATCACGGCGCGCGGCTACAAGAGCGATGACATCCACGTCCTCATGACCGACGACACTCGGAAGCGTCTCTTCAAGCATGGCAAGGACAAGGACAAGGACGGCGACACGAAGCTCGGGAACAAGGCGCTCGAGGGGGCCGGGGTTGGTGGGGCGATCGGGGGCGCCGCCGGCGCCGCAGCGGTCGGACTCGCCGCAGCGGCAACCTCCCTCGTCATTCCTGGCATCGGACTGGTGATCGCCGGCCCGCTCGCGGGAGCCCTCGCCGGCGGAGCCGCCGGAGCGACGGCGGGCGGACTCATCGGCACGCTGGTAGGAGCGGGCATTCCGGAAGAGAAGGCCAAGAGGTACGAACAGGATCTGAAGAACGGCGGAATCGTGGTGGGGGTCGAGCCTCGAAATGACGAGGATGCTCGATACTTCGAGGACGAGTGGCGGCGGGAGTCCATTCACTAGACCTCGAGTGCCACGGTAAAGAGAAGGGCCCCGGACGGGTGACCGTCCGGGGCTCTCCTGTATGCGCTGATTAGCCGCTCGCGCTGCCAGACGTCTGGCTCGGCAACCCCATCTTCCGCACGAACAGATTCCATCTCGGATCTCCATGCAGCGGACCCAGACGGGGGCTGCTCAGAAGCTCCGTGAGGCCGGGGTCTCGCTCGGCGTACGACTGCTCGAGCCAGTGAAACGCTCGGTCCACGTCGCCTCGGACCGCGTGGATCTCCGCGATCTGATAACCGCTATCGATGTGGTACTTCTCGATGAGCTCGGCCAGAGCCCGGTCTGACTCTGCGGCATGGCCCAGAGCGTGTTCCACGATCGCCAGCGCAAAAAGGCGGAACACTTCCTCGGGCTCCCGCCGAGCCTCCTCCAGCGCCTCCTCGCGACGCCCCAGCTCGAGCAAATTCAACGCCATGTAAGCCCGCGTCATCACGGGCTTCGGCGCGATCTCCAGTGCTTTCCGGTAGGCGGCATCCGATTCATCGAAACGGCCCAGTCCATGAAGTGAGGTGCCCAAGAAGGTGTAGGCCTGGGCGCTCAGGGGATCGCTTTCCAGGGACTGACGGTAGATCTCCACCGATCGCACGAGATCACCCAAGGTCCACGCCAGGTAGGCCGCTCCGCGCAGAGCATCGGCGTTGCGCGGCGAGGAGAGAAGGGCGCGGTCGAACGAAGCCCTCGCGGCCGGAAAATCCCAGTCGTATTGCAAGTGGATCCAACCCATTCGTGCGTGCCCTTCGGGGAGATCGGGTACGAGCGAGAGGGCGCGCTTCACGGTCTCGCGCGCGAGCTCATAGCCTTCCCTGAAGGGGAGCCAGTACCAGCCTGCCTGGATGGTATACACCCAGGCCAGCTCCGCCCAGGCAGCGGCGAACCCAGGGTCCAGCGAGAGAGCCTCCTGGAGTAGTTCGACGGCCTTCTCCATGTCCTTCCGGGTCACGCGCTCGATCAGATGCCGCGCGAGAAGGTGGAGCCGGTGCGCCTCCGGATCCGTCCCGCGGCCTTTGGCCGCCGCGGCCACCTCGGCCTTCGCTTTGCCGCTTGCGTCCGAATCCGCCTCCTCGCCCAGGAGCGTGGTGCGAAGCTCCTTCAGCACCGACTGTGCGATGTCGTCCTGAACGGCGAAGATGTCGTCCAAGGTGCGGTCATAACTCTCCGACCAGAGGTGCGAGCTGTCCGAAACCCGCACGAGCTGCACCGTGATGCGCACCCGATTACCCGCCTTGCGCACACTGCCTTCGAGGACCGTGGCGACATCGAGCGCGCGCCCGATCTCGGCGATGGTCGTGTCCTTTCCTCGGAAATGAAACGAGGAGGTGCGCGCCGTGACGCGCAGCCCTTTGATCTTGGCGAGGACGTTCAGGAGCTCGTCGGCCAGACCGTCGGAGAAGTATTCGTCGTCGGCGCTGGCGCTCCGGTTGGCAAAGGGGAGCACCGCGATCGAGGCAACGCTTTCGGTCGGGCGTGAACTCGTGCCGCCGCGCTCGAGGCCCTTCCGCAGGCTGCGAAGCTCGTTGTTCACATCGAGAGCCGACTGGATGCGCTCGCGAGGGCTCTTCTCGAGACAGCGGCTCACGATCCGCTCGAGGTCCGGCGGGAGATCGGAGCGCACGCGACGGAGCGGTGCGGGCAGATCGCGAAGGATCGCGGAACTCACGTCGGCGGGCGTCTTCCCGGTGAACGGCCGCTTTCCCGTGGTGAGCTCGTAGAGCATGACCCCCAGGGCGAAGAGATCGCATCGCGCATCCACCTTCTCGCCGCGCAGCTGCTCCGGAGCCATGTAAGGGACGGTCCCCATCACCTGCCCCTGGCCCGAGATGGGCTCGTCGGCCGTGGCGGCCAGCGTTGCCTCGAGCCCGTTGCCGGCCGCGTCCATCATTCTCGCCAGCCCGAAGTCGAGCACCTTCACGCGCCCCTCGCGGCTCACCATCACGTTGGCGGGCTTGAGGTCGCGATGGATCACGCCGCGTTCGTGCGCGGCCACGAGGGCGTCCGTCAGCGGAATGGCGAGATCGAGCAGGCGTGGCAACGGGAGTCCGCCGGCCGCGACCAGCGTGGAGAGGGTCTGACCTTCCACGAGCTCCATCGTGAGAAACCGCACGCCCCCCGCATCTTCCACCGAGAAAAGCGTGACGATGTTGGGATGATTGAGTCCGGCGACGGTGCGCGCCTCCCGCTCGAAGCGGTCGAGTCGCTCGCGGCTGGAGGCCACCTCGGCCGGAAGAACCTTGATCGCGACCTCGCGACCGAGTCTCAGGTCCTTGGCGCGATAGACCTCACCCATGCCGCCGGCCCCCAGAGGACCGACGATCTCATAGGCTCCAAGGCGGGATTTCGG
>Ga0105248_10001439_pt1 | contig 26529 bp, 20 predicted proteins | sample KBSS34metaG_FD_81524 | JGI IMG/M metagenome (GOLD analysis project Ga0105248, IMG submission 81524) | Switchgrass rhizosphere microbial communities from Kellogg Biological Station, Michigan, USA - KBS S3-4 metaG | ecosystem: Host-associated > Plants > Roots > Rhizosphere > Soil | place... | reverse complement strand
CGTTCATGAAATCGACGCTCGCCTCATGACGCGGCCCCCATTTGACGTGAGAGGCAGCCTCGGTCGCGGTCACATCGAGGCCGAGCGCATAGCGCGTCTGGGAGGCCGGATCGGCGGCGACCGGAGTCGGAGGCGATGTGAATACCGCCGAGACGGTGCCGACCGCGAGCGTCATATTGGCGGCATTGTTGACGTTCGCGTCAAAATTGCCGAGCTTCCACATCCGCCAGCCGCGGAAATATCCTCCCGGCGCCGGACCACCGATTCCGGCGTCCCACGGCCATGTCGCGTACAGCAGCTTTCCCGCATGATTGCGCGCACCATCGAACACTTTCACCAGTGCACCGACTTGTGCCGTGGACAGACAGGCATCGGCCTTCTTCCCGGTGCAAGTGATCCGCTCCAACGCTGGACGCACCCGGGGCGTGGTGCATCGAGTGAAATCGAACACCATGCCGTCCTTTACGCCGTCCAGCGCGTCGCACGCAGCGAGCACCGCGCCACTGGCCAGAGCGAGATCGGCATCCGTAAACGCCTTGTTGAGCAAGGGCTGTCCATCGGCGCCCAACGAGCCCGCTTGGCGGGCAGCAGCAGCGAATGCCTGATCGTCCCACATCTCGCCGGCGCTGGCTGCGGTCGCGAGGCGATAGCCGGGATAGCCGGCTAGGATGCCGTCGAACTCGCGGCCGAAGCGCTGTGCAGCCATGAAGGCCTCCTGCCCGCCTTTCGAGCCGCCGACGAAATAAGAACGCAACGGTGCCCGACCGTAGAAGGCGGTGATGATCGCCTTGGCGACGGTAGTTACCGCGCCGAGCGAGGCGAATCCGTAATTGCGGCGCGCTTCCGGATCCCAGCCGAACGTCGCGGTTCCCTGAAGCTTCGGATCGTTATTGCTGGCGTTGTCGTGTCCTGAATCCTGCGACAAGACGGCATAGCCGAGACCGAGCGCGGTCTGGCCCTGTGCGCCCATGAGATTGCCGATTGCGGAACCGACCACGCCGTTGGAGCCGCCCCCGCCCTGAAAGAAGAAGCGCCCGTTCCACGCCTCGGGGAGCCGCATGTGGAAGCGAATGGCGTAGGTCTGGCCGTTGGCACCCGCGCGCTCCTGCATCTTTCCGAACAACTCGCAATGGCGCGGCAAAGGGGATGCCGGAGGCGCGCCCGGGCGGGGATCGGCGGGTGCCGGCCCGGCGTCTACCGCCGCCGCCCGCTCGATCACAACGGTTCGGTCGCCCAGGGTTTCCGGCGGCAGCCGCCGGATGTCCGCACACACTGGCGTACCCGATGCCGACTGCGCCCATGCGCCGTCCGATCCGCCGATGGCGAGCGCCAGACCCATGATCGCCATTATGCTTCGCATCCGTTTTCCCCAGTGATTGTCGGCGATGCCTCCGCGCCCCCGGTGAGGGGCGCGGTCGTCTCGCATCAGAATTTCACGCTCGCGCGGACGCCATATTGCCGCGGCGCGCCGTAGAACTCGTTGTTACCCGCCTGGCCGCTGACGTAGCTCCGGTTGGTCAGGTTGGTGCCATAGGCTTCGATCTGGTAGTTGCCGACGCGATAGGTCAGCAGCGCAGACAACAGCCCGCGCCCGGCCAGTCGATCGGTGACCGGATCGTAGAACAGACTGGTGAACTGAGGACCGACGAAGGCGTAGTTGATCCGCGGCGTCAGCGTCGCGTCACCCCCTGCGCGGAAGGCATATTGCACGCCCGCGTTGTAGGTCCATTCGGGCGAAAGGAGGTTCGCGCCTCCGGTATTGGTCTGCAAATAGGGGCCGTAGTTGAAGCAGACCGGAGGATTGGACGCGATGCCGGTGGCGCATTGCGGACCCAGATTGCCGCCGGGAGGGAGCTTCCGCGTATTCACGAAGGTGATGCTGCCGAGGCGTGAATCGACGAACGCGGCACCGAAATCGGCCGAGAACCCGCCGAACTTTGCCTGCAGCTGCGCCTCGACGCCGCGGATGCGTGCATTCGGCAGGTTGGTGACGCCCGCAGCTCCGGTCGACGTGTCGATGATCGAAAACTGGAAACCGTGATACTCGTTCCAGAAGCCGCCGAGCTGGGTGCGGAGATGCCCGCCTGCGAGCGTCGATTTCCACCCCGCCTCATAATCCCACACGGTTTCGGGCGCGAACCGCGAGGTTGCCGAGTTGAACCCGCCCGGCTTGTAGCCGCGCGCCGCGAACGCATAGAAGAAGTTGTTGGCGTCGAGCTTGTAGTTGACCGCCAGTTTGCCGGTTACGCGGCCGTCCTGCTCGCTGCCGGCGAGATTGACGAGGCGGATATTGACGGTCGAGAAGTCGGGGCTGCCCGCCACATACGAACCGCGATACAAGCCGCCGACGCTGGACGTCTTGAAGTGCGAATAGCGCACGCCTGCTTGCACCTCGAGCTTGTCAGTGACGTGATAGCCGGCTTGCGCGAAGACGCCCGTGGTCCATTTGTTCGTCGTGGCGATGGTGCGCGTCGGTGCCGGATTGCCCGTGCTGGTGATGAAGAGATCGATCGTGTTGTGCTGGTAATAGCCGCCGACGATCCAGTTGAACGCGCCGCTGGTCGGCGAGATGATGTTCACTTCCTCGCTGGTCACGCGTTCACGAACGAACTGGTTTTGCGTGAACGTTGCGGTCGCCGTCGCATCACTGTCGTAGAGGTTGTTTATGCGGCGGTTCTGATAGCCGCTGATCGAGCGCAGCGTGATGCCGTTGTCGAGGACATAGCGCAATTCGAGGCTGTTGATGAAGGTGCGCTCGTGGTTGAGCGTTGGCGAATTGTAGTTGAGCGTGCGGATGTCGCCGACCCGCAACGCTGCATATTGCGTGCCGAGGATCGGGCGATAGGCGTAGCCGCCGGTGTTCCGGTCCGTCAGCTCGACCTTGTAAAGCGCCTGGAAAGCGCCCGGTTTCCACAACAGGCCAAGGCGACCGGACTTTTCATCGAGCCGCCCCGGATGATTGTCGAGCGGGCCGATGTCGTCATAATAGCTGTCATGGCGCTGATAGTTTCCGGCGGCGCGCAGCGCGAAGGTGCCGGTGACCGGGAGGTTCAGCGCCCCTTGCACATCGGCGCTGTTATAGTTGCCATAGGCCCCTTCCGCATAGCCGCCGACACGATCCAGCTTTGGGCTCTGCGTATTGACGAAGATCGCACCGCCGGTCGAGTTGGAACCAACCAGCGTGCCCTGGGGACCGCGCAGCACCTCGACCCCGGCGATGTCGTAGAAGGCGGTCGTGCCCGCGATCGGCGGCTGGAACAGGCCGTCAAGATAAGTAGCCACGCCGTTCGACACTGCGGGCGAACCGCTGGCGAGACCGATGCCGCGAATATTGACCGACTGTGTGAGGCCGGCGTCGACCACGGACAGCGACGGCGAGGCGAACTGGAGATCGGAAAGCCGCGTGACCGACTTCTCGGCAAGACCAGCCGCCGACAGTGCGGTCGCGGCGATCGGCACGGTCTGGAGATTCTCCGTGCGCCGCTGTGCGGTCACCACGATTTCGACGAGCCCCGCTTCGTTGCTGGCCTGGGCCGAGTCAATGCCCTGTGCGGATGACTCCGTCCTGCCGGCCGTGCTCTGTCCCACAGGCGCCGCTGGAACCGCTTGCGCCAAGGCTTGCGAGGCGGTCGAGACCGCGCCCAGCGCCACGGCGGCGAGCAAATATGTCTTGCCGATCATTAAACCCTCCCAATTCGTTTTCGTTTTCGTTTCCTCGATCTGCGCTCGTGCCTAATCGGGCCCGGCGGGCATCAAAGGCCGCATCTCGGACTGCTGGCGCGGATCGAAGTCGTGCAATCTCTGGAGCATCGAGCGTAGCGAGGCCTGCTCGCCCTCGCTCAACACGCTGAAGTTCGCGGCATCGGTGGTCTCGGTGATGTGCTCGATGCGGGCGCGCATTTCGACGCCTCGCGGCGTGAGGTACAGCGCATTGCTCCGGCGATCGCGGCCCGCGCGGCGCTCCACCACACCGAGCGCGACGAGCTGATCCAGCGCCTTCATCGTGCTGGCCCGATTGATGCCGAGCGCCTGACCGAGCTCCATTTGATCGCAGCCTTCGTGCAACGCGATATAGACTATCGCCGTCGCCCGCGCGGGCGTCACACCAAGCTCGCTCAACGCCTCGGCAATACGAGAGATCAGTCTGAGTTCGGTACGGTGCAGCAGATAGCCGAGATGCTCAGACAGACGGCCAAAGTCCGACAAAGCGCCCCTCCTCGATTTTTGTTTCCTTGGCATACAGTATCACAGACGAACTAATTGTCAAATGCTGGCTCGCACTGCACCGAAGCGTCGGCAAGATGGCGACCGCGCCCACCCTGCGGGCCGCGATCGATGCCACGTGCATGCCAAGCGCCGTCGCCGCTTGCCTCGACTCGTCCGCGGAGCTAGGCAGCCGCTTTAATGTCATCCTCGGACCACCGCCCCGCTGCGCTTCTGAAAGGGAGCGAAGCCTTTCCACACGCCCATCTCACGGGCATCGCCGGTCTTCAGCCGCACGAGATCCTGTTCCTGCTCGACGAGGCGGAGCAATGGATCGACGTCAACCGCCATCGCACCAAGGGCGAGAAGCGGCTCAAGCGCCTCACGCAGATCAACGCCTTTTTCGAGAATTCGACCCGCACGCTGCTGTCGTTCGAGATCGCGGGCAAGCGGCTCGGCGCCGATGTCGTCAACATGCATGCCGCACAGTCGAGCGTGAAGAAGGGCGAAACGCTGATCGACACTGCGATGACACTCAACGCGATGCGCGCCGACGTGCTGGTAATCCGCCACATGAGTTCGGGCGCGGTGCAGTTGATCGCCGACAAGGTCGATTGCCCGGTGCTCAACGCTGGCGACGGCTGGCACGAACATCCGACCCAGGCATTGCTCGACGCGCTTACCATCCGCCGCCGCCGCGGCAGCATCGCGCACCAGCGCGTAGTGATCTGCGGCGATATCCTGCACAGCCGCGTCGCGCGATCGAACATGCTCGCGCTGACCGCGCTCGCCGCCGAAGTGCGCGTCTGCGCGCCGTCGACGCTGATGCCCGCGGACGTCGACCGCTTCGGAGTCACACCCTTCAATGATTTCGACCAGGCACTCGACGGTGCCGACGTCGTGATGATGCTCCGGCTGCAGAACGAACGGATGCAGGGCGGCTTCATTCCTTCCACGCGCGAGTTCCATATGCGCTACGGTCTTACCCTCGAGCGGCTCGCGCGTGCCAAGCCGGATGCGCTGGTGATGCATCCGGGTCCGATGAATCGCGGCGTCGAGATCGATTCGAGCGTCGCCGATCACCCGACGCGCAGTGCGATCACCGAGCAAGTCGAAATGGGGGTGGCGGTGCGCATGGCTTGCCTCGACGTCCTCACGCGACGAGCGCGCAAGGTGGAGGGCTGGCGATGACCGTGTTCGTCAACGCACGGCTGGTCTGCCCCGCGGGCGGTGAGCAAAGCGGATCGCTGTTGGTCGAAGACGGCGCGATCGCGGCGGTCGGCGATGTCGCCATCCCCGATGGCCATGAAGTGGTCGACCTCGGCGGCAAAATCCTCGCCCCTGCCCTGATCGACCTCGGCGTGTTCGCGGTCGATGTGAAGGCCTGCCACGCCGGCGGGATCGTTCGCGTCGGCCTAATGCCCGACCAGTCGCCGATCCTTGATGATCCAGGCATCGTTCGGCGCGCGGCGCTCAGCGGCAAGCCGGAGCTGTGGGTGCACCCGATAGCGGCAGTGACGCGCGGGCTCGCAGGCGGCGACCTCGCCGAAATGGCAATCAATCAGGAGGCGGGAGCGCGCGCCGTCGCGACGGGACGCGGGAGAGTCGCCGATGCCGGCGTGATGCGCAAGGCGCTCGCCTATGCGCGCGACTGCGGACTCGCTGTGGTGACGCACGCCGAAGACGAAGGGCTCACGCGCAATGCCGTTGCGACGAGTGGCGAGACCGCCACGCGGCTTGGCCTGCCGGCGGCCCAGCCGGTCGCCGAGGCACTTGCCGTCGCGCGCGACCTACTGCTTGCCGAGGACACTGGCGCGCGCATTCATTTCCGCCAGGTGACTACCGCCGCTGCGCTCGAGCTGATCCGCGCCGCGAAACGCCGCGGCGTCGCCGTCACCTGCGGCATCACCCCGGCACATCTGCTGCTCTCGGACATCGCGATGAGCGATTTCCGCACCTTCGCACATCTGTCGCCCCCGCTGCGCAGCGAATCCGATCGCCAGGCGGCACGCGCCGCAATCGCGGACGGCACGATCGACGTGATAGCCTCGGGCCACGATCCGCGCGGTCCCGAAGCGAAGCGATTGCCGTTCGCCGACTCCGATCCTGGCATGTCGGGCGCCGAGACCCTGCTCGCGCTCAGCCTGGGGTTGGTGCGCGACGGGCTAATCACTCTCGACCGCCTGTTCGCACTGCTCGCACGCAATCCGGCCCAGCTGCTCGGTCTCGAGACGGGTACGCTCGCACCCGGCATGCCGGCCGACCTGATCGTACTCGACGTCGAGGCGCCGTGGCAGATCCAGTCGACGCGGATGGTCGCGCGCGCGGGCAACACGCCGTTCGACGGCCTGCCGGTGCAGGGCAAAGCGCTCAGAGTCTACAAGGCCGGTCGGCAGGTCTCTTAGCGACGCTCGCATGCGCGGCAGCCAGCCACGGCCGCCTTACAGCGCGATTTCTTCGCCGCGTCCGATCCGCTCGATCATTTCGCGCGCATGGGCGTTGTTGGGGTTGAGCTCGAGCGATCGGCGGAAGCTCGCAATCGCGTCCTTCGCCTTGGCCGGTCCTGCCGCGGCATAGCCGTCGCCCAAGCTGTCATGTACGTTCCAGTCGTCGGGAAATTCACGCGCATTGAATTCCCAAACCCGAACGGCATCGTCGATCCGCCCGCGGTGAAGAAGGGCATAGCCTATCCGATTCAGCTCGCCGGGATTGAAGATATAATCCTTGGCCGCGGTGGCCTTCAGCTGCCGATACCGGGCCAGCGCCGCCGGAACGCCGCGTTCGTGCAGCGGACGCAGAATGACTGCGCCGATCGATCGGGGAATCGGCAGGCGCTGCCCCGTCTTCCATTCCATCCAATCGGCGACCAGCTGATTGGAGACGTTCCAGCCATCCGACCCGTTGGTGAGGATAACGAGGCCGTCACGTCGTGCGCGGCTTACCCAGAAGAAGCTCTGCCAGCCGCGGTTGCCGCCATCGTGGCCAACGCGCTCGACGCCATCGGGGAAGCCCTGGCCCGCGGCCTGAATGGCGTAGCCCAGGCCCCACCGCCCCTCGGTCGCGGGCGCCGGCATCGTCATTGCGTCGAGCGTGGCAGGCTTGAGTACCGCCGATCCGCGCGCATCGCCGATTGACGCAAGCGCGTAGCACGCCATGTCGCCAACTGTCGTGTAGAGCCCCGCCGCGGCGAGTTCGGAAAATCGAGGCGTGGGCGTTTCCTCGCCCAGCTCGTCATAGGCTCGGGCCGCCCGGCCCAGCACGGCAGGCGTCAGTGCGAAGTTGCTGTCGCCCATTCCGAGCGGCCGGAGCACCGCGTCACGCATGTAATCGGCGAAATGACGGCCGGTAAGTTCCTCCACCAGCAACTGCGTGAGCGTATATCCGCCGCCGGAATATGCCCAGGCACTGCCAGGCGCGGCAACGAGTTCAACCGCTCCCGCTCCATTGTCGTTGCCGGACAGGGACTGTTCAAGCGAAGGAATGGCGTCGTCGGGCCCCCAACCCCGATACCCGGACACCGATAGCCCCGCAGTGTGGCTGAGCAAGCGGCGAAGGGTCACTCCTTCCGAAGGGAATTGCGAGTGCGGCAAGTGCCAACGCGTGAGCCGCCGATCAACCGCCTCATCGAGGCCGATCCTGCCTTCGTCCACCAGCCGCATCGCGCCCCATGCGGCGATGGACTTGGAAGTAGACCCGATGTTGAACAAAGTCGTGTCCGTCACCGGCAGTTTGCGCTCAAGATCCGCCATGCCGAAGCCGCGCTCCATGATGACGCGACCATCTTCGATCACGACTACGGCTGCTCCGGGGATGGAGAATTCGGATAGATAGGCAGGTGTACGCGCGGTCGTCTGGCGAACGAACGCGGCTTCCCGCCGGGTTGCTGGCGGAGCGGCGATGGGACAGCCGGCAGCGACGCTCGTCGAGAGCAAGGTCAGCAGCACGAACAGCGAGCCTGCCATCGCTCCGATAGCGTCGTGCCTCATCGAGCGTCCTCCCTGTTGCGCAGCCGAGGTTGATACGGCGAGCGCGCTTCTTAACCGCGTCGCCCTTGCAATTGCGAGGAGAATTCAATCCCGTACGCGGGGAGCGGCGCCCCGTTCGACTTCGTGGAACAGGCCGCCGCGAGAGTGTTGGATGTAAGCCAATCCGATCGAGCAATCACCCGTCAGCCAGCGCGCAAATCGGAAGCCAAGAAGATCGAAAGCCGGGGCCCCGCGGTTCGAGGCCCCGGCTCTCTCCGGGAAACCAAACTTGATTCAGCGGGTCAGCGCGATGCGACCTGCACGCCCTTCGACCAGCTCGCGATCTTGTCGCCGGCGGCGACTCGGATGAAGCATTCGCCACCCTTTGCCTTGACCGCGCCGCACAGCTCGGCCGCACTCGGCCTGCTGAACCCGCCGACGGCGAGGCGATAAAAGGCGCCAGCCTTGGTGGTCACATCCGCCCCGAGCGGCGTGTGCGCCGCGAGCGCAGGAATGCGGCGCGTCGCGCGGCCCCACGCATCCTTGGCAACGCCCGCGTTGGCGAACGCTCCGAGTTGAACATAATAGCCGCCCTTGCCGAGCGCGGCCGACGGCTGCGTCTTCGGAGCCACCGCAGTCTGCGTCGCGGGCACGACAGCCAGCTTTGCGCCGCGCACCTTGTGCGGCGCGGGGACTGGCTGGACGATCTCCTGGCGCGGGCCGAACACGACGCCGGCACCGACGCTCGCAAGCGCGGGCGCAGGTTCGCTGGCTTGCGGCAACGACTGCGGCGCGACCGCTGCCGCGACTGGCACCGGCGCAACCGGGGCTGCAGCTGTGTGATCGGCCGTTCCGGGCATGAACGCATCGAGCGACGCGGTGGTGGTCTGGACGGTCTGCGTCACCGCCGCCATCACGCTCGACGAATCGCGAAGCGCGAGCTGGACCGGTTGGCCCTGGTCCGCGACCGCATGCACACCGAGCAACGCCGCGACCTGGTCATAGGCATTCACCGGCCGCGAGAAGCCGGCCCATTGGACGATGCGCGCGTCGACCTGGTCTGAAGGCAGGTCGACCGCAGCCACGTCCCAGGCTTCCTTCCAACGGCCTGCGAGCGCAAGCGCCAGCGCAAGATTCTGGCGCGTCTTGGCATCGGCTTCGGGGCGCCGCGCGGCGACACCGAGCACTTCGACGCCCTTCGCGGCCTGACCGGCGAGTGCGAGCGCGAGGCCGAGGTCGGCCGCCGGAATCTGCTGCGCATGATCGTTGAGCGTCGCCACCGCGCCTGCCCAGTCGCCGGTGCCGACCTTGGCAAGCGCGAGGTTGAGCGCAGCCCGGCCGTTGCCCGGATCGAGCGTCAACGCGTCGTTCAGCGCCTGGCAGGCCGAAGCGAAGCGGCCGCTGAGCAGATAGCTTTGCCCAAGCAGCCCGCGATATTCGGCATTGCGCGGATCGAGCGCCACGGCATTTTCAGCGAAAGCGACCGCCCTGGCGACATCGCGCTTCGCGAGCGCACGCTGCACCTTGTCGGCGAGTTCGGCGGCGCGCTTGGCATTGGCCGCGTCGGCCTTGCTCGCCTCGACTGCGGACTGCACGGCGCTCACGCCGCCAAGCGCGACCATCAACACCAGTGCCGACGCTCCGAATCCCAGGAACTTGCGGCCACGCATCACTTCTTCCTCTGTTTGGGCAGCTGGGCGACCAGCTTGTCGACTTCAGGCATGCCGAGGAGCAGTGCGTCGACTGCCTCCGTGACCAGTTGCTGCGCCGAGCGGTGCGATACTGCCGACGCGAGGCGGAGCCGCAGGTGGCGATCCTTGTCGAGGCGGAGGGTGAACGCCGCCTTCGGCCTGACTCCTACTTCGCGCGCAATTCGTTCGACGGCGAGCGGCGCGAGCGCGGGTTCCGGCTGGGCCTGCGGCGCCGGCTCGAGCTCCGGGACCCGCTGGAGCGTCGGTACCGGCGTCGGCTCGATGGCAGGCTGGGCAATCTGAGTCTCGAGCGCTTCGCGCGCGCGGAGAACTGGCGGCACCGACAGCGCTTCAGGCGGCGGAAAGGCAACGTCAGCGGAGTGCGAGGCAGCGACGTCCTCACCCATGTCGTTCCAGCCGAGATCCTCGGCTGGCGCGGGCGTCAGACCGACATAACCCGGACGCATCGCCGGACGCGCCTGACCCTTACGCGCGAGCAGGCCCGACGTGAGCGAAGCGGCGGATTTGGAGGATCCAAACATAGCCACCCTCCTCAGCCCACGATCCGGCGGCCGAAGCCGCCGCCAGCGCGGGCAGTGCCAAACCCGCCATGCGGCGAAGCCGGAGCCGCGAACACGGTGCGGCGGAAATTCTTCTCGAGGCGGTCGTAGATATAGGTCCAAAGCCCCTCGACCTCACCGGACGAGCGGCAGCCGGGATCAACTTCCATCACCGTGCGGCCGTCGATCATCGACGAGGCGAAATCGGTGCGGTGGTGGATGGTAATCGGCGCCACCGTGCCGTGCTGCGACAGCGCCACCGCGGCTTCCGAGGTGATTCGCGCCTTGGGCGTCGCAGCGTTGACGACGAAGATCAGCGGCTTGCCGGCGCGATCGCACAGGTCGACCGTCGCGCCCACCGCGCGCAGATCGTGCGGGCTCGGGCGCGTCGGGATCACGATCAGCTCGGCAACCTGGATCACGCTCTGAATCGCCATGGTAATCGCCGGCGGCGTGTCGATCACCGCGAGGCGGAAACCTTGCGCGCGCAGCACTTCGAGGTCGGCGGCAAGCCGTGCGACCGTGGTCTGCGCGAAGGCGGGAAGCTCGGTGGTGCGCTCGTTCCACCAGTCGGCGAGCGAGCCCTGCGGATCGATGTCGATGAGGACGACCGGGCCGTGACCGGCGCGTTGCGCCTGGACCGCCAGATGCCCCGAAAGCGTGGTCTTGCCCGACCCCCCCTTCTGTGACGCCAAGGCCAGAACGCGCATGAACCCCCTCGAAAAAAGTCGCTTGGTTGCCTGGGGGCAATGCCACGGCGAGTGATAAGAAGCGGTTAATGCGTATCGCTTCGGGACGATTAACGAAAATCGTGCTTAACGAGTTTTTAGCCCTACGGCGGTTAACAAGGGTCGAGGAATTGCGGCATGCGGGATCTCGCATGAAACGGGCTTGGCTGGCCGCGGCGGCGATGGCGACGCTGATCGCGGTACCCGCTCGTGCCGACAACGATCGCGTGAAGGCCGGTGTCGACGCCTGGGGCCGCGGCGATTATGCTGGCGCAGTCGAGCTGTGGCGCGGCCCGGCGGATGCCGGCGATCCCGATGCCGAATTCAACCTGGGCCAGGCCTATAAGCTCGGTCGCGGCGTTCCCGCCGATCTCAACCAGGCCGAGAAATGGTATCGCCTCGCCGCGCAGCAGAACCATCTGCAGGCGCAGGACAATTTCGGGCTCGCGCTGTTCCAGAACGGCAAGCATGGCGATGCGGTGCAATGGCTGCAGCGCTCGGCGCAGCGCGGCGAGCCGCGCGCGCAGTTCGTCCTCGGCACGATGTTTTTCAACGGCGACGCCGTGCCCAAGGATTGGGTGCGTGCCTATGCCTGGATATTGCGCGCCGCAGCCTCGGGCCTCCCGCAGGCCACGCAGACGCAGCAGCAGATGGACCGCTATATCCCACTCGCCGATCGCCAGGAGGCACAGCTACTAGCCAAGCGCTACGAGGCGGAGGCGAGCGAGCTCGGCGCGCCAGTCGAGGTTGCGAGCGACGCGCGCACGTCTGGCCGTCCGAAATCGTCGGTCGGCGCGACCGAACTGCCGCCGTCAAGCGCCTATCGCATGCCTGCCGCCAACGACGCGCCGGCGCCCGACCCGGCACCCGCGACGGCTGCCGCACCCGTCGGCCGCTGGCAGGTGCAGCTCGGCGCGTTCGGTGATGCCGGCAACGCGCGAAAGCTCTGGGCGCGGATCGGCGCCCGCTTCCCCGGCCGCGCGCCGGCCTATGTCAAGGCCGGCGCGCTGACCAAGTTGCTGGTCGGTGGCTTTGCCAGCAAGGCCGACGCCCGGCGCGCCTGCGCCGGCGTCAGCCCCTGCGTGCCCGTCGCGCCCTAGGCGCGAGAGTCACGCCATTTCCGGCTCGGCCGCCGAGGCTTCGCTCTTCTCCTCCGTTCCTTCGATGAATGCGAGCAGGTCGCGGTTGATCACGTCCGCATGCGTCGTGAGCATCCCGTGCGGGAAACCCTCGTAAACCTTGAGCTTGCCCTTCGACAGGAGCTCGACCGATAGCAGCGCCGAATCCGCGATCGGCACGATCTGATCGTCATCACCGTGCATCACCAGCACCGGCACGTTGATCGCCTTGAGATCTTCGCTGAAGTCGGTCTCGGAGAACACCGCGATGCAATCATAATGCGCCTTGGCGCCACCCATCATGCCCTGGCGCCACCAGTTGCGGATGCTGCCTTCACTGATCGTCGCGCCCGGCCGGTTGAACCCGTAGAAAGGGCCGCTGGCGATATCGAGATAGAATTGGGCGCGGTTGGCGGCGAGCGCCGTACGCAAGCCATCGAACGCCTCCATCGGCGTACCGCCCGGATTGGCGTCGGACTTGACCATCACCGGCGGCACCGCGCTCATCAGCACTGCCTTGGCGACGCGCCCCGCACCGCGCCGCGCGACATAGCGTGCGACTTCTCCGCCGCCCGTCGAATGGCCGATATGCACGGCGTTTCGCAGGTCGAGCGCCTCGGCGAGCGCTGCCATGTCGGCGGCATAGGTGTCCATGTCGGTGCCGAGGTCGGTCTGGCTCGAACGGCCATGCCCGCGCCGATCATGCGCGATCACGCGATAGCCCTTGGCCAGGAAGAACAGCATTTGCGCGTCCCAATCGTCGCCGCTCAAAGGCCAGCCGTGGTGGAACACGAGCGGTTGCGCATCGCGCGCGCCCCAATCCTTGTAGAAGATCTGCGTGCCGTCCTGAACCGTAAGCATAGGCATGGCTGTGACCTTTCGACCGGCCGGCCTGTAAGACCGGCGCATTGCGGGAAGTCGGGACCGCCGCCACGGCGCAAAGCGAATCGATATGGCGGGGGCACCGACGCGCGAAGATATTCCCTTTTCGACGACGGTTCAAAATCGCTTCTGGCCTGGCGCAGGACCGATGCGATCGATCGCGAATTTGCCGGCTCGCACGCCGCGCGGCGGAGCTATAAGGCCAGCTTCGACGGGTGGAAAAAAGAGCACATAACGGAAGGATTGCAAACTCGTCCTGCCGCTTCCGCCTTGTATCGGCGCAGTCCCTCGCGCCGAGGGCGCCTAAATTGCGATCGACACGTGCCTCTCGGGCTCTTTCATCGGGCCTGCAGGATCGCGAGTTCGGTGAAGGCGAGCCGAGCGGCGCCGGTCGCGACGCGCGGAAAGGAGAAGCGCAGGAAACGTGTGCGCACCGCTGCCGGGAGTCGCACCTGCTGCGCCTGCCGAGAATTCGCGATATTGGAGAATTCGCCGCCCTGTAGGCGCTGCCAAGCCTGTCCGTCGACGCTTTGCTCAAGCACATAGGCCGCGGGCGGTCCGGACGGATGCCCCATGTCGCCAAGTGGCGTGAGCACGAAGCCGTCGATCTTTTCCGTTCCGCCGAGGTCGATCACGAGGTTTGCCGGTGCCTCGGCCACCCATGGCGATTGCGTGCCGCCATCGAACAGAATTTCCGCGCCGGGCGTGCTCGCGGAAACCAGCTTCAGACGGCTGCGATCCAGCACGGCCGCGCCGTCCGCGCGTGCCAGCGACAAGGGCTTGGGCGAAACACCGCGAAACAAGGAAATTTCGGTGATTGCGGGGCACGCCGGCGCCTCGACGATACGCAGCCGCAGTCGCCGCGGGGCGATCGGCTGGGCGAGGCGGATGATGCGCTGGGCGCCGATCCCCTCCTTATTGGCGATTTCCTGCCATCCGGAGCCGAGATCGGCATCGAGTGCGAAACGAGTGACGCGCACACCGAGCGCGAGATTCTCGCGTAGACGAATGAGGTCGAACCGCGTGCCGGGCCGCAGATTCAGGATCAGCGACGGGGTGCGGTCCGCATCGGGCGTGCTCCAATAGGTCTCGCGATTCCCGTCGAGCACCTTGTCGGGCGTGAAGCCGGTGCCGCGATGAGCCGAGGCCGTGGCGACCGCGCCCTGCGCCAGGTCGCGCGCGAAGCTCGCCCGAAGCGCATCGCCGAACGCGGTAAGCGAGGCCAGATCGATGTCGGGGATGCGCCCCCGCCGGTCCGGCGGCAAATTGAGGATGAGATTGGTGCCGCGGGCGACGGACTCGTCGAAAAGCTTCATCAACCGTTGCGGGTCCTTGACCTGGGTGTCCTCGTTCGCGTGGTAGAACCAACCAGGCCGGATCGAAGTATTCGTCTCGGCCGGCCACCACAATTCCGCGCCACGCACCCCCGAATGTCCGTTCGGATGCGTCCATGCGGCATTGGGCATGGTCGGCCAGCAGGGATCGCCGGCGACGCCGCCTTCGTTTCCGACCCAGCGCAGATCGGACCCAAACGGCTCGAAGGTGCAGGCCATCGGCTGGAGCGAATGGACAAGCGCCACTACCGATGCCCAATCATAATATTTCGGCGCATCGATGGTGCGCGTCTCGCGCGCGCCGCCATAATAGCCGTCGCCGCCATTGGCACCATCGAACCACACTTCGTAAAGCGAGCCGTAATTGGTGCACAGATCGGTAAGCTGCGCACGAAAATAGTCGATATAGGCCGGCCGACCATATTCGGGATGATTGCGGTCCCAAGGCGACAGATAGACACCGAATGCGATGCCGCCGCGCGCGCAGGCGTCCGCAAACTCGCGCACCATATCGCCCTTGCCGTTTTTGTAGGGGCTGTTGCGGATGCAATGCTCGGTGAGCGGCGTCGGCCAAAGGCAGAAGCCGTCATGATGCTTCGCGGTGAGCACCAGCCCGTGAAGATTGCCGGCCTTGCACGCCGCTACGATCTGATCGGCGTCGAAATCGGTGGGATTGAAGATCTTCGGATCCTCGTCGCCATATCCCCATTCCTTGTCCGTGAACGTGTTCACCGTGAAGTGGATGAAGGCGTACATTTCACGGTGGTGCCAGGCGAGTTGCCGCGCGCTCGGAAAAGCTCCCCAGGGTTTCGGTGCCTCGGCCCGAGTGCTCGTGCGTGCCAAGCCGGGTCCCGCCAGCGAAAGCGCCATGCTTCCGCCCAATACCGTCCGACGATCCACTCCACGCACCATCATCACCATCCACCGAATCCGATTTGAACGGGACGGCATGCTTGCCGTCCAGATTTGAATGCCACGTTTGACGCGCACTGGCGCACCGCACCCTTGTGTCCAGGGCAGCGCGTGGCCGCCCGCAAACCCTGTATCGTCCGCTTCCGGTAATGCCGGCCTGGTGAGCTCAAAACCATGGCTGAGGCCCTAGCAGGGAATTCGCGTATTTGAAAAAGAATTTCACTTATGCATAACGCTGCCGCTATGATCGCTGTGACCAACGCTGTGGCCACCTCGCTGCCAACGAAAATTCCGGAGACAATCGGCGCCCGAAACTCCTCCCCGAAAGCGGAGATTGTGTTTGGAACATCCTGGGGACAGGTCATGCGTACGCTCTTGAAACCTGACCCGGACGGCGCCTTTCGAGGAGACTGGAGTTTGGGCGCGTCCGTATGAAACACCGTTTGAAAATTCTCGCGTTCATCGCAATGGCCGGCGCTGCCGGCTGGGCTTCGGCGCATGGACCTCGACCCGCGCCTCCGGCAGCGGACAGCATGTTGTGGTACGACCAGCCGGCGCGGTCCTGGATGACCGAAGCGCTTCCGATTGGCGAAGGGGCGCTGGGTGCCATGCTCTTCGGCTTGACGACCACGGAACGGATCCAGTTCAATCACGACACCCTGTGGACCGGAACCGAAGAGGAGACCGGACGCTATCAGGCGTTCGGCGACGTTTTCATCCAGTTCGATCATGACAGGCCGACCGAGTATCGGCGGTCACTCGATGTCGCGCGATCGCTCCAGCGCGTCACGTATCGATATCGTGGCGTGCGGTACACGCGCGAGGCCTTCGCCAGCCACCCCGCCCATGTAATCGTCATCCGGCTGACCGCCGACCAGCCCGGCGCGCATAGCGGGCGAATCTGGCTATCCGACATGCATGGCGCGAAAGTCGTCGCCCGCGGCGCCCGCCTGATCGCCGCAGGGCGGTTGCCCGACGGTGGCATGAAATACGAGTCCCAACTGCAGGTGCTCAACGCAGGCGGCACCGTGCACGTGGGAACATCGCCCGCCGGCGCGACCAGCAATGCACTGGCCGGCGTTCCGGGGACCCAAAAGCAAGCGCTTCCCCAAACCTATATCCAGTTTGAGAATTGCACGTCGCTGACGCTCATCCTGGCGGCCGACACCGATTATGTACCCGACCACAGCAGAAACTGGCGCGGTCGGGATCCTGATCGACAGGTCACGCAGCGCGTGGATCGGGCCGCCAGACGATCGGTCGACCGCCTGCTGGCAGAGCACATTGCCGATTACCAGTCGCTGTTTCGCCGCTTTCGGCTCGACCTTGGCACAACGGCCCCGTCGTTGGCGGCGCTGCCGACCAACCAGCGCCTCATTGCCTATACGAGGGACAAGACACGGGATCCCGATCTCGAGGAGCTATTCGCGCAGTACGGCCGCTACCTGCTGATCAGCAGCTCGCGAGCGGGCGGTCTTCCGGCCAATCTGCAGGGACTGTGGAACGACTCGAACGACCCGCCGTGGCGCAGCGACTATCATTCGAACATCAACGTCCAAATGAACTACTGGCCAGCCGAACCGACGAACCTGGGCGAGCTGCACCGGCCCTTGATCGACTATTTCGTGAGTCAGATTCCCATCGCGCGGCTGCGGACGCGCGAGGACAAGGACTATGGCCCGAAGGTGCGCGGTTGGACGGTACGGACCGAGAACGGCGTATTCGGCGGCGGTAGCTTCAACTGGAACCCGCCCGGGAGCGCTTGGTATGCCCAGCATGTCTGGGAGCATTACGCCTTCTCTCAAGACAAGGCCTATCTGCGCCGGGTCGCCTATCCTTTCCTCAAGGAAGTCGTCGAATTCTGGGACGACATGCTGGTGCGCCGCTCAGACGGAACTTTGGTGTCGCCGCTCGGCTGGTCGCCGGAGCATGGGCCGACGGAGCCGGGCGTAACCTATGACCAGATGATCATTCACGACCTCTTCACCAACTATATCGAGGCGTCCGAGGCGCTGGGCGTGGACAGGGAATATCGCGCCCGGGTTGTGGAAATGCGGTCCCGATTGCTGAACCCGAAGATCGGCAGCTGGGGTCAGCTGCAGGAATGGGAGACCGACCGCGACGACCCGAAGGACGAGCATCGCCACGTCTCCCACCTGTTCGGCCTGCATCCGGGACGGCAGATTACCGAGTCGAAAACCCCTGCTCTGTTCGACGCGGCAAAGGTAACGCTACGCGCGCGGGGAGACGGGGGTACCGGCTGGAGCCGGGCCTGGAAGATCAATTTCTGGGCGAGACTGCACGACGGCGATCATGCCTATCTGATGCTCCGCAACCTGCTGACGGCAGTGAACACCGTCGGCACGGAACTGAGCGACGGAGGCGGGGTCTATCCGAACCTGTTCGACGCGCACCCGCCCTTCCAGATCGACGGAAACTTCGGTTCGACCGCAGGGGTGGCCGAGATGCTGGTTCAGTCGCACGAAGGCTATATCCATTTGTTGCCGGCGCTCCCTTCCGCCTGGCCGGACGGCAGCGTCCGCGGGCTTCGCGCGCGCGGCGGATACGAAATCGACCTGGCCTGGCGGCGCGGGAAGCTGACCTCCGCCACAGTGCGGAACGTGAATGGAAGCGGCACACACGTCCGCTATTCCGGCACGCAGGTTCCGGTGACGATTTCCCGCGGCAAGTCCGTCGAGCTGACTCCGGAGACATTCGGGGGATAGTGCGTTTGAGCAAACCTGCGGCTATCCACTTGCCAAGCGACGCCTCGGAAAGTGCGTATAGAACGCGCAGTCGCCGAACTCGAGCACCGATCCGAGGACTCGGGCGAACAGCGGGCCCGGCCGACCCGACATTGCCAGAGTATCGGCGACAAGCGATAGGCGCGCGATGCACACGCGCATCAAAATCTGCTGTATCGCGTCGGAAGACGAGGCGCGGATGGCAATTGCAGCGGGTATCGACGCGCTCGGCTTCGTCGGCGTGTGGCCGCCGACGCCACGGACGGTCCCGGATACGCGCATTGCCGAGATCGCTGCGCAGGTCCCGCCGCCGATCGAGACCTTCCTGCTTACCAGTGAGACCAGCGCGGAGGCGATTTCGGCGCACATCCGCGAGACCGGGACCACCGGGGTGCAGATCGTCCACCCAATCAACCCAGAAGAGAGCGCCCGGCTTGCGGTGCTCGAACGTGCGGTACGCCGTATCCAGGTGATCCATGTCGAAGGCCCCGGCGCGCTCGACCTCATCCCGGTCTATGCGCCGCACATCGATGCATTCCTGCTCGATTCGGGTCGCCCGAATGCGCGCGCGCCGGTCCTCGGCGGGACCGGGGAAATCCATGATTGGGAAGTCAGCGCGGCGTTCGTCGCAGCGAGCCCACGCCCGGTGTTCCTCGCCGGCGGGTTGACGCCCGACAATGTCCGCGACGCAATGGTGCAAGTGCAACCGTTCGGCGTCGATCTCTGCACGGGCGTGCGAACCGACGGGCGACTGGATCCCGGCAAGCTGACGGAATTCGTAGCTGCCGTGCGGAACGCGTCGACGGGCTGAGCCCTCAGGCCACCCAATCGCTCCGCGCGATCCCTTGGGCGTAGAGCAGTCCAGTCAAATCGAAGTGATCGAGCCGCGCGCCGGCGGCCGCTGCGACGATCGGCTTGGCGCGATAGGCGACACCCAAGCCGGCCTTGCGGATCATCGCGAGGTCGTTCGCGCCGTCACCGACGGCGAGCGTCTCGGTTTCGGCCAGTCCGAGTTCCGCCATCGCACCGAGCAGCGTGCTTTCCTTGGTGCTACTGTCGACGATCGGCTTTTCCACCGTGCCGGCTAGTGCGTCGCCGTCAATCATCAGCCGGTTGGCGATCACCCGCTCGAAGCCGAGCCGCGCGCCGACCGGCTCGGCGAAGCGTGTGAAGCCGCCCGAGACGAGAATGGTCAACGCGCCGCGCGCGCGCATCGTCTTGACCAACGTCTCGGCGCCCGGCGACGGGCATACGCGCTCGGCGAGACAGCGATCGATCGCGCTCGCCGCGAGCCCTTTCAGCAGTCCGACGCGGGCGTCGAGCGCTGCTGCAAAGTCGAGCTCGCCGCGCATCGCGCGCTCGGTCACTTCGGCGATCTGCGCTTTGATCCCGGCATAATCGGCCAGCTCGTCGATGCATTCGACGGTGATCATCGTCGAATCCATGTCGGCGATGAGCAGCTTCTTCTCGCGGTTGGCAGCCGGCTGGACGATCACATCGAGCCGCAGATCACGACCGAACCCTCCCTTCGCGATCGAAAGCGCTTGGTCCCTGATGGCCTCGGCAATCGGTGCACAATCCGAAGTCTGAAAGTCGACAGACGGAGCGAACAAAAGGTCGCCCGCAATCTCGTCCTCGATCATATCGACGCCGCGGAGCTTCCCGGCGGTACAATCCTGATCGAACTGGTGCGCGACTTCGCTCAGCAACGCGCCATCCAACCCCTGATCTGCTAATAGTGTCGCGATGAACATGCGTATCCCGGAGCGGCCAACGGTCGCGCTCATTGCAGGGCCGACGGCCAGCGGCAAGTCCGCTTTGGCGATTGCGCTCGCGGAACGCCACGCCGGCACAGTGATCAACGCCGACTCCGCCCAGGTCTATGCCGATCTGCACATTCTGAGCGCGCGGCCGAGCGCCGAGGACGAGGCGCGCGTGCCGCACCGGTTGTTCGGCCATGTCGACGGTGCCGACGACTATTCCGCGGCGCGCTGGGCCGTCGAGGCGCACGGCGCAATCAGAGACGCCATCGCAGAGGGGCGCCTGCCGATCCTCGTCGGCGGCACCGGCTTGTACCTGCGTACCCTGCTCGACGGCATCGCTCCGGTGCCCGAGATCGACCCCGGCATTCGGACCGAAGTCCGCGCGCTCGCGGTCGCCGACGCCCACGCCCAGCTGGCCGGGCTCGACGCGAAGAGCGCCGAACGGCTGCGTCCCAGCGACACCACACGCGTGGCGCGGGCGCTCGAAGTCGTGCGCTCGACCGGCAAGCCGCTCCATGCCTGGCAGGCCGACCGCGTCGGCGGGATCGGCGAGCAGGTCCGCCTCGCGCCACTGATCCTGCTGCCGGATCGCAGCTGGGTGTACGACCGGTGCGACCGCCGCTTCGCCAAGATGCTCGAAGGCGGAGCGGTCGAAGAGGTGCGTGCGCTGATCGCCCGCACCGATATCCCCGGCTCGGCCCCGGTCCGCCGCGCGATCGGGGTGGCTGAAATCTCCGGCTGGCTGGCCGGTACGCATGGTCGCGAGCAGGCGCTGGCACTCGGCCGCGCCGCAACCCACCAATATGCGAAACGCCAGTACACCTGGTTCCGCAACCAGCCGCCCGAAGACTGGAAGAGATCGGCGTTGATAGAAACATCTGAAAACGTCGCCCATCTTGAAACTTTATTACTATAATAGCGCTTGACACGCAGTTTTGATGCACCTAGCAGCGCCGCTCCGCCGGTGCTATGGGCGCGCCGCGTAAGGAGAAGACCCGTGACCGAGAAAAGTGGTGCCGACATCCTGATCGAGACGCTTCGCGAGCTCGGCGTGGACGTCGTGTTCGGCTATCCGGGCGGCGCGGTGCTTCCGATCTACGACGCGCTCTTCCAGCAGTCGGAGAGCAATCGCCCAATCCGGCATGTGCTCGTGCGCCACGAACAGGGCGCGACGCATGCCGCCGAGGGCTACGCCCGCTCGACTGGCAAGCCGGGCGTGGTGTTGGTCACTTCGGGTCCAGGCGCGACCAATGCAGTCACCGGCATCACCGATGCGCTGATGGATTCGATCCCTATCGTCGTCATCACCGGCCAAGTCGCGACGCACCTGATCGGCACTGATGCGTTCCAGGAAGCAGATACGGTCGGCATAACCCGCCACTGCACCAAGCATAATTATCTGGTGAAATCGCCCGACAGGCTCGCCGACACGGTGCGCGAGGCGTTCCACATCGCGATGTCGGGCCGCCCGGGACCGGTGGTGATCGACATCCCCAAGGATGTCCAGGTCGCGACTGCCAGGTTCAAACCGGCCGGGCCGATCGCGCATCCAACTTACCGCCCCCAGATCAAGCCCGACGCCGCCAAAATCGAACAGGCGATCGACATGATCGCCGCGGCCGAGCGACCGATTCTCTACACCGGCGGCGGCATCATCAACTCGGGCCCCGAGGCCTCGCGCCTGCTGCGCGAACTGGCCGCGATCACCGGTGCGCCCGTCACGTCGACGCTGATGGGACTGGGCGCCTTTCCCGCTTCCGACAGCCAATGGCTTGGCATGCTGGGCATGCACGGCACCTATGAAGCCAATTGGGCGATGAACCAGGCCGATCTGATCGTCTGCCTCGGCGCGCGCTTCGACGATCGCGTGACCGGTCGGCTCGATGCGTTCAGTCCGAACAGCCGGAAGATCCATGTCGATATCGACCGTTCGTCGATCAACAAGAACATCCGTGTCGATTTGGGCGTCGTTGGCGACGTCGGCGTCGCAATAGCCGACATGATCGAGGCGTGGCACGTCCGCAGGCATCCGCGGCCGGAGCTCACCGACTGGTGGGCGCGGATCAACGGCTGGCGTGCGACGCGCAGCCTCGATTTCGAGGACCGCAAGGACGCGATCATGCCGCAGCGCGCGATCCAGGCATTGTGGGAGGCGACCAAGCACCGCAACCCGATCATAACGACCGAAGTCGGCCAGCACCAGATGTGGGCCGCGCAGCATTTCCACTTCGAGGATCCCAACAAGTGGCTGACGAGCGGGGGCCTCGGCACGATGGGCTATGGCCTGCCCGCGGCGATCGGAGCGCAGCTCGGCGATCCGGACGCGCTGGTGATCGACATCGCCGGCGAAGCCTCTATCCAGATGAACATCCAGGAGCTGGGAACGGCGACGCAATACCGGCTGCCGGTCAAGATCTTCATCCTCAACAACGAATATATGGGCATGGTCCGCCAATGGCAGGAGCTGACCTATCAGTCGCGTTATTCAGAGAGCTATTCGGACGCATTGCCCGATTTCGTGAAGCTGGGCGAAGCCTATGGTTGGAAGGGCATCCGCATCGAGCAGCGCGGCGATCTCGAAGCGGGCATCCAGGAGATGCTCGATTACAACGGCCCGGTGATCGTCGACTGCAGAGTGGCCAAGCTCGCCAACTGCTTCCCGATGATTCCCTCGGGGGCTGCCCACACCGACATGATCCTCGGGGCCGCGCAAGTCGCCGGCGAACTCGACGACGAAGCGAAAGCGCTGGTCTGATCCTATGCACATCAAGGAAGAACTCAAGGAGCGGCACACGCTGGCCGTGATCGTCGACAACGAGCCGGGCATCCTCGCCCGGATCGCAGGCCTGTTCACGGCGCGCGGCTATAACATCGAGAGCCTGACGGTCTCCGAAATCACCGAGGACAACCGCATCAGCCGGATCACGATCGTGACTTCGGCATCGCGGCCGGTGATGGAGCAGATCATCGCGCAGCTCGAACGGCTGGTCCCGGTGCACAAAGTGACCGACCTGACCGCCTGGGGCCCGCACGTCGAGCGCGAGCTGGCGCTGGTCAAGGTCGCGGGCACTGGCGATCACCGGATCGAGGCGCTGCGGCTCGCCGAAGTCTATCGCGCGCGCGTGGTCGATGCGACGATCTCTAGCTTCGTGTTCGAAGTGACCGGGGGCACCGACAAGATCGACAAGTTCGTCGAACTGATGCGCGAAGTCGGGCTGGTCGAAGTCGCGCGAACGGGCGTGGTCGCCATCGCGCGCGGTCGCGAGGCAGTCTGATTTTTGCTCGCGCACGCGAGCGGTCTGATTTTTGCTCGCGCACGCGAGCGGAGTTGAAATCAATCTCGTCGCTTTCTCGGCGATGACGGAACATCTGAAAGGGAAGAACATGCGTGTCTATTACGATCGCGACGCCGATCTCAATCTGATCACGGGCAAGAAGATCGCGATCATCGGCTATGGCAGCCAGGGCCATGCCCATGCGCAGAATTTGCGCGATTCAGGCGTCAAGGAAGTCGCGATCGCATTGCGCGCCGGCTCGGCTACAGCGGCCAAGGCCGAAGGCGCCGGATTCAAGGTACTGAGCAACAAGGAAGCCGCCAGCTGGGCCGATATTCTGATGATCCTCGCGCCCGACGAGCACCAGGCCGCAATCTATGAGAACGACGTCAAGGGCAATATGAAGCCGGGCTCGGCGCTCGCGTTCGCGCATGGCCTCAACGTCCACTTCGGACTGATCGAGCCGCCGGCCGACATCGATGTGATCATGATCGCGCCGAAAGGCCCGGGCCACACCGTGCGCAGCGAATATGTGCGCGGTGGCGGCGTACCCTGCCTGATCGCGATCCACCAGGACGCCTCGGGCAATGCGCATGACGTCGCGCTTGCCTATGCCTCGGGCGTCGGCGGCGGCCGTTCGGGCATCATCGAGACCAACTTCAAGGAAGAATGCGAGACCGACCTATTCGGCGAGCAGGCGGTACTGTGCGGCGGCATCACCCATCTGATCCAGGCCGGGTTCGAGACCTTGGTCGAGGCAGGATACGCGCCCGAGATGGCCTATTTCGAGTGCCTCCACGAAACCAAGCTGATCGTCGACCTGCTCTATGAGGGCGGGATCGCGAACATGCGCTATTCGATCTCGAACACCGCCGAATATGGCGACATCACTACGGGCCCACGCATCATCACCGACGAGACCAAGGCCGAGATGAAGCGCGTGCTCGCCGACATACAGTCTGGGCGGTTCGTCAAGAACTTCGTGCTCGACAACCGCGCGGGCCAGCCCGAGCTCAAGGCGAGCCGCAAGGCCGCCGCGGCGCATCCGATCGAGCAGGTCGGCGCCGAGCTGCGCGCGATGATGCCCTGGATCGGTGCGAACAAGCTGGTCGACAAGGCCAAGAACTGACGCGAAGCGTCACCCCAGCGCGATCTGGGGTGACGCGAAGCACGAAGCCCTCGTTTCCGCACGGAAACCATCCGTTGCTGCAATCGCGTTTGACGAAACGCTCCGCCTCGGGGAGAAGAGCGCGGAATTTCAGGAGGAGTCTGATAATGCGCGCAGCAATGATTGCCCTCTCGCTTGTCGTTGCGAGTCCTGCGCTTGCGCAGGGCAAGCCCGATCCCGCCGCAGTGACAGCGGGCACCTACAATATCGACTCTGCGCACAGCCAGGTGCTGTTCACGGTCCTGCATATCGGGTTCAGCGAATATACTGGCCAGTTCACCAATCCGACCGGAACATTGACGATCGATCCCAAGAATCCGGCCGCCGCGAAGGTCGACGTGACCTTCCCGATCGACAAGGTCTCGACCACCGTGGCGAAGCTAGACGAGCATCTCAAGAGCAAGGACTTCTTCGACGCGGCAACTTTCCCGACCGGTCACTTCGTCTCGACCAAGGTCGACGTCAGCGGCACAACTGCAACGATCACCGGGGACCTCACGCTCAAGGGCGTGACCAAGCCGATCACACTCAAGGCGCGCTTCGTCGGGGCAGGCGCGGGCATGGGTCCAGCAAAGAAGACCAACGTCGGCTTCGCCGCCGCCGGCAAGATCAAGCGCAGCGACTTCGGCATCTCGTTCGGCGTCCCGATGGTTTCGGACGAGGTCGCGCTGACGATCAACGCAGCGTTCGCCGCGCAATAACCTGCCCATGAATCACGCCGAAGGGGAAGACGCCGGCGCAGGCCAGCCCGAAGTAGCGCGGGTCGAAGCGTTTTCCGATGGCGTGATTGCAATCATCGTCACAATCATGGTTCTCGAGCTGCATGCCCCCGTCGGCCGGGGCATGCAGCCGCTGGTTGCGCTCTGGCCAGTGTTCCTGGCCTATGTACTCAGCTACACCTATGTCGCGATCTATTGGGTCAACCATCACCGATTGTTCAGTCACGCCACCCGAGTGACCAACGGCCTGGTGTGGTCGAACATGCTGTTGCTGTTCGCCCTGTCGCTGATGCCATTCTCGACGTCGTATCTCGGCGAGCATGCGTTCAGCCGCGACGCGACTCTGCTCTATCTCATCGGCACGTTGCTCCCCGCACTCGCCTACACTTGGCTGCAAATGGTGATCAGGACGACAGGCAAGCAGGGCCCGGCGGCGGATCGCTATTTTCGCCAGACCGGACGCAAGGGTTTTACCGCGACGGGCATCTATGCACTGGGGCTGCCGCTCAGTTTCATCTCGCCGTGGCTCGGCATTGCCTGCGCGGCGATCGTCGCCGTGTTATGGTTCTTGCCGGTGAGCCCATTCGACCGGCTGTTCACCAAGGGCTGACCCTCCAGGCACCCAAGGCCGCGCAGGCACGCCACGAGTGCATCGGCCAGCGGCGTCTGCGGCAAATCGCCGAGTGTCGCGCACAACTTGCGTCCGTCGAGCCGTAGCGGACGGTACCAGAGCTCGCGCACCTCGAGCGTCTCGCGCAGGCTTTCGTTAAACGGCGCGAGCAGGCGTATGCCGAGCCAGGGCAGCGGCACGATCGGCGGATTGCCGCCCACGATCGCCCTGATGCACTCGGCGAAGTCACCGCCACGCTCGAGCCAATAGCCTTCGAAATGGAAACGATCAAAGGCTGGCAGCTTATGTTCTATACCCGCCAGCGCGGCCATCGCACGGCCGAGATCGGGCAGATAGGCCCAGCTGTGGCCGACCTGCGGGTCGCCGGGATAGACCACGCGCCGCACCGGCCGCCCTGGTCGAACGATCGCGTTCGACAGCCAGGAGCTGGGCGCGTTCGCGCCAAAATAGTCGCCCGCGCGCAGGATAAGCGAACGCACGCCGCGTTCCGCCTCTTCCGCGAGCCGTTGCTCCATCGCGACGCGTATCCGGCCCTTGCGGGTCCTTGGCGCCTGCGGCGCGTCCTCGTCCACCAGCACGTCGACGTCGGGGCCGTAGTTGTAGACCGTCCCCGGGAACAGGATGCGCGCTCCGCTTGCGCGCGCCGCGGCGATCGTACGTTCGAGCATCGGCAGCGCGAGCCCCTTCCAGTTGCGATAGCGCGGCGGATTGAGGCCATGGACGATCAGGTCCGCGCCTGCCGCGGCTTCGCACATCGCCTGCCAGTCCATCGCGTCGCCCCGTCGTACCTCCATCCTGGGCAGATCGGGGCGGTCGAGCGCCTCCGGACGGCGATG
>Ga0105248_10001438_pt1 | contig 26535 bp, 26 predicted proteins | sample KBSS34metaG_FD_81524 | JGI IMG/M metagenome (GOLD analysis project Ga0105248, IMG submission 81524) | Switchgrass rhizosphere microbial communities from Kellogg Biological Station, Michigan, USA - KBS S3-4 metaG | ecosystem: Host-associated > Plants > Roots > Rhizosphere > Soil | place... | reverse complement strand
GGCTGGATCGCGCCCTGGGTGAGGTTCGCCCCCAGGCGGATGTCCGGATACTGGTTGGCGACCGCCACGCCGATGGCCGCGGTGGCGGCATGCATCTCGGCCTGGGCGGCCAGGATGTCCGGTCGCTTGCGGATCAGTTCGGACGGCAGACTGACCGGGGCATCGGCCGGCGCGGAGAGCTTCGCCAGGTCGAAGTCGGGCGCGGTCCATTCGGCGGGCGACTTGCCGGCCAGCAGCGCCATCTGGTGGCGCGCGGCGTCGAGGTCGCGCTGCAGGGGCGGCAACAGGGCCTCGTCCTCGGCCAGTTGCTGGACGCCGCCGGAGATCGCGGAGCGGGCCTCGCCGCCTGCCGCCTCGGCCTTGCGGACCATGTCGATGACGCCGCGGTCGTCGGCGATGATCTCGCGCACGGCCGCGGTCTCGGCGCGCAGGGCGGCGATCCGCATGGCCTGCAGGGCCACCTGGCCGGAGAGGGTGAGATAGGCCGCGTCGGCCTGGCGGGCGGCCTGCTCGGCCTGGGCGCCGGCCTTCTCGCTGGCGCGCCTCTTCCCGCCGAACAGGTCGAGGTCGTAGCTGACCGAACCGCCGATCTGGAAGAGGTTGATCGTGGGGCTTGGGAAGCCGGAGAAGCCGAAGGAGGCGGTGTTGATCCGCTCGCGTTGCGCGTTGGCGCTGGCGTCGACCTGCACCGACTGGGCGCCGCGAACGGCCAGCGCCTGGGCTTCGGCCTTTTCCAGCTTGGCGCGCGCCTCGGCGACGGTGGGGCTGTCGGCCAGCGCTTGCCGGATCGCCGCGTCGAGCTCGGGCGAGCCGAACGCCTGCCACCAGGGCCCGGCGACGCGCGCCTCGGGGCTGAGGCGCACGCCGGCGGGCGTGGCGTCACCGGCCATGGCGTAGCCGGCGCCCGCCGCGCCGGCGGGAGCCGCAGGTGTCTGGAAATTCGGGCCGACGGTGGCGCAGGCGCTGAGCGCCAAGGCCGAGGCGGCCGCCAGAAGGGATCTACTCAGCGGCATGAAGGGCCTCTCCGCCGACATCGCCGCCGGTGGCGGCCCGCGGCTTGCGCATGATCAGCAGCATGGGAATGCAAATGAGGGTGATGACCAGCATCAGCCTGAAGTCGTCGACATAGGCGACCATCGTCGCCTGGCGCGTGATCTCGCCGTTTAGCGAGGTGATGCCGGCCGCGGTCGAGGGGTCGAACATCGTGGGCAGGTTCGCGCGTACGACCGCGTTGCTGGGGTCGATCCCGGCGGCGAGCGAGCTGTGCATGGTCTGGATGTTGGCCACCAGCAGCGCGTTCATGATCGAGATGCCGACGCTAGCCCCGAGGTTGCGCACCAGGGTGTAGACCGAGGACGCCTCGGGCCGGTGCGCGGGCGCCAGCGTGGCGAAGGCCAGCACCGAGAGCGGCACGAACAACAAGCCGGTGCCCAGGCCCTGGATCAGGCCGGAGAGAATCAGCGGCCAGGCGGTCATGGACAGATCGAAGTGCGCCATCTGCCACAGCGAGATCGCGCTCAGCGACAGGCCGGTGAAGAGGATCAGGCGGATATCCACGCGCCCGACCAGGCGGCCCACCAGGAACATGGCGGCGAACGAGCCGATCCCGCGCGGCATGGACACCAGGCCCGAGGTCAGCACCGGATAGCCCATCAGCGTCTGCATCATCGGCGGCAGCAGAGCCATGGTCGAGAACAGCAATATGCCGACGAAGAAGCCGAAAACGCTGGCGGTGACGAAGTTGCGGTCGCGCAGCAGCGCACGGTCGAAGAACGGATTGCGCGTGGTCATGGTGTGAACCACGAAAACCCACAAACCGACGGCGGCGAGGATCGCCTCGGTCCAGATTTCGCGGGAATGGAACCAGTCCTGACTGGGGCCTCTGTCGAGCACCATCTGAAAGGCCGCGATGAACAGGGTGAGCATGCCGAAGCCCAGGAAGTCGAACTTCTTGGCGGCCCGCAGGCGATCGCCGGAAATGAAGAACAAGACGCCCAGGAAGGCCAGGATGCCGATCGGCAGGTTGATGTAGAAGCACCAACGCCACGATAGCGTCTCGGTGAAATAGCCGCCGAGCGCGGGACCGAGGATCGGCCCCAGGATCGCGCCGGCGCCCCAGATGGCCATCGCCTGGCCGTGCTTCTCCGGCGGATTGATGTCCAGCAGGACCGCCTGGGACAACGGGATCAGGGCCGCGCCGAACACGCCCTGCAGGACGCGGAACAGCACGATCTCCGGCAGGCTGGTGGCCGCCCCGCAGAGCATGGAGGCGAGGGTGAAACCGCCGATGGAGATCAGGAACATCCGCTTGCGCCCGATCCGGTCGGCGAGCCAGCCGGACAGCGGCGTCATGATCGCCGCCGAGACGATGTAGGACGTCAGGACCCAGGTGATCTGTTCCGGCGAGGCCGACACCGAGCCTTGCATATGCGGCAGGGCGACGTTGGCGATCGTCGTGTCCAGCGAGTTCATCACCGTCGCCAGCATGATCGAGATGGTGATCGGCCAGCGATTCCGGGCGTCGTGTTGGGTGACCATCGTTAGGTCGTCCGGCTTAGCCCGCGCGGCCGGGCGCGCGCACGTCGACCTTCACCTTGGCCGAGAGGCCGGCGCGGGCGGCCATGCCGGGCGGCGGCTTGTCGAAGCCGATGCGCACAGGCAGCCGCTGGACGACCTTTACCCAGTTGCCGGTGGCGTTCTGGGCGGGCAGCGCGGAGAAGGCCTGGCCGGTGCCCGGCGAGAAGCTGGTCACATGACCCTTGATGTCGGCGTCGGGATAGGCGTCGACCTTGATGGTCACCGGCTGGCCGACCTTCATGTGGGCGAGCTGGTCTTCCTTGAAGTTGGCCTCGATCCACGGCTCGCCGGAGAGGAGCCAGAAGCCGGTCTGCGAGGCGTTGAGATAGGTCCCGAGCGGCATCTGCTCGACGCGGGTGACCACGCCATCGGAGGGCGCAACCACGGTGGCGTAGGAAATGTTGAGCTTGGCGCGCTCGAGTTGGGCCTGGGCCTGCATCACGGCGGGCGCGGCGCCGGGGCCGAGGTTCGGGTTGCCGCCGAGGGCAGCCAGCGCCTGGGCCGACTGTTGCTGGGCCGCGGCCAACTGGTCGCGGGATTGCTGAGCGGCGTGCTCGGCCGCCTCGAACTGCGACTGCGAGGAAACGCCGGCCGCGACCAGCTGCCGTTGGCGCGCGGCTTCCTTGGTATTGTAGGCGAGCGCCTCGCGGGCGCCCTGCACCATGGCCTGCTGCTGCTGGTAGGCGGCGCGGGCGGCCTGAAGTTTCAGGGTGGCGTCGGCCACGTTCGCGGCGGCGGCCTGTTCGTTGGCCTGGAAGTCGCGCGGGTCGAGGCGGAAGAGCACCTGACCCTTCTTCACCACCTGGTTTTCGCTGACGTAGATGTCGGTCACCCGGCCGCCGATCGAGGCCGCCACCGGCACCTTGGCGATCTGGACATAGGCGTTGTCGGTGGTCTGGTAGTGGCCGCCGGTGATCAGGAAATAGGCGACGATCGCGGCGATCAGCAGCGGTCCGGCCACGATCAGCGGCCAGCGCCAGCGGCGCAGGAGGCTGTCCTTCGGCTTCGGGTCGACCTCGGCGTTGCCGCGGAGCGGGATGACTTCAGGTTCGCTCGTCAACGCGAGCCCCTTTCACATAACTCTAGTGCAGATAGGGAAAGCGGGCGCGGACCCTGCTGGGTCCCGCCGGCTCTCCCGTTCAACTCCAGATAGGACTGCCCGCGCGATGATCCAAATGATATGTTGTCACGCGACAAATGAGCGTGATTCATGAACCTGGACCTCAATCTGCTGCGGGTTTTCGACGTCCTGCTTGAGGAACGCAGCGTGACGCGGGCCGGCGCGCGCCTGGGCCTGACCCAGTCGGCAGTCAGCCATGCGCTGAACCGGCTGCGCTACGGGCTGGAGGACGAGCTGTTCGTGCGCGGGCCGGCGGGCATGCAGCCGACGCCGCGGGCGGTGGAGATGGGACCGCAGGTGCACGCGGCGCTGAACCAGCTGCAGGCCGCGCTGGCGCCCTCCGACTTCGACCCGGCGACCAGCGAGCGGCGCTTCGCAGTGGTGACCGGCGCCTACGCCAGCGCGATCCTGGCGCCGCCGGTGGCGAGCCGCATGGCCGAGCTCGCGCCCCAGGCTGAGCTGATGATCGCCGAACTGGGGCTGGACGTGCTGGAGCGGCTGGACGCGCGCCGCGCCGACTTCCTGGTGGGCAGCGTGCTGGCCGCACCGGAACGGTTCGCCCGCGAGACCATCGTGACCGAGACCCTGGTCTGGGTGGTGCGTGCGGGGCACCCGGCTTTCCAGGCCAAACACATCGACCTGGAGACCCTGGTCTCGACGCCGCACGTGGTGATCGCGCGCAACCTGCCCGGCCTGATCGAGGAAGGCGGCGAGCGGCGACCGTTCGTCAGCCGGGCGAGCTGGGAGGACGCCGGCGCCTTCGAGGCGGCCCTGGCCTCGCGCGGCCTGACCCGGCGAGTCGGCGTCTCCGTGCCGGACACCTACACAGCCCTGGCGGTGGCGAGCCGCACCGACATGGCGACCCTGATCCCACGGCGCCTGGCGATGCTGTCGGCCCAGAGCGGCCGGGTGCAGCTGATCGAGCCGCCCTATGACTCGCCGTCGGTGGACGTGAGCCTGCTCTATCTGACCGAGCGGCTGGCCGAGCCGGCGGTGGCCTGGATGCGCGACCTGATCGTCAGCGTCGCCGCCGGGTTATAATCCGCCATGACCCTACGAATCTCACTCACCGCCCTGGTTGTCCGCGACTACGCCGAGGCGATCGACTTCTACGTGGACAAGCTGGGCTTCGACCTGGTCGAGGACACCGACCAGGGCCACGGCAAGCGCTGGGTGGTGGTGCGGCCGAAAGGCGCCGAGACCGGCCTGTTGCTGGCCAAGGCCGCCAACGCAAAACAGGCCGACCGGATCGGCGACCCTGGCGGCGGGCGCGTGATGCTGTTCCTGCAGACCGACGACTTCGAGCGCGACCACGGCCGCATGCAGGAGGCCGGCGTGACGTTCCTGGAGGCGCCGCGGCGGGAACCCTACGGCATGGTCGCGGTGTTCCAGGATCTCTATGGCAATCGCTGGGACCTGATCGAACCCAGGGGCTAGGAAAAATATACAACCCATCGGTTGACAATCCGGAGCCGCGCCCTAACTATCAACCACATGGTTGAATTACATACCGCCCCTGCCGCCCAACTCGATGCGGTGTTCCACGCCCTCGGCGATGCGACGCGCCGGCGCATGTTGCGCGACCTGTCGGATGGTCAGCGCAGCGTCGGCGAACTGGCCGCGCCGTTCGACATGTCGCTGGCCGCCGCGTCGAAGCACATCAAGGCGCTGGAAAAGGCGGGCCTGGTCCGCCGCGAGGTCAGGGGTCGCACGCACATTTGCCGGCTGGAGCCGCAGCCGCTGGAGGACGCCCACGAGTGGATCGCCTTCTACGAACGCTTCTGGACCAGCCGCCTCGACGTCCTCGAAGGCCTGCTGCGCCGCGAGGACGCCCAATCTCAGAACGGAGACGAGCAATGACCGACACCGCCACGAAGAGCGCCTATGGCGAACTGATCGAAACCACCTCCGTGCGGATGGAGCGGATGTTGCCCGGCCCTATCGAGCGGATCTGGGACTATCTGACCAAGAGCGAGATGCGCGGCCAGTGGCTGGCGGTCGGCGACATGGAGTTGAAGGTGGGCGGCAAGGTCGAACTGACCTGGCGCAATGACGAGCTCACCGGCCAGCACGAAGGGCGGCCCGAGGGTATCCCGGCGGTGCACAGCATGGAGACCACGGTGATCAAGGTCGATCCGCCGCGCCTGCTGGCCTTCGGCTGGAACGGCGGCAGCGACGTGACCTTCGAGCTGGAGCCGCAGGGGAACGAGGTGAAGCTCACCGTGACCCACCGGCGCGCCAAAGACCGCGGCCAACTGCTCGGCGTCTCGGCCGGGTGGCACGCCCACCTGGATGTGCTGGAGGCCCGCCTGCGCGGCGCCGCCCTGCCCCCGTTCTGGGCCAACTGGACGAAGCTCAAGGCCGACTACGACAGTCGCCTCGCCTAGTCCGGCGGCCACTCTCCCCTTCACCGTTCTCACGCAGCAAAGAGGCTAGCTATGCACCCCCATGTCGTATCGCCCCAGGAATGGACCGCCGCGCGCGAGCGGATGCTCATCCGCGAAAAGGAAGTGACCCGCGCGCGCGACGCGCTCGCCGCCGAGCGCCGGCGGATGCCGTGGCAGGCCGTGGACAAGGCCTATGTCTTCGAGACGCCGGAGGGCAAGGCGAGCCTCGCGGACCTGTTCGCGGGTCGCCGGCAACTGATCGTCTATCGCGCCTTCTTCGAGCCCGGGGTCCACGGCTGGCCGGATCACGCCTGCGTCGGCTGCTCGATGGTCGCCGACCAGGTCGCCGACGTGGCGCACCTGAACGCCCGCGACACGACGCTGGTCCTCGCCTCGCGCGCCCCGCAGGCGGACATCGCAACGCTGAAGGCGAAGATGGGCTGGGACATGCCGTGGGTGACGATCACCGACAGCTTCGACGCGGACTTCGGGGTCGGCGAATGGCACGGCACCAACGTCTTCTTCCGCGAAGACGAGAAGGTCTACCGCACCTACTACATCAACAGCCGCGGCGACGAGGCGATGGGCGGCACCTGGGACTATCTCGACATCACCCCGCTCGGCCGTCAGGAGGTCTGGGAGGACTCGCCGGAAGGCTATCCGCAGACCGCGCCCTACAAGTGGTGGAAATGGCACGACGCCTACGCCGCCGATGACAAGCCGGACGCCGAGTTCGGCAAGCGGGTGGACGCCGCGCTGAAGGACCGCGAAGCGGGCGCGGCCATATGAGCGCCGCGGCCGTGCTCCCCTTCGCTGCGGCGCCGGCCTTCGGCGCCATGGCGCTCGTCACCTGGCTCGACGGCCCGGCGCAGATGCTCTGCTCGGCCGGGCCGCCCTCCCCGCTCGGCGGCATGCTCCCGATGTACCTGTTGATGAGCGCCTTCCACGCCGGCCCCTGGCTGAACCTGGGGGCCGGACGGCGCGCCAAGGATCCTATCGAGCTCTGACCGCCCAGGGGCGGACCTGGTCGCGCAGCACCTTCACATAGATGTCCCCGTCGGTCTGGATCGCGTGATCCCCGGCGCCGGGGATGACGGTGAGCGACTTGGCCGGGGCGCGGACCTTGGCGAGCCACTGCTTCGACAGACTCAGCGGCGCATCGAAGTCGTTGTCACCCTGGATCACGAAGACCGGCATGCGATAGGCGCCGGTAAGGCCCGCATAGTCGAAGCTCTCGGCCCAGGCCTGGCCAAACTTCGCCTCGCTGGCGTCCTGGCCGACGCGGATGCCCAGCGCATCCATGACCGACCAGTGGGGCGCGGAGAGCACGTCGCGGCGCTGGTCGGCCGGAACCCGCGGGCGGAACGGGGCCGAGCCGCGTAGCCAGGCGTCGATCTTCCTGGGGTCGCGCGGCGTCTCGCTGAAGGGATGCGAGCCCGCGATCTTGGTCGGCCAGGGCGGCGCTGTCGCCCCGGGCCTCGGCCAGGCCGCGGACATAGTCGATGGCGGTCGCCTCGCGCACGATCCGCCGGTCGGCGATCTGGCCGGCGGCGACATAGGCCGAGTAGCGCTCCGGGTGGTCGTGGGCCAGCCGGGCGGCGATCGTCGAGCCGAAGCTCAGGCCCAGAAGCACGATCTTCCGTTGGCCCAGCTGATGGCGAAGCGTGTCGGTGAGCGTGAGCGCGTCGCGCATCAGGGCATCGACGTCGAGATCCGGGTCGAGCTTGTTGCCCGCTTTGGCGAAGGTCTTGCCGGCGCCGCGCATATCCCACTGCACGACAGTGAAATAGGGCTCCCAGCCCTGGAAGGCGCCGAGGTAGGGGCTGGCCACGGCGCCGGGACCATCGGTTCCCAGGCCGCCCACCACCAGGATCACCGGGTTGGCGCGGTCACGGCCGCGGATCGTCACCCACTGGTCGACGCCGTTGACGGAGACGAACTGTTCCTCATCGATCCCCTTGGGATCGGTGATCGCGAACGGCGCCGCAGCGCGATCCGGCGGCGGAGCGAACTGCCCGAGAGCCGCGACTGGAAGCAGCGCAACCAGGGCCGCCACGCCGCTCGCCCAACCCAACGCCCGCCCCGTCAACATCATCCACCCCACAAACTCGCGGGAACATTACACGTGTAATTAACGGTGTAAACCGGCTGGGGCGGAGGCGGCGTCCTACGCCGGCTGTTGCTGGGCGGCGATCAGGGCGTCGTCAATCTCGGCGGCGCGGACGGCCGCGGGGCGGGCGCGCAAAGCTTGCGAATAGGCGGTGAAGGCGGGGCGCGCGTCGATGCTGCCGAATTGCAGGCCCCAGCCGATCTGCGAGCCGACATAGACGTCCGCGGCGGTGAACTTGCCGCCGGTGATGAATTGCTTGCCGGTGACGGCGGTCTCCAGCGCATCAAGGGCGTGGGCCAGCGAGCCGAAGCCGGCCATGCGTTCCTGCTCCGGCTTGGGCTCGAAGCCGAGGCTCTTGGCGGTGACCGCCGCCTCGATCGGGCCGGCGGCGAAGAACAGCCAGCGATAGTAGTCGCCGCGCTCGGTGGTGGGCGGCGCGAGGCCGGCCTCAGGGAAGGCGTCGGCTAGATAGGCGCAGATGGCCGCGGCCTCGGTGACCACCGTGTCGCCGTGCTTGATGGCCGGGATCTTTCCCATGGGATTGATCGCCAGATATTCGGGTCCCTTGAGGGTCGTGGCGTAATCGAGGATCACCGTTTCGTAGGGCTGACCCACCTCTTCGAGCATCCAGCGGATGATCCGGCCGCGCGACATGGGGTTGGTGTAAAAAACCAGGTCCTTGGACATAACTCGCTCCGTCAGGCTGCTCGCGGGTTTCGGACGTCAACCTGCGCCCCCGATGTTGACAGCATCATGTCAGTAGCAGGCCCGCCGCGTCAGGCCGCCGCGGTCCGCTGACGGGACGCGCCGCGCAGCAGCGGCCAGGCGAGAAAGATCTCGGCGACCGCCAGGTTGGAGGTCCAGGAAAACCAGGAGATCAGCCGGTAGCCCTCGATGAAGCTCATGTGCAGGAACATCGGCGGGATCGGCAGGTAGAGGCGCAGCGTCACCGCCGCGAAGGTCAGCGCGAAGGAGCGGATCATCCAGCGGCGATGCTCGGCGATGCGGCCGGCCATGGCCAGGCGGAGGGCATTTGCGGTGATGCAGAACCAGAGCACCGAGAGCGTGCCGAAGCCCCATTGGGCGATCGGGCCGGCGTCGGTGCCAAAGGCCAGGACGAGGCCGGCCGGCGCGGCAGCCAGGCAGGCGATGACATAGACGCGGCCGGTGATCCGGTGCGCCTTTGGCCAGCGGGCGCGCAGACCCTTCAGGAACTGGAACGGCCCGACCAGCAGGGCGGTGGCGGCCAGGCTCGCGTGGATCAGGAGCCAGGGCTTGCGGAACAGGTTGGCGGCGATGTCGTCGCCCATCATCGGCGGATTGGGCGAGATGTAGCGATAGGAAAAGACCGCCACGCCGAAGCTGAGGATCGCGGCGAGGCCCCAAAGGACCGGTGAGACGCGCTTGAGCACAGATGACATCGAGCAACTCCGATTTCGACGTCGCCGGCTTGCCTGAGGGTTTTGAGGTTCGCGAGCGCCGATCCGTGAACGGCGCCTAATCTGCGCGAACGGATCGCGCGGACCCGCTCGCGCGTGCAAACTGCGCGCGATGCCGAATCCCCGGACCCCGCTCCTCCTGCGCCGCGTCGCCGCCGAGACGGCGCTCCTGCTGGCGGCGGGCCTGTTCCTGAGCGTGCTGGGCCCGTTCGGCACGGCCGAGCAGGAGCTGGCGACCCGCCTGATCTATTGGCCCACGGTGATCGTCGGGGGCGGCGTGATCGGCATCGCTGTCGACATCGTCATCCAGCGCAGGCTGGGCGGCTTCTGGCCGCGGCTGCTCGCCGACAGCGTGCTGATGACCCTGCCGGTCACGGCGCTGGTCTGGGTGGTCTCCATGGCGATGTTCGCCACGCCGGCGCAGCGGCCGCACTGGGCCATGCTGATCTTCCAGGTCTTCGTGATCAGCGTCGCGGTGATGGCGCTGCGCCAGCTCGCCTGGCGCGGCGTCTGGACCGAGCGGCACGCGGCGCCGGGGCGGGACGAGGCGATCGACCCGTCTGGCGCCTTCCGCCAGCGGCTGTCAGCCAAGCGGCGCGCGGCGCGGCTGATCGCCGTGGAGGCCGAGGACCACTACCTGCGCGTCCACACCGACGCGGGCGAGGAGCTGATAACGCTGCGGTTCAGCGACGCCCTGGCCGAGCTGGCGCGCGACGCCGGCTACCAGACCCACCGCTCGTGGTGGGTCGCGGCCGGCGCCATCGAAGCCGTGCGCTGGCGGCGCGGCCGCGGCGAACTGCGGCTGGCCTCAGGCCTGACGGTGCCGGTGAGCCGCACGCACTCCGCGGCGCTGAAGCGCGAAGGCTGGTTCTAACCTCCTCTCCCCTCGCTCTTCGAGTCGGGGGAGAGGAGGCTTACGCCTGCCTCGCCACCCACTCGCTGACGTGGCGCTGGAGCACCGTCAGCGGCATGGAGCCGGAGAGCAGGACGGCGTCGTGGTAGGCTTTGAGGTCGAACTTGGCGCCCAGCTTGGCCCTGGCGTCCTCCCGGACCTTCACCCAGACGGTATGGCCGACCTTGTAGCTGTTGGCCTGGCCGGGACCGGCGAAGTAGCGCTCCACTTCGCGCTGCGCCCGGGTCTTGGTGTTGCCGATGGTGTCGACCATGTACATCGTCGCCTGCTCGCGGCTCCAGCGCTTGTAGTGGATGCCGGTGTCGGTCACGAGGCGCGCGGCGCGGAACAGCAGCGACTGCAGATAGCCGGCCTCGCCCAGCGGATCGAAGTCGTTGGCGCCCAGCTCCTGGGCGAGCTGTTCGGCGTAGAGCGCCCAGCCCTCGGTGAAGGCCGAGAAGTTGCCGCCGGTGCGCCGGATGATCGGGATGATCGTCGACTCCTGGCTGAGCGCGATCTGCAGGTGGTGGCCGGGCACGGTCTCGTGGTGGGCCAGCGTCCACAGATTGTAGCGCGGCCAGTCCGAGGTCTCTTTGAGGTTGATGTAGAAGGCCGCCGGGCGCGAGCCGTCGAGGGCGGCGGAGTTGTAGTAGCCGTTGGCCGCACCGTCCTGGATGAACACCGGCACGCGGCGCACCTCGACTTTGGCCTTCGGCAGCGTCGAGAAGGCCTTGGGCAGGATCTTGTAGACCTCGACGATGTGGTCGTTCAGCAGTTTGAGCATCTCCGCCCGGCCGGCGTCGGTGGCCGGGAAGACCTGGTCGGGCTGGTTGTTGAGCGCCATCAGGCGAGCGCCGACGGAGCCTTGCGTCAGGCCGCGGCCCTTGAGGATCGTGTCGAGCCGGCCGGAGATCTCGGCGACCTGGTCGCGGCCGAGCTGGTGGACCTGTTCCGGCGTGTAGTCGGTGGTGGTCGAGGCCTTCACGGCGTCGGCGTAGTAGGCGTCGCCGTTGGGCAGCGCCCAGGCGCCGGTGTCCCCCTTGGTCTTGGCCTTGAGCGCGGTCATGGCGGCGATCTGGCGGTCGAGCGCCGGGAAGATCTCGCCCGAGACGATCTTGGACGCCCTTCCCTCCCAGTCGCCCGGCAGGTTCGCGGCTTTGGCCTTCTTGGCGAGCGAGGTGACCAGGATGGTCTTGTCGGCCGGCTGGTCGCGCAGCGCCTTCATCTGGCCGATGGAGAGGTCGCAGATGAAGGTGGGCGGGATCGCGCCCTTGGCCACGTCGGCGCGCTGGCGCGTCAGGTCCTCGTCCATGGCGCGGACGAAATCGTGCAGGCGGGAGAGATAGGCTTCCGCGTCGGCGGCGTCGGCCACCTTGTGCGAGCTGTCGAGGAAGTCCGGGACTTCCTGGTAGGACCCTGACTGCTGGCTGATGACGTAGGGCCGGAAGTTGCCGCCGGTGTCGCCGAACTTCCACTTGTCGCCGGCCGCGACCGCCTGCTCCTGCTGGTAGAGCACCACGTCGAGGTCGACCTTGGCGCTCTCCGAGAGCTTGGCCCGGTCGATGGCCTTCAGGTCCTTGGCCCACTGCCGCGCGCGCTCCAGGCGGCGCGCCTTGGCGGCGGCGGAGTTGTCGTCGAGCTTGGACTTCAGCGGCGCGCGGGCCCCCTTGTCGAGGCCGAGCGAGGTCGCGCGGCGCGGGCTGTCGTCGACCTGGGTCTCGAACATGGCGTCGAGCTTGGTGCGCAGCTTGGCGTCCTCGCCACCCGCCTGGGCGAGCGCGGGCGCGGCGGTCATGAGCGCCGCCCCGGCGGTGGTGGCCAGGAAGGCGCGACGATCCAGTTGGTTCATGTTCAGGCCTTCTTGGAAGCGATGTAGCCGTCGACGACGTTCTCAAGAACGGTCAGCGGCATGGAGCCGGCGAGCAGGACGGCGTCGTGGAACTGGCGGATGTCGAAGCGCGGGCCGAGCGCGGCCTTGGCCTTCTCGCGCAGGCGCAGGATCGTGATCTTGCCGACCATGTAGCTGCAGGCCTGGCCAGGATTGCAGGCGTAGCGCTCGATCTCCTGGCCGGCATAGGCGGGCGGATCGCCGTCGATGCCACTGAGCGTCTCGACCGCCTTCTCGCGGCTCCAGCGGAGCGCATGCAGGCCGGTGTCGGTGACCAGGCGGCCGGAGCGCAGCAGCGCGTCGTGGATGTAGCCCAGCTCCCAGGCGGGCTCGCCCTGGTAGAAGCCCATCTCCTGGGCGAGCTGTTCGGAATAGAGCGCCCAGCCCTCGATGTAGGCGCCGAAGCCCTGGACCTTGCGGATCAGCGGCAGGTCGGCCTGGGTGGCCAGCGTGATCTGCAGGTGGTGGCCGGGAATACCTTCGTGGAAGGTGGTGGTCGGCATGTCCCAGAAGGGCGCCTCGCCGGTGTCGCGCAGGTTTAGCCAGTAGATGCCCGGCCGCGTCCCATCGAGGCTGCCGTTGGTGTAGTGGGTCGAGGCGCCGGCCTCTGTCGCGGCCGGGATGCGGCGGATCTCCAGCGGCGTCTTGGGCAGTGCGCCGAAGTACGTGGGCAGGCGCGCCTGCATCTTCTGGACGAGCTGGTTGAGGTCGGCGATCTCCTTGGCCTTGCCGGCGTCGGTGTTCGGATAGAGGTACTTGGGGTCCTTGTAGAGCTGGGCGTAGCGCTCGCCGACCGTGCCCTTGGTCAGGCCGATCTTGGCGAACAGAACCTCGGCGCGGGCCGACAGTTCGCGGGTGACGTCCAGGCCCACCTTGTGCACCTCGGCCGGCGTCATGGTCGTGGTGGTCCGCGCCTGCAGGGCGGCGGCGTAGTAGGCCTCGCCGTCGGGCAGGCGCCAGACCCCGGCGTCGTGCGTGGCCTTGGGCTGCAGGCTTTGCAGCAGCGCCATCTGCCGTTCCAGCGCCGGCAGCACCTTGCCGGTGTAGACGGCGGTGGCCTGCGCCGACCAATCGCCGGCGATGCCCTTGGCCTTGGCGCGGTCGACCAGGGAGGCGACGAGGTTCGACTTGTCGGCCGGCGCGTGCAGCACCTTCATCTGGTTCAGCGCCTGGGCGATGGCGAAGTCTGGCGGGATGACGCCCAGCCCCACGTCGTGGCGGCAGCGCTCGACCTCCTCGTCCATCTGCCGGGCGAATTCGCCGAGGCGGGAGACATAGGCCTCGCAGTCGGCCTTGGTCTCGATGGTGTGCTGGCTGTCGAGGAAGTCAGGGACCTGGGCGTAGGCGCCGTCGAGCTGGCTCAGGATGTAGGGCGAGCCCGCGCCCTCCGAGCCGTAGTTGAAGCGGGCGCCGGATGCGGCCTGCTGTTCCAGGCCGTAGACCATGCAGTCGTAGTTGACCGCAGCCATCCCGGTGAGCGCCTTGCGGTCGATGGTGCGGGCGCGGGCCAGGTCGGCGGCGGTCTGACGCTTGGAGCGGGCCAGCTCCTCCAGCGAGGACTTGCTGAGCTTGAACTTGGGCGGCTTGCCGCCGGCGTCGAGTCCCAGCGAGGTGGCCAGCTCCGGCGCGTCGGCCAGCGCCTGGGCGAACAGGTCGTCGCGGAACGACTTGAGCTGGGCGTCGGCGCCCGACGGCTGGGCGCGCGCCGCGCCTGAAGCCATGGCCAGCGAGGCGCCGGCGGTGAGGAGGACGTGGCGGCGGTTCAGCACGGGCAAGCTCCAGCGACTCTCAGGACGGAAGGCTTAGGGGGTCCGCGCAGGACCGCCAAGCCGCCGGGGCGGAAAATCCGCGGGTGCGGCGCAACAGCGGTTGAGATATGCCGGACCGGTCCGCTTCAGGGGTGCTCGCTTCCATGTCCGCCGTCCGTTTGGCAACCGCCGTTCTCGCTGTCCTGACGATGGGCGCCGCCGCCAAACCGCCGGCCAATCCGGACGATGCCGCCATGGCAAAGATCGTCAGCAGCGCGCAGTTCAAGACGGCGGTGGCGACGCTCGACCGCGAGCACGAGCGCACCGTCGCCGACATCGTCACGCTGACCGAAATCCCCGCCCCGCCGTTCAAGGAAGCGGCCAAGGGCAAGGCCTACATGGCCATGCTGAAGGCCCATGGCCTGAGTGACGTGGAGATGGACGCCGAGGGCAACGTCATGGGCCTACGCCGGGGCGCCGGACCGGCCGGCGGGCCGGTGGTGGTGCTGGCCGCGCATCAGGACACCGTGTTCCCGGAAGGTACGGCGGTGAAGGTGCGGCGCGACGGGACCAGGCTCTCTGCGCCCGGCGTCGGCGACGACACGCGCAGCCTGGCCGTGGTGCTGGCCTATATCCGCGCGCTGGACGCGGCGAAGATCAGGACGAAGACCGACATCCTGTTTGTGGGCGACGTGGGCGAGGAAGGCCCGGGCGACCTGCGCGGCATGCGCTACCTGTTCGGCAAGGGGAAGTACAAGGACCGGATCAAGGCCTTCTTCTCCATGGACGGCAACGAGGCTCAGCGGGTGACCTATGGCGCGGTGGGCTCGCGGCGCTACCGCGTGGCGTTCCATGGGCCGGGCGGGCACAGCTACGGCGCGTTCGGGATCGTCAACCCGATGGCAGCCATGGGCTATGCGGTGACGCAGCTTTACGAGACCAAGGTCCCGACGACGCCCAAGACCACCTTCGCCGCCAGCGTGGTGAGCGGCGGGGTGAGCGTCAATTCGATCCCCGCGGACGTGACCCTGGAGGTCGACATGCGCTCGGAGAGCAAGGACGAACTCGCCAGGCTCGACGCCCGGTTCCTCGAGGTCCTGAAGGCGGCCGAGGTCCATGAGAACGCCGCGCGCGACACGCGGTTCGGCAAGATCACCGTGACGCCCAAGCTGATCGGCGAGCGGCCGACCGGGGCCACCAGCCCGGACGCGCAGATCGTGCGCACCACGGCGGCGGCGGCGCGCGCGCTGGGTTACACGCCGGACCTCGGGGCTTCGTCCACCGACAGCAATATCCCGATCAGCCTGGGCATCCCGGCGGTGACCATCGGCTCCGGCGGGACCGGAGGCCGGGCGCACTCGCTGGACGAATGGATCGACGTGGCCAAGCCCGAGAGCGTGCGCGGGATGAGCGTCGGCCTGGCTGCGCTTCTGGCGATGGCGGGGGTCCAATGAGCCTGCCGCCCCTGCCCGCGCAGCCGGACGGCGTCGCCTGGCCGACCGCGGGATGGCCCACCGGTGAGCTCCCCGCGAAGCTGGCCGGGACGCCGTTCGCGAGCCTGGTGGATCACGCCTTCTCCGCACCCTCGACGGCGGACCTCGGCGAGACCCACGCACTGGCGATCGTCCAGGGTGGGCGACTGATTTACGAGCGCTACAACACGGGCTTCGGCCCGGAAATGACCTATCCCTCCTGGTCGATGGCCAAGAGCATGACCCACGCGCTGGTGGGCATGGCCAAGGGCGACGGGCGGCTGGACGTCATGGCGCCGGCCGACGTGCCGGAGTGGCGCGGCGCGGGCGATCCACGCGGCGCGATCACGCTGGATGTCCTGCTGCGGATGTCGAGCGGGCTGGACTGGATCGAGGACTACCTTCCCGATCGGCCGTCGGACGTGCGCGCCATGCTGTTCGGCGAGGGCAAGGGCGACGTCGCGGGCTATGCGGTGGCCAAGCCGCTGGCGCATGAGCCGGGCAGCTTCTTCCAGTACTCCAGCGGCACGACCAACATCGTGGTCAGCGCGCTCGGCCGCGCCCTGGGCGGCCTGAAGGGCGCGGCCTTCGAGGCCTTCATGGGTGAGCGGCTGTTCGGCCCACTGGGCATGGCGAGCCCGATCCCGAAGTTCGACGCGGCCGGGACCTTCATCGGCTCGTCCTACTGCTTCTGCACCGCCCACGACTTCGCCAGGTTCGGCCTGCTCTATCTGCGCGACGGGGTGTGGGACGGCCGCAGGCTGTTGCCGGAAGGCTGGGTCGACTATGCGCGCACGCCGACCTTCCAGCAGCCCGGCGCGGCGGACGACGCCTATGGCGCGCACTGGTGGCTGGACGTCGGCGGGCCCGGGACCTTCTCGGCCAACGGCTATGACGGGCAGATCATCCTCATCGTCCCCGATCAGGATCTGATCCTGGTGCGCCATGGCGCCTCGGAGGTCCAGAAGGACGCCGTCAAGGCTTGGTATCGCGACCTCGTGCGGTGCTTCCGATCATGACGCGGGTGGCCGTCATCGGCGCCGGTCCGGCCGGCCTGATGGCGGCGGAGGTGCTGGCTGAGGCCGGCGCGTCGGTCACCGTCTACGACCGGATGCCCAGCGTCGGGCGCAAGCTGCTGATGGCCGGGCGCGGCGGGCTGAACCTCACCCACTCCGAGCCCATGGGTCCGTTCCTGGCGCGCTATGGCGCGGCGCAGGCCTGGCTCGCGCCGATGATCGAGGCCTTCCCGCCGGCGGCGCTGACGGCATGGGCGGAAGCACTCGGCCAGGAGACCTTCGTGGGCTCGTCCGGACGGGTGTTTCCCAAGGCCCTGAAGGCCTCGCCGCTGTTGCGCGCCTGGCTCGCCCGGCTGGCGGCGCAGGGGGTGGAGATCCGGCCGCGGCACGAGTGGCTGGGCTGGGACGCCAAGGGCGCGCTGCGGTTCGCGACCCCTGACGGCAAGACGACCGCCAAGCCCGACGCCACGATCCTGGCCCTGGGCGGGGCGAGCTGGCCGAAGCTGGGGTCTGCCGGCGGCTGGGCGCCGATGCTGGCCAAGGCGGGGGCCGAGGTCACGCCGCTGCGCGCCGCCAACGCCGGGTTCGAAGTGGCCTGGAGCGAGATGTTCCGCGACCGCTTCCCGGGTCAGCCGCTGAAAGGCGTGGCGCTGACCTTCGGCGGCCAGCGGGTGCGCGGCGAGGCGATGGTGACGAAGCACGGGCTGGAGGGCGGCGGGATCTACGCCCTGTCGGCGGGGATTCGCGAGGCGCTGGCGGCGGGCAAGACCGCACAGCTCTGGCTCGACCTGCGGCCGGACCTCAAGGCCCCTGCCCTGGCCGCGCGGATCGCGCTGGCGCCCGCAGACCAGTCGGTGTCGAACCGGCTGCGCAAGGCCCTGCACATGACGCCGCTGGAGACCAACCTGCTGCGCGAGGCGCATGGCAAGGACTTGCCATCCGACCCCGAGGCGCTGGCCCAGGCGATCAAAGGCGCGCCGCTGACGCTCGGTGCGATGCGGCCGATCGCGCGCGCCATCTCAACGGCGGGCGGCGTGGCGGCGAGCGCGGTGGACGCAGACCTGATGCTGACCGCGCGGCCCGGCGTCTTCGTGGCCGGCGAAATGCTGGACTGGGAAGCGCCCACCGGCGGTTACCTGCTGCAGGCCTGCTTCGCCACCGGCGTGGCGGCGGCCAAGGGCGCGCTGAAATTCGCGGCTAGCTGACCGCGGCCTTGGCGCGGGCAGTCGCAACGCCCACCGGCCACGGATCGACCGTGACGCGGCGCATATGGCGGCGCTGGCCGTGATAGTCGTTGAGCGCGAAGTGCCAGACCGAGCGGTTGTCCCAGAAGGCGACCGACCCCGGCCGCCAGTTGAACCGGCAGGTGAAGCCCTCGTAGCGGCAATGCTGGAAAAGATACTCCAGCAGAGCCTTGGATTCGCTGGTCTTCCAGCCCTCGATCTTGAGCGTGAAAGCCGGGTTCACATAGAGCGCCTTGCGGCCGGACTCCGGGTGAACGAGCACGATCGGGTGGACGTATTCGCCGACGAGGCCGTCGGCCTCGGCGATGGCCATGGACTTGCGCTTCTGGGCCGAGTGGCCCTCTGACGAATATTCCCGCGCCGCCGAGTGGATGGCGTTGAGGCCTTCGAGGGTGCGCTTGAGCCCGGGCGACAGGGCGTCGTAGGCGGCGGCCTGGCTGGCGAACAGGGTGTCGCCGCCAAACTCCGGCAGGTCGACGGCGTAGAGGATCGAGCCGATCGCCGGCCGCTCCAGGAAGCTCATGTCGGAGTGCCAGCCGCCGCCAAAGTTGGTGCGGTCCTCCGGTTCCTTGATCACCTCCATCACCGCCGGGTGGTCGGCCATGCCGGCGACATAGGGATGGATGTTGAGCGGGCCGAAGCGGGCCCCGAAGGCGCTCTGCTGGGCGGGGGTGAGCGCCTGGTCGCGGAAGAAGATCACCTGGTGCTCGACGAAGGCGGCGCGGATGGCGGCGATGGTTTCGTCCGGCAGGTCCTGGCTGAGGTCGACGCCGGTGATCTCGGCGCCCAGGGCGCCGGCGACGCGGCGGATCTTCAAAGCCTTGGGCATGGCGGTCTCCGGCAACGTGGAAAGGCCATGGTACAATAGGTGTTCGGAGGCTGCGACATGGATGCACAAACCGCCCGTTTTGACGCCGATGCGCACGCCGCGGAGATCCGCGCGCAGGGCTATACGGTGATCCGCGATTTCCTGGACGCCGAGGAGATCTTGGCCTTCCGGGAGGCGCTGGCGCCGTTCCTGGGCAGCCACCGGGGGCGCAACAACTTTGAGGGCTTCGAGACCGAGCGGGTCTACACCCTGGTGGCGCGCGGCAAGGTGTTCGAGGACCTGGCGACGGACGAGCGGCTGATGGCGCTGCTGAGCCGGTTCATGGAGGGCAGTTTCCTGCTCTCGGCCACCCACGCGATCAACCTGATGCCCGGCGAGACGGCGCAGGGCATCCACGAGGACGACGGCTTCTACCGCCAGCCGCGAACCGGCCTGGCGGTGGGCTTTTCGGTGATCGGGGCGATCGACGCGTTCACGGAAGCCAATGGCGCGACCCAGGTGATCCCCGGCAGCCACCTGTGGAGCGAGGCGGAGATCGAAGAGCGGAAGAAGGCGCCGGGCGGGCTGGAGGCGCTGCTGGTTCCGCTGGAGGTCCCGGCGGGGGCGGCGTTCGTGTTCCCGGGCAAGCTGCTGCACCAGGGCGGGGCGAACCGGACGGACAAGGCTAGGCTCGCCTTCACCAACCAGTATTGCGCCGGCTGGGCGCGGCCGCAGGAGAACTTCTTCCTGTCGGTGCCGAAGGAGATCGTGCGCGAAATGTCGCCGCGGGCCCAGGCGTTGCTCGGCTATGAGCTGTGGCCGAGCTTCATGGGGATGGTCACCGGCTCGCACCCCAAGAAGGCGCTGGAGCCGGGCTTCGTCCCACCCATCGTCGCGCAAGCCCCGACAACTAGGCCGCCGAAATAGGGCGCATCCCCCCGCCTCGCGGCGAGGGGACGTTGGCCTTCGTAAGGCTTAGCGGTTGGCGGCGATGATCGAGGCGATCAGGCCGGACGCAATGGCGACCATGGCGTAGTTGTTGTCGTCGGTGCGCACCCAGCGGTAGCCCGACGGCGGGCGGCGCAGGTGATAGGTGCGATAGTCCACATAGTGGCTGCGGTCGCTGTAGTACTCGCGCGGCAGGCGTTGGCCGCGACCCCAGTGGTGGCCGTTGTCGTGACGGTCGTTGTCGCCGCGGTTGTAACCGTGGCCGCGGTCCTGGTTGTAGCCGCCTTGATCGTTGCGGTGATCGCCGTGGTCGTGACGATCGGGTTGGGCGACGGCGCCGGAAGCGCCTCCGAGCATCGAAAGCGCCAGGGCGGCGGTGAGAATGCGTTTCATGGAATGAGCTCCTTTGTTGAGCCAACACATTCCCATGCGCGGCTTGAGCCCCGCCTGAACGTCACGCCTCAGCTTAGGTTCATCGCATTTCCTGGATGAAACACGATTGTCGTTCCCGCTGCTCAGCTCAGCTTGCGCTTCCACAGGGAGAAAAGCCGCTCCCAGTGCCGCTCGGCCGCCGGCTTGTCGTAGACGGCGCCGCGCTGCGGGAAGGCGAAGCCGTGGTGGACGCCGGCGTAAAGCTCGACCTCGGCGTTGACCTTGTTGGCCTTCACCGACTGGTCCAGCGCCTCGACCATCTCCAGCGGCGCGTAGCTGTCGTGCTCGGCGCAGGCGAAGTAGAGCTCGCCCTTGGCGGTCTGGGCCGCCAGATGCGGACTGTCGGCCTTGTCGGTGACCAGCTGGACGCCATAGATCGAGGCGGCCGCGCCCACCCGGTCCGGATAGCGGGCGGCGAAATTGATCGCGTACTGGCCGCTCATGCAGTAGCCGAGCGTGGCGATCGGCCCCTTGCCGGCGGCCGCGTCGCGGTCCGCATAGGTCAGCAGCGCATCTCCGTCGTCCATGATCATCGGGATGGTCAGTGAGCCCATCAGCTCGAACATCTGGGCGCGCCAGGCCTTCTCGTCGACCGGCGGCGGCTTGATGTCGGCCAGCTCCATGACGCCCTTCCGATAGTAGAGGTTGGGCAGCATGACGTAGTAGCCCGCGGTCGCGATCCGGCGGGCCATGTCGCGCAGTTCCTCGCGGATCGCCGGCGCGTCCATGAAGAACAGCACGATCGGGTGCGGTCCATCGCGCTCCGGATGGACGATGAAGGTGGTGGTGGCCCCATCCTTGGTGGGGATGTCGATGGTCTGCTCGATCACGACGCCTGGACTCCTACGAGTTCGCTGGGCTCGACCCCGATCTCCTTCAGGAAGGGCTCGGCGTAGTTGACCGTGCCGGTGCGGACCTTGGGGTCGACGATGGCCAGCTGGTGCACCGCCTCGGCGATGTATTTGATCGGCTGGACGCGGTCCTTGGTGGCCTCGGTGATCAGGCCGTGGACGGCGACGCCGGGGGTGTCGACCAGCCCGGGCGAGACCACGTTCACGGCGATGCCGTCGTCGAACACTTCGGAAGCCAGGCCGCTGGTGAAACGCTCCAGCGCGGCCTTGCACATGCCGTAGACTGTGCCACCGCCGCGGCGGGTATAGGGCGGCTTCGGGTGGATGCCCGCGCCGGAGGAGATGTTGACGATCCAGCCGACCTTCTTGGCGCGCATGGCCGGCAGGACGAGCTGGGCCAGGTGGAAGGGCGCGTAGACCTGCACCTCCATCATCAGCTTGAAGCGCTTTTCCGGGAAATCGGCGACCGGCATGAAGTAGGTGATCGCGGCATTGTTCACGAGGATGTCGATGGGGCCGTAAGCCGCGACGGCCTCCTCGACGAGGCGCTCGCGTTCCACCGCCTGGGCGAGGTCGGCCTTGATGAAGGTCGCGTGGCCGCCGGCTGACTTGATGCGCTCGACCGTGTCGTGGAGCGTGCCGGGCAGACGGCTCTCGCCGCTCTCGGCGGTGCGGGCCGAGACCACGACGTTGGCGCCTTCCATGGCCAGGCGCGTGGCGATGGCCTCGCCGATGCCGCGGCTGGCGCCGGTGACCAGGGCGTTCTTGCCCTTCAGCGGGCCGTTCGGATTGATCGCAGGCTCACTCATCACCGGTCCTCCAAATTGCTTTTGTTCTAATGGGCCAAGGCTCGCGCGGCTGAGGGCCTGACGCAAGCGCGGGTTGCGCCGGGGCGGCGGGGACGGTTCACTGGGGCATGCGCATACCCGACGAAAAGCTGGCCGAGGTGTTCGACCGCGGCTTCACCGTGGTGGAAGGCTTCCTGGACAAGGCCACGCTGAAAGGGGCGCAGGACGCGCTCTGGGACATCTACCCGCGACCGGAGGACTATTTCGCCAACCCGGAGGCGCACGCCAAGTTCACCAGGAGCCAGTTCGCGGGCCTGCGGTTCTTTCCCTACCCGTCCTGGGGTCTGAACCAGGTGCCGGTCTATCCGGACCTGATCGACGCGGCCGAGCGGTTCCTGCAGACCAAGGAGGTCGACTGCTACAAGATCGAGCTCTGGGCGAAGTATGCCGGGGCCATCGATTACGACCAGACCCACCACCGCGACTACGAGAACCACACCATCGTGGTGCCGCGCGCCGACCAGCTCATGCCGCAAATGACCTGCTTCATCCTGCTGTCGGATGTCACCGAACTCGACGGGCCGACCAAGGCGGTGCCGCTGGAGAAGACCCGCCACATTCCAATCGGCATCACCCAGACCAAGGTCGGCGACTTCGCGCAAGACGAGGTGGCGGTGACCGGGCCGGCCGGCTCGATGCTGATCTACAAGACCGACGTCTTCCACCGCGGCTCGGACTTCAAGGGCCCGGGGCGTTCGCGGTTCGTGATGCCGGTGGACTTCAAGCCGCGCGGCTGGCGTTGGCAGGGCAAGCTGGCCTGGCCCGACCGCACGCTGAACCCGGGCTGGAAGGAAGCGATGGTCAAGATGACGCCGCGCCAGCGCGACCTGTTCGGCTGGCCGCCGCCGGGGGATGCGTACTGGAACGACCAGACGCTGAGCGACGTGGCGCTGAGGTATCCGGGGATCGACCTGACGCCCTATGGCGCGAAGGCGCTGGCCTAGTCCCGGTCCAGGACCGTCAGCCGACGCACCGTCAGGTCGTCGATTTCCAGGCGCTTGATGCGCGCGCGGCCGACCGCCACGCTGCCGATCACCAGCCGGCCGATGGCGAACGCGCCAACCGCAAGGGCGCCGATCGCTAGCGCGCCGGTCGCCGTGGCGATCAGGGCTTTCGCGGGAAATCGCGGCCTTGTCGGGGCGAGCTGGTTCATGGGGTCACTCCGGCGGCGCGCGGCGTTCCAGGTCGGACCGCGGCCACCGGGCGAGGTCGGCCGCAGCGTCGTAGGTGGACTGCAGGAAGTCGAGCAGGTCGGCGTCGGGCGTCGGGCTGGCGCGCATCGCCGCATAGGGCAGCACGAACTCGCCGAGGGTCGGGTCCCAGTGCGCGGCGGCCGGCCGCACGGCCGCGGCCGAAAAACCCGCAGGCTCCCCGTAGGCATAGGCGTAGAAGGTGGGCGCGATGCGCGGCGCGCCCGGCCAGAAGCCGCAGCTCGACACCTCGTGCGAATAGGCCTCGCCGCTGACCGAGACCGGGGCCATCGGCGAGCCGGGATGCGGCGGAGCGCGGCGGCCCGAGAAGCGGGTCACCGCCAGATCGAAGCTGCCCCAGAAGAAGTGGATCGGGCTGGCCTTGCCGATGAACCGGCCGCGGAACAGCTGCATCACCCGCTCGGCCTGGACCAGCACGCGCCAGAACCGCTGGGCCGCGGCGGGGTCATAGGACTTGTGGACCTCGTCCCGCTCGAAGGGGATCGGGGTCTCCACCTCGCACGGCGTGGTCCAGATGCGCACGTGGACGCCGAGCCTGGCCAGCGCGGCCATGGTCTCGCGGTAGAACGCCGCGACAGTCATGGGCTGGAGCGGAAAGCCCTCGGCCTGCCCATCGCTGCAGGTAATGCGGAGCCGATGTTCCAGGAAATCGAACTCGATTTCGACACTGCGGCCGTCGAGCGGGATCGGCGAAGTGGTGAGGCCGCGCGCGCTGACGTAGAGCGGCACGTGCCACCAGTGGTTTACCGGCGGCGTGAGCGTCATGCGTATCTTGCCGACGATCTGGGTCCACATGTGCAGGGTCTGGGCGGTGTCCGCCCAGTCGTCGTAGGCGAAGGCCGGCCAGACCTCCCCGGTCATCCCCGCGCGTCCAGAGCTTGGCGGACCTCGGCGATGACGCTGGCCCAGTCGCCCGGCTTGGGCTGACGGAACAGCCGCATGGAGGGATACCAGGGGCTGTCGGCGCGGCCGCGCAGCCAGCGCCAGTCGGCCTTGTACGGCAGCATCACCCAGACTTCCTTGCCCATGGCGCCGGCCAGGTGGGCGACGGCGGTGTCGACGCTGAGCACCAGGTCGAGGCCGGCCATGATCTCGGCGGTGGCCTGCATGTCGCCGGCGCCGGTGTCTTCCGGCGCGAGGCTGCGCACCCCCGGTAGGGCGGCGAGCTCGGCCGCGGCCTCGCGAGACAAGGACCGGTTGGCGTCGTTGGGGTGGCCGGGGCTGCCGTTGGTCATCAAGCCGATGCCTGTCCCCCCGCCCGCCTGGGGCAGGAACACGGCCGGCGGGATGGTCTCCAGCGTCGTGCCGAGGATTCCCGGCAGGGCGCCGGAATAGGTCCAGGCGTCATGCCGCGGGATTGAGACCGCGCCTTCCGCGGGGAGCAGGCTCACGCCCAGGCCGGAGAACAGGCGCGCGTGCGCGGGATGGCACATCAGGGTCACGGCCGTCCGCTGGCTGAGCAGCTTGGCGTAACGCGCGAACTGGATCTGATCGCCCAGACCCTGCTCGTGCCAGATCAGCAAAGACCTCACCGGCTCGCCGCGCCATTCAGGAAAGCTGAGCTTGGGGCGTGGGTTGGCGCCGGGGCGCTCCAGGCGGGCCTCGAAATAGGACCAGGCCTCCGCCAGGCGGCCATCGCGCAGCAGTAAGAAGGCGAGTTGCAATCGCACGACCGGGTCGGCCGGCCGGACCCCGAGGAAGGCCTTGTACACGCTCTCCGCCTCGCCCCAGCGGCCCTGGTCGTCGAGCAGCAGTCCGAGGTTTCGCGCAGCCTCGGGCAGGGCCACGCTGCCCAGGATGGCGCGATAGATGCCCTCCGCCTCTCGCAGCTTGCCCGCCTGGCCGGCGGCCACCGCCATGCCGAAGGCCGTTTGCAGGTCGAGCTGACGCTCGGCGGGTTTGGGATCGGACAACTGGGCGCTTCCTTGGGCCGTTACCCGCGGATGTTTGGTGTCGCGGCCTCAGGAAGGCAAGCGGTTAGGCGGCCTTTTGCAGCTCGTGCTTCACGCGCTCGGCGAGCGTCTTGATATCGATCGGCTTGGCCAGGAACGAGACGTTGGTCTCCCCTTCCAGCAGGTCGGAGAACTCGCTCTCGGCATAGCCAGAGATGAACATCACCGGCGCCGCGCCTAGGAAGCATCGCGCCTGTTTCAGGAGGTCCGGCCCCTGCATGCCCGGCATGACCACGTCGGAAATCATCAGGTCGATGGTGCCGGCATGCTGCTCGGCGAGCTCCAGGGCTTCCTCGCCACTGGCCGCCTCGATCACCTCGTAGCCGCGGGCGCGCAGCAGCTTGGCCGCGACACCCCGCACGGCGTCCTCGTCCTCGACGAACAGGATACGGCCTGCGCCGGAAAGGTCGCGCGCGACCGGGCGCTTGGGAGCCATGGGAACCGGCGCGGCGGCCACGCCGGGGACGGGGATGTGCACCGGCAGGAAGATGCGGAAGGCCGCGCCCTCGCCCGGCTTGGAGTCGACACTGATCCAGCCGTCGGACTGCTTGACGATGCCGTAGACCGTGGCGAGCCCCAGGCCCGTGCCCTCGCCCACCGGCTTGGTGGTGAAGAACGGGTCGAAGATCTTGGTCATCACCTCGGCGGGAATGCCGGGGCCGTCGTCGGAGACTTCGATCAGCGCCTGGTCGCCCTGCGCGGTGGGGTAGCCGAGGCCCTGGGCCTGCTCCTGGGTCAGGCGGGCGGTGCGGATGTTCACGTGGCCGCCGCCGTGGGCGCGGACGCTGTCCCGGGCGTTGACCGCCAGGTTCATCACCGCGGTCTCCAGTTGGCCGCGGTCGGCGCGCACCAGCGGTAGGTTGCGGCCATAGTCGGTGGTCAGTTTGACGTCCTCGTAGAGCACGCGGCGCAACAGCACCTCGAACTCGCTGATCAGTTCGCCGAGATCGAGGATCTCGCGCTGGACGGTCTGCTTGCGCGAGAAGGCCAGCAGCTTGCGCACCAGATCGGCGGCGCGCGCCGATGTGGAGCGGATCTCGCTCAGGCCCTCGTAGGACGGGTCGCCCACCGGGTGGCGCGAGGCCAGCACGTCGAGCTGCATGAAGATGGCGGTGAGCAGGTTGTTGAAGTCGTGGGCGACGCCGCCGGCCAGCTGGCCGATGGCCTGCATCTTCTGGCTCTGGGCGAGCTGCAGCTCGATCTGCTTCTGCTCGGAGACATCCACCAGATAGGCGACCCACCGGCCATCGCTCTTGGACAGGTAGAGGTGGGCGATGTGCGCCGGGTCGAAGGCCAGGCGGACTTCCAGGGGCGCGCCGGAGCCGGCGCCGCTGGCCAGGCGCTGGGCGGCGTCGGCGCGGCTGGCGGGCTCGATCAGCTCGCCGAACACCTGGCCCTTTCCGCCGCCGCCGGCCACGGCCTTCAGCGCCGGGTTGGCCTCGACGATGGTGGCCTCGAACGGGTCTTCGCCTTCAAGCAGCGCGGCGCCGAACGGCGAGGCCGCGGCGAAGGCGTCAAGCACCTTGGGCGGCGGCGGGGTCGCGCCCGAGAACGCGGTCAGCACCTCCATAGCGGCCGGCGGCAGGGCCAGG